>MDTD01125111.1_pt1 | contig 11865 bp, 12 predicted proteins | sample 811221 | NCBI WGS metagenome assembly MDTD01 (sample SAMN05326646, study PRJNA326480) | marine metagenome | isolation source: seawater | place: Pacific Ocean: South West | collected 2011 | reverse complement strand
GGCTGGATGTGGAAGCGCAGTAATGCGTGCAGCTGACCAGTACTAATAGCTCAATTGGCTTGATTTATGCACTGAAAAAAATTTTTATGAAAAAAATTAAAAAAAACGACGAAAAATATTACTCATTATTTGTAAGTAAAAAAAATAAACGATTCTTTGTCTCTAGCACAGCTTAATTTATTATATTTTAGTAATTATCAAACCCCTCATTTAATGTATAAGATCTTTTAAATATTGTTTTTGAAAATTCAATGAGTAAAAAAAATAACGAGCAACAAAAATTTTGGATTGGTAAATTTGGTCAAGATTACATTTCTAGAAATAATTTAAAAAATTCTGTTAAGAATAACTTGGCCCTGTTTTCTAAAATTTTTTATAAAAAAATACCACCAAAAGATTGTCTAGAGATCGGAGCTAACATTGGCTCAAATTTAGTGGCTTTAAAAAACTTGTATCCCCGTATAAATACTTATGGTGTTGAAATAAACGAATTTGCTTTTAAGCAGCTAACAATAAATCTAGGAAAAAAAAATTTTTATAACCAGTCTATTGAAACTTTTAATAAAAAAAAAAAATACGATCTTGTTTTTACAAAGGGAGTTCTAATTCATATTAACCCTAAAAATCTACAAAAAATATATAAAAAAATGTTTGAATTAAGCTCAAAATATATTTTAATTGTTGAGTATTATAATCCTAAACCAGTTTCAGTAATTTATAGAGGTCACAAAGATAAACTTTTTAAAAGAGATTTTGCTGGAGAAATTATGAAAAAATACAAATCGTTAAAATTATTGGATTATGGATTTGTTTATCATGGAGATCAAAGCTTTCCTCAAGATGATATGACTTGGTTTTTGTTAGAAAAATAGATTGGTCATGAAATATTGTACAAATTGTTTGCTACCCTCAACTAAACCTCAATTAACATTTAATGAAAATGGTGTGTGTGCAGCTTGTACTTCTTATTGGAATAGGCCAGAAATTGATTGGGGGCAAAGACAGAAAAAATTTCTTAGCATCGTAAGTGAGATAAAAAAAAATAACAAAAAAAATAATTGGGATTGTGTAGTTCCTGTTAGTGGCGGGAAAGATAGCACTTATCAAGCCTTAAAATTAAGAGAATTGGGTTTAAATCCTTTGTGTGTAACATCAACAACATGTGATTTATCAGAACTGGGAAAAATAAATATTGAGAATTTGAAACAACAAGGTTTTGATTATATTGAATTTTCTTCAAATCCTATTGTGAGAAAAAAATTGAACAGAATTGGTCTAGAAATGATAGGAGATATTTCTTGGCCAGAACATATTTCAATAAACACGATTCCTATAAATGTAGCTATAAAATTTGGTATTAATCTAATAATTTGGGGAGAAAATTCTCAAAATGAATATGGAGGACTCGAAAAAGCAGCAAGAGCAAAAGAGCTAACCTGGGATTGGCTTCTACAATTTGCTGGCTTTATAGGATTAAGAGTTAGCGATATTGAAGGGATGTATGGTCTAGAGAAGAAGGATTTAATTCCATATTATTACCCTTCTGGAGAAGAAATTGAAAAAGCTAAAATTCAAAGTCTTTTTCTAGGTTATTTTTTTCCTTGGGATGGTTATAAAAATTATGAATATGCCGTTAAACATGGTTTTAAAACATATGATAAATGGGTTGAAGGATCTTATGGTGATTATGAGAATTTAGATAACCATCAAACGGGTATTCACGACTACTTTAAATATTTAAAATTTGGATGGGGAAGGGCTACTGATATTTTAAGCATGGCAATAAGAAGAAAAAAAATCACCAGATCTCAAGCACTAGAAATTATTAAAGAAAGAGAGGGTAAATATCCTAGTTATTATTTAAAAAAATCATTAAAGGATATTTTGTCAGATATTAATATGACGATTGAAGAATTTGATATTATTTGTGATAAATTTACAAATAAAGATTTGTTTTTATGCAACAATAAGGGCAATCTTATTAAAGATGAGCATAAAAATTTAATAAAAAAGAAATATGATAACTGAGATTTGTGAAAGAAGAAATATTAATTATTGATATACCTACTAGCAATGTAGGTTCAATTAGAAATGTTATACTCGAATTGGGTTATCCAGTAAATGTTAGCTCGGAACCAGATGATTTAAAAAAATCTAACAAAGTTATCTTGCCTGGACATGGCACATTTAATGCAACAAAGAAATTTCTTATCGAAAAAAAAATTTTTAATTACTTAAAACACTTTCCTGAAAATAAATTTTTTTTAGGAATATGTGTTGGTATGCAATTACTAGGAAACTTTAGTTATGAGGACAAAAAAAGTGAAGGGTTAGATTTGATAAATGGTGAGGTTAAAAAGATTGATTGTAAAATTGTAGAAAAACTTCCTCATATAGGATGGAATCAAATTGAAGTTAAAAATGAAAAAAGTAGTCTTCTAAATGATGTAAATTTTTTAGAGGAAAATAATGTATATTTTTCACATAGTTATAGTTTTAATCTTGAAAATTTAGACCATTTGGTGTGTTCAACACCATATGGTCAAAATGGTATTGCCTCAATTATTCAAAGAGATAAAATTTTTGGACTTCAATTTCATCCTGAAAAAAGTTCTTTTCTAGGAAAAAAAATTCTTAAAAACTTCTTAGATTTAAAATGTTAAAGAAGAGAATTATACCCACACTTTTATGGAAACAAGTTGGCCTTGTCAAAGGTGAGAAATTTAATTCATGGAGGAATTTAGGATCTGTAATGCCTTCAATAAAACTTTATAGCAATAGGGATGTTGATGGATTGATATTATTGAATATTGATGAATTATCAAGAGACTTAGATCCTAACTATAATCTATTAAAAGATTTTTGCGAAAACTGTTTTGTTCCATTTTATTATGGAGGAGGAATAAAAAATATTGATCAAATTTTTAATTTGCTAAAAGTAGGCATAGATAAAATTGTCATAAACAGTTTTCTCTATAATGACTTAAATTTTTTAAAAAAAATTATAACAACGTTTGGAAGACAGTTTGTTGTTGTATCAATTGATTATAAAAAAATTGAGGAAAAATATATTTGCTTTAGTAATAATGGAAAAAAAAATGAAAATATTGAAGTTAGAAAATGGATAGAACAAATCGAGAAAATTGGAGTTAGTGAGATTATATTAACTTCAATAAATCACGATGGAATGATGAGTGGTTATGATTATGAATTTATGGAATTATTTTCAAAAACTATTAATTCTAATTTAATTATAAGTGGTGGAGCAGGAAAACCAGAAGATATGTTTAAAGCTTTTCAATATGAAAATGTTGATGCAGTAGCAGCTGCAAGTTTATTTCATTTTAAGGAGATTACCCCTAGAGATTGTAAGAATTACCTTAAAGCTAATGATATAAATGTGAGATAACTTTGTTCAAGATATTAATAATATTTTATAAAATTGAACTCGTTTAGTTGTATCAATAATTTAATCATTTAAAATCTGAAAATTTTAATCTTGAACCAATAAATAAATTTCTCTTACTTTTTTTTCCTAAAATATGAGACCATTTATTGACGGATAAACCGTATCCTGGTCTTATTCTTTTAATATTTTTTGATGTAAGTTTCTCTCCTTTTTTAATATTTTTTACTACATATATAGATCTTTGAAATTTCATATTTTTAAGTTCATTTCCTGTTCTTAAAAAATTTTTTTTTCCAATTAGTGTCCAGGCTTTATTAATATCATTTCTAAACTTTTTAATTTCTTTTCCTTTTAAAGAAAATTTTATATCCAAACCTTTTTTTTGTCCCTCTAAAGCAATATGTTTTTCAATAATCCTGACTCCCTGAGAAACGGCTAGCATTGCAACAGTATTGTCAGTGGAATGATCAGAGAAACCTATCTCACAATTAAATTTTTTTTTTAAAATATTAATATTATTTAAATTATAATCTGAATTTTTTGCTGGATATGAGCTAACGCAATAGAGCAGGACAAGTTTTTTACATCCAGATCTTTTTGCTATCTTATACGTATTTTCTATTTCTCTTAAACTTGCTAAGCCTGTAGAAATTATAACTGGTTTTCCTATTTTACATATTTTTTTAACCAATGAAGTATCATTCATTTCAAAAGATGAAATTTTATATAGTTTACTTTTTAATTTTTTTAATATCTCAACACCATCATCATCGTATGGTGTACTAAAACATGGCATTCCTATTTTTTTTGAGTAATTAAACAGTTCTTTTTGCCAATTTAGCGGTGTCTGAGCTTTTTTGTATAAATCCCAAAGTTTAAAGCCCTTCCATAAACCATCTTTTATTAGAAAGTCGTTTTTAGAAGAGTTTATGGTCATATTTTTGGGTTCGTATGTTTGAAACTTAACAATATCTGCACCATTTTTTTTTGCAGTATGTATCAACTTTTTTGCATTTTTAATTGAGCCATTGTGATTAGCTGAAATTTCCGCAATTAATATTGGTGGTGAACTATTATCAAATAATTTTTTTATTATATTTTGCATTTTTATTTTTATTCAATCCATCTATTTATGTAAAAGCCTTCAGCATACTTAACTCCACAACTTACTCCTCTAGTGGATGCTAAAGATTTTATCGATTTTATAGACCTACTGTGAGGATAATTTCTTAATTCTTTTTTATAAAAATTAACTAAATTAATTTTTTCTTTTAAATTTTTTGAAATATCTACAAAATAATTTGGTTGAAAACTTTTCCCCTTAAATAATGCCCAATCTGTGCTTGATGGCACCTCAAAACTTAAAATTCTTTTAACACTTATTTTGTTAATAGGTCTACAAGCTGTAACTACAGCTTCAAAAGTAATTCTGTGATCAATGTTTAGACAATGAGAAAAATGAGTAATGATGGTAGTGGGCTTAAATATTTTTATTTTTTTTTCAATTTTTTTTATAATCTTTAAGAGAGGAATCTTATCCATTTGATTATCGGGAAAATTAAAAAATATAGGTTTAGGTAGAGATAAATATTTAAATAGTTTTAAACATGAATTTTTTCTCTCTTTAATCTCTTTTTTTTTATTGCCACCTCTTGATGCTACACCATCTGACATAAAAAGCACATTAATCTCATTATGTTCCTTTAATTTGATTATTGTACCTCCACATCCTAAAATTTCATCATCTGGATGTGCAGCAATAATTAATATTTTATCTTTTTTCACTTTTTTTAATTTCGACTTTAGCAAATAATATATTTTTATTTCTTTTAATATTACTAAATATGAATTTAAATTTTTTCAAATTAATAAACGCTTTTGGATAAGTTGGTGCATCTAGCATTCTCAAGAAATCATAAAGATCATTTATAGTTTGAATATTGGAAAAATTTAATTTACTGTCATTTGGCTTTCTCCTCTGGTAATAAGTTGCCTTACCTGACTGCTTTTTAAATTTTAAATTTTTTTTGTTAATAATTTTGTAAATCATTTTTATTGCCTTAGATTCCATATTGTCAAGAATATTTTGCGCACTACCTTCTAGTGTAAGATTCTCTTGAAAACATATCGGGCCAGAGTCTATTTTACTAGTTACTTTAAAAGCAGAAATTTTTGTTTTTTTTATTTTTTTTAAAATTTGATTTTGTATTGGACTCCCACCTCTGCCCTTTGGCAGATTAGAGGAGTGAAACTGGATACAGACAAATTGATTATATAAATTTTTAGGTATGTATTTAGACCAATGGATAAAAAAAATTAATTTAGGATTAATTTTTTTAATTTTAATATTATCTATTTTATTTAATAAAGTGATATTTTTTTTGAGTTTTTTAAAATTATTTATATTCCATATTTTTTTTGTAATTATAATGTATTTCATATTTTACTAAGAATAATTTTAAATTTTTTACCATAAATTCTAAAAAAGGTTGGATAATTTCTTTTGTCTGCTATCCGCATTAAATTAAATTGATTTTTAATAGAATCATTAATGTTTAATTCACTATCTTCCACCCGTCTTCTTTTGTAGTATGTAATTTTTCCATTTTGTTTTTTTCCAGATGGTATTTTCTTTTTTTTTTTATAATATTTTATAAATTTTAAGATAAGTTTTAAATTCTCTTCAAGTTGTATTTTTTTTATTTCATCAAATATTAAATTTTTTTCTATTTTAACTTTTTTTTGGAAATATATAACTCCATTATCTATTTTTGAGCTAGCTTCAATTAATGAAAAAAAAATTTTATTTTTATTTCCTAGAATTTGCCAGGTGAGAGGTGACATTCCTCTTCCATTTGGAAGTTTAGATTCATGAGGAATTATATTTGCTTTTGATCGTGACAAAAATTTTTTTGGAATTGCTTTGAAATAACTAAATATGATATTTAAATCATAATTTTTTTTCAGGTTTATATGATTATTTAAAAATGTAGTTTTTTTACAAAATTTTTTTAGTTCAGTTTTAATGTGCTTTTTATATTTATTTGCCCAAGAACTTTTGCTTATTAATATTTGTATTTTCATAATAATTAAATATATATAACCATCATGAAACCAAATAACAAATATCTCAAAATTATTTCTAAAATTGAAAAAATAAGATCAAAAAATAATGTTAATTGGATGAATATCTTAAGATTAGCTTTTAAGTTAGATCCAAATAATGCATCAAAAATTATGAAAAAAATCAATTATGATGACAAAAGAATATCTATTTTATTAAAAAAATTATCAAAAAATTAAATTTGCTCTATCACATATAGCTTAAAATCTTATATATAACTAAAATTCTATCTTATCATTTTTTATAAGACCTGCTAAATTTATAATTTTAGAAAAAGTCATAAAATGAAGTTTTGAGTCAAAAAATTTATCTATATCATTATTTAAATTAAGATAATTTAAAACATACAACAGTTCTTTCCTGTAATTCTTTTTAATAAATTCTCTAAAACTTTTATTATAAAATAATAGTCTTTTTGGATTATGTCTTTTATTTTTTACAATATTTGTATTTTTTTTTAGGAACTCTTTAATAAATAGAGATTTATAGTTCAGACTAAAAAAATCAAAGCCCGATACTCTCTTGAAAACCTCAAACAAGTGCCATTTAGGGTAATCTATCAGTTTTTCGTCATATGAAGTTTTAAGAAACTCATTAACAATTGAAGAATTTGTAGCTGGTCTGAAGTGATGAAGGAGACCTGTATCATTTATTTCGTTTCTATCTGTAGACGATCTTGCTGTACCCGAAATAAGACGAATAATTTTTTGTAGCATTATATTTTTTCTTTCTGAAAAATTCCCTAAGTGATTCATTACGCCTATATCATTCAGCATATTTATAATAGGTTTAGAATTTTTAATTATAGAATTATGTAAAATTTCATTATTATTTAAAAATTTTTTATTAATAATAAACCCTTTAAGTAAATCTACACTATGAGTGCCATAAAAAACTTTTGATAAAGTGTGATAATATCTTTCATCTACATTTTTAAAAAATTCACTTAAATCTTTTTTATTTATTAGGGCACTTTCAAAATTATGCTTATAATTCTCAAAAATCTTTAACCTCTTTTCTTTGTTGATTTCAGGTTTAAATTTATTAATGCCACTTGAAAAATAATTTGGATATGAAGTCAAATGTTCTATGCATAGTGCTCGTGGATATTCTGATCCCTCCAAAATAAAATTATTTTTTTGTTTTTTGTAATAAGCAAAGTCAACAATCATATTTAGTAAAAACATTACATTAAAGTTATTTTCAATTATTGGTTTGACAAATTCAAGATATCTAGAGATATCCGTATCAATACTAAATTTTTCATTGTAACTAATTCCACCTCTTACATATTTGTGTTGTTTAAAATTAAAATATTTTGTAAATCTTGAAGCCGAAATTATTTCTGGATTATCTACATCAAAAGAATTGCAGCTAATTTGCATGTTATTTTTGATCGCAAATAATAAATATATTGCGCTATCAAGTCCTGATGAAAGTAAAAGTTCCCAATGATCTTTTACTTTTTTTAATTCCTTAAAAGCAATATCAAATTTATCAATTATATTTCTTACTATCTGGTCATGTTGAGAATTTGATCCAATTTCTTGAAAATTAAAAATAAGATCTTTTTTCAATATTTTATAATTTTCTTTTATATCAAAAAGATTTATTGAACCTGGAATAACGTTATCCACATCATTGATACCTCGTGAAAGCCAGAAATTATATCTGGTATTAAGGGATAAATAAATTGATTCAAAATCAACTTTGCGTTTTAAGTAAAATTGATCAGTGCTTAAAATAAATTTATGTTGACTGTTAAAAATATAAAATCTTTGGCTATCAATTGAGTTAGCAATGCATAGCTTGTTATTTTTAAATATTATTAAAGTGTCAATAAAATTATTTTGCTGAAAAAAATCTTTAATTTCTTTGAATTCATTAATTTTAAATTCTTGATTTTTTTTAAAGCTAAATAACTCATAACCATATTTAAAAAAATAAATTATAGTATTTTCTTTATTTTCAAATTTTTCATATTTTCTATTAGTTTCAATTTTAAAAATATTTTTTTCAATTTTTATATTTATCATCTAATAAGAAAAATATTTTTTTTAATAAAAATAATTTTTTTTTTGTTAAATTCTGATTTATAATTTTTATTTTATTAATATCATTTCTAAAATAAAATTTTTGTTTTAGATTTTTATCCAAAAAAGATTCTATTTTAAGAGCAGGAAAATTTATTAATTCTTTTAAATAACTTCTTATTAACTTTATTATATTAAAATCAATTTTGTATTTTTTGCACTTTATATAGTCAACATGTTTGAAAATTATATTTATTGGATTATTTGTTTTATTAGAGTTAGGAAATATATTTTTTATTTTAGTTTTAATTTTATTTTGTAATTTATTTCTTTTGATTAAGTGAATAATTTCATTCTCATCACGAATTATGCTTGAATAATAATTACTGATATGCTTTTCAAAGTAATTTTTCTTACCTTTGTATAAAGGTAAAAAGCTTATTGGGTTTTTTCCTCTAAAGAAAGCCTCAAGGCCAGTTGAACAAGAGGAGTGAACAAAATATTCACAATTCCTTATCCAGATTGAAACATCATATTTGAACACCACTTCCACATTTCTTAATTTTCTTAAATAAAATCTCCATTTAACAATATTTTCACTAGGATGAGGTCTTAAAATTATTTTTTTTTCTGGAAAATTCTCAGAAAGTTTTTTTAAAAGTTTTAAATATCTACTAAATACATATTTTCTATAGTCCATATCAAATTTAAGAGCTATTTTGTCTTTTTCAGTTTCGAGTAATCCAGCTTTTTTTGATATATTTACTAAAAATTTATCTCCATCCCTATGAGGGTATGCAAAATTACTCACTAAAAAAATATAATTTTTATAATGTTTTTGAATTTTTTTTTCTTCACTTTTCTCAAAAAAATTCTCATTTTTAATCCACATGTTAATTTTGTTATGGCCTGAATTAATAATTTTATTTTGAAATTTTTTAAATTTAGTTTTGTATAAAATAACTTTTTTTTCAAAATCTCCCCAAACAAATATTTTTGATGCTATTTTTAAATTATAATCAGTAAGTCTTGATTTCTTATAAACCCCAGGTAAGTGAAAAGCATGGAGTCCTTCTTCATCCAAACTACATATTTTAAATCCTAGCGATATAAATTTTTTAAATCTTTTTTCTTTAATTCTACCAATGCTTTTCTCAAAAAGTATTCCCACAGGTAAATGGTTGATATTTTTATGAATAGCTGTTTGTTCACCAATTATTACATGATAATTTTTCTCAACAAATTTTGATGCTATTTCAAGTCTAGGAATTAAGTCTCTCGATTTTATTTCTAATGGAAAAATAATTACTTTTTTTGTATTTTTAACATTATCAACTTTATTTATTTTTCTGTTTGATTTCATAAAAGTTTTTTAATTGAAAGGTATAAGGCAGATATTAAAAAGAGTACATAGGTAAGCTAAAAATCAAAGATAAATATAATAATACTATGAACAATATTATCAACTTTGTTTATTAGGTTTATTAATCATTGTTGATTTTATCTTAAAACTTGAGAATTTATTTTATTAATTTATGTTGTATTATTTCAAATGTTAACTTATAAGCGAACAAAAGATAACTTGCTCCATGAAAAATATAAAAAAAAAATTTGGTTCTTTTATTAGAGATTTAAGAATTAGACAAAATATTGGTCAAAGAGAATTAGCTAATAAAGTTGGTATAGCCCCATCATATTTAAATGATATAGAAAAAGAAAAGCGTTCAGCACCAAAACAAATTGTTATAAAAAAAATTTCTAAATTATTAAAAATTAATATTGATACTCTTAACGATTTAGCAGGAATTTCCAAAGGTAATGTTGCCCCAGATATTGGAGAATATATTGAAAAAAATCCTAGAATAGTTTCTTTAATTAGATCTATTAAACAAAATAACCTTGATGAAGAACAAATAGAAAAAATAGAAAATTCACTAAATAAAAATAATATTAAAGCATTAATCATTGCAGCAGGTTTGGGTAGTAGACTAAAAAATCATACTGAAAATCTTCCTAAATGTATGTTAGATTTTGGGGGAAAAACTCTTCTTCAAAGACAAATTGATTCATATAAAAAATGTGGAGTTAAAGACATTTCTTTAATTAGAGGATATAAAAAAGAAAAAATTAATTATAAAGGTATAAATTACTTTGAGAATACTGATTATAAGAATAACAATATTTTAAATTCTATTTTTTATGCAGAAAAAGTCATTAATGGAAATATTATAATTTCATATTCTGATATACTATTTGATTCCTCTGTTGTAGAAAGAACATTAAATTCTGATCATGATATATCGGTTGTGGTAGATATTGATTGGAGAGGTTATTATGTAGGTCGTAAAGATCATCCGATATCAGAGGCAGAAAATGTAATATTTAATTCAAATAATGACGTTGAGAAAATTGGCAAAATAAGTACTGGAAATGAAGAGGTTCATGGAGAATTTATTGGAATGATAAAATTATCTAATCGTGGAACAGAAATATTTAAAGAACATTTTCATCGATTGAAAAAAATTTATTGGAATAAACCTTTTCAACGTGCAAAGACCTTTCAAAATGCTTATCTCACAGATTTTATTCAAGAACTTGTTGATATAGGTATTAAAGTTCACTGTGTAATTATTGAAAGTGGTTGGAAAGAAATAGATACAGTTGAAGATTACAAAAAGGCAATTGCGGGATTTAACAAAAAATTCACAAAAAGTTAATATTTTGGCTATCTATTAGGTGTTAGTAATATTTTGATAATTAACTTGTATGCGAACAAAGTTAATGATAAGTAAACACAAATTATGATAAAAAAAACAATAATTTTGGCGTTTCTAGCTTTATTATTTGTTGGAAACTTAAATGCTGAAACAAAAACCTACAATATGGTTTTTGTTCCTGCTAGTGAGAAAGGTGATGAAAGCGATTACACAAGTTTAATTGCAATTACTGAAAAACTTACTGGTCTAAATATCGAAACAATCAAAGTAACTGATTATAATGCAGCTGTTGAGGCGATGAGAGCTGGTAGAGCTCATATAGCTTGGTATGGTGGAAAAACATATGTTAAGGCCGCAGAGATAGCAAATGCAGAAGCTTTTGCTGCTGGTGTAAGACCTGGAGAAAAAGATGCTGGTTATTATACTTACTTTGTTGTTAAACAGGAGAGCAAAATAAAAGAATTTAAAGATGTAAAAGGCAAAATTTTATCTTTAAATACCATTGGATCAACTAGTGGTGACTTAATTCCACAAGTAGAATTAAGTAAAATTAATCTTTCAATAAAAAATAAAGACCATTTT
>MDTD01188398.1_pt1 | contig 11866 bp, 9 predicted proteins | sample 811221 | NCBI WGS metagenome assembly MDTD01 (sample SAMN05326646, study PRJNA326480) | marine metagenome | isolation source: seawater | place: Pacific Ocean: South West | collected 2011 | reverse complement strand
CCTCAGGATGCATTAAAAATTTAATGAATTCTATTGTTGCTTGGTTATCATTAGTAGCAGCTACTAATGTTCCAGCTCCAAGTACAGGAGTTCCTAAATCTTTAGTTGCATAAGCTGGGAAATAAAAGAAATCATAATCTACACCTGCTTCAACTCCTTCTGGAAAGAACGCAGGAATAAAGCTAGCTTGTCTATGCATCATACATTCTGCTGGAGAAGTGAATAATCCATTTGGTGCATCTCTAAAATCAGTAGTTGCTACAGCTTTTGAACCACCATTAACAAACTTATCATTCAACGCAAAAGTTCCAAAGAAATTCATAGCTTCAATAACTCTTGGATCGTTAAATGGCATTTCATTTGAAACCCACATATCGTAAACATCTGGAGCATGAGTTCTTAGCATGATATCTTCCATCCAGTCTGTTGCAGGCCAACCTGTTGCTGCACCTGAACCAAGACCAATACACCATGGAGTGTTACCATCAGATGCCATTTGTCTGGTTAATGCAATTAATTCTTCCATTGTTCCAGGAACTTCGTATCCATTATCTTCGAAGTTATCTGGAGAATACCAAACTAAACTCTTAACATTTGTTCTAAAGAATATAGCATTAAATTGATCATTACCATTTTCATCTTCATATGTTGAAAGGTCAACCCATGATTGACCTGCAGCATAATTATCTAAAACCATTTGTTTAATATCATCTCCCAATGGTACTAGACCTCCCATCGCAGCTGCATTTGCAGCTAAACCTGGCTGTGGAAAAACTACTAAGTCAGCAGCACTTCCAGCTTTTAAATCTATCATTACTTGTTGCTCAAAACTATCTGAACCACCATACTCAAAAGTAGCACCAGTAGCTTTTTCAAAAATAGCTCCAACTTCTCTCATTATTTCCTGCTCTGGAGAAAGCCAAGGGCCAAACATTACAACTTTTTGACCACTTAGATCTGGTCCAGTGTAGTGTCCTCCGCCAAAAGCAGAAAAGCTTAATAATAAAGAAGTAAAAGAAGCTATTAAAATTTTAATTAATTTATACATTAATGCCTCCATATTTATAAATATATAAATATATATTTTACCAAAACGTTTTGGTTGTCAATTTTTTATTTCTAATTTAAGCTTAATAAGTTATTCGTGAAATAAATGAACATTAAGGAATTAGCTGGAAAACTAGGGCTTTCTATTACTACAGTATCTAGAGCTCTTGGCGGTTATCCAGATGTTAGTGAAAAAACTCGTGCAAGAGTAAAAAAATTTGCTGCAAAATATCAATATAGACCTAACCCCTATGCAAGTGTTTTAGCATCTGGTAAAACCAAAACAGTTGGTTATGTTCTTCCTATTTATGGAACAAATACAAGCGTATTAAATCAAGGAAACTTTTTCCAGTTTATTTCTGGTATGTCTGATGAATTGTTATCTGAAAGTATCCAGCTCCAAATACTTTTTGCAAAAAGTGAAAAAGAGGAAATTGAAGCTTATAAAAAATTAATTATAGAGCAAAAAATAGAAAATATTGTTTTACAAAATATCAAGACTGAGGATAAACGTATCAATTTATTGAATAAATATAAAGTTAACTTTGTAGCTTGGGGCAGAACTAAATCTAAAAATAAGTTTGCTTGGGTAGATTTGGATAACGCAGGTGCTATTGAAATTATAGTGAACTACTTAATAGAAAAAAAACATAGGAACATTTCATACATAAATATTTCAGAAAAATATAACTTCGCAAGAGAAAGAAAAAATTCTTTTTTAAGAGTTCTAAAAAAAAATAATATAAATTTTGACAGTAATTTTTATGCTTCAGTCAAACTTGAGGAACCGGAGAAAAGTTTTTCTATAATTAGAGAAATGTTATCAAATAATAATAAAATATCTGCTATTATTTGTTCTACTGAATTTTCAGCTTTAAGTGCCATTAAAGCTTGTAATTACTTAAATCTAAAAATTGGAAAAGATATTTCTATTATTACATTTGACGGTCCTTTAGTTCGAGATTTAAGTACTCCACCAATTACTGCAGCCTCCTTTCCTGTAAAAGAACTTGGCAGAAAGGCAATTGATTTACTTCTAAATAAAGAAAATTATAAAGATAAAAGTGATAATTTTCTTGCTAAAGTTGAAATTATAGAGAGGGGATCTGTACATACTTGCAAATAATTAAAAATTTAATTTTAATTAATAATTCTCATTTAATACTAAGGTAATCAGGTTTATAGGATCATCATGAAATTAGCTATAGTAGGTACAGGATATGTAGGATTAGTATCAGGCGCATGTTTTGCTGAATTTGGTTATGAGACAGTATGTATTGACAAAGATAAGAAAAGAATTGAAAGTTTACAATTAGGAAAATGCCCTTTTTATGAACCTGGAATGGAAGACTTACTATCCAAACATATTAATAAAACAAAGCTATTAAGTTTTTCTATTTCTATAGCAAATTCAATAGCAGACGCTGATATAGTTTTTATAACTGTAGGAACTCCAAGCAGAAGGCTAGATAACGATGCAGATTTAAGTTATGTTTGGTCTGTTGCAAATGAAATAGGTAAAAATATTAAAAAATATTGTGTGATAGTAACTAAATCAACTGTTCCAGTTGGAACATCAAATGAAATTAAAAAAATTATAGGGAAAAGTGCTCCTAATAATCTTTTTGATGTTGTATCCAATCCTGAATTTTTAAGAGAGGGTTCAGCTATACATGATTTTATTAAACCAGATAGAGTTGTAGTAGGTTCAGATAATAAAAAATCTGAAAATATTATGAAAGATCTTTATATGCCATTAAATCTTAATAACACATCATTAGTTTTAACTTCAATTGAAACTGCAGAAATTATAAAATATGCATCCAATAGTTTTTTAGCAACAAAAATAAGTTTTATTAATGAGGTGGCAGATTTGTGTGAAGCTGTTGGAGCTAATATACAAGATGTTTCTAAAGCAATGGGAATCGATCACAGAATTGGATCAAAGTTTTTAAATGCAGGGCCTGGATATGGCGGTTCTTGTTTCCCTAAAGATGTAAAAGCTTTTAATTCAACAGCAAAAAAATTTAACGTCGATTTATCAATAATTAAAGCAGTACATGAATCAAATCAAAATAGAATACAGAAAGTTTCCGATAGAATAATTAAATTTGTTGATGATGGTTCAGTACTATCATTTTTGGGATTAAGTTTTAAACCTAATACTGATGATATAAGAGAATCATCATCTATTAAAATTGCAACGTACTTATCTAAAAAAGGATACAAAATTAATTGTTTTGACCCAGCTGCAATGAATAATGCAAAGAAAAATTTTAATAACTTTAGTTATTTTAACTCAGCTTATGAAGCTTGTAATAATACTGATGCAATTATTGTTGGAACCGAATGGAATGAATTTAGAGAACTTAATTTTTCAAAGATTGCAAAATTAGTGAATACAAAAAAAATATTTGATTTAAGAAATATCTACGATAGCAAAGTTTTACTAGAACTAGGTTTTGAATATTATGGCACAGGAAAATAATACTTATAAAATTGAAAAATTTGACCCTGAAGTTCTAAGAGAATACGATATAAGAGGTATTGTTGATAAAAATATTACTGAAAACACAGCCTATACCATAGGTAGGGTCTTTGGTTATATTGTATATGAAAAATTAAAATCAAATAATATTTCATTAGGTTATGATGGGCGATTAACTTCTCCTAAATTATTTAAAGCTCTAAGTATTGGTCTGAGAGATTCAGGAGCTAAAGTTTATAGTATCGGTATTTGTCCAACTCCAATGTTATATTTTGCCGATTATTATTTGAAGACAGATGCAGCAATAATGATAACTGGATCCCATAATCCATCTGAATACAATGGTTTTAAAATGGTTTTAAATAAGCATAGTTTTTTTAGTGTGAATATTCAAAAATTTCAATCAATTGTTAATAATGTAGATTTACAAAAAATCGATGGATCAATTGAAAAAGTTAATATCATAGATGCTTATGTTGAAAGGATTCTTAAAAATATCTCAATTAAAAATAAATTAAAAATTAGTTGGGATATTGGTAATGGGGCAATGGGTGTAATAATTAATAAATTAGTTACAAAACTTAAAAACACAGAAAATATTTTGTTAAATCAAGAGGTGGACGGTAATTTTCCAAACCATCATCCTGATCCAACTGTACCTGAAAATATGGTGCAGCTAATCAACTCTGTACAAGAAAATGAATGTGACATAGGACTTGCTTTCGATGGTGATGGCGATAGACTTGGAGTTGTTGATAATATTGGTAATATTATTTGGGCTGATCAGTACATGTTAGTTCTATGTTCAGAAATATCTAATTTGTATCAGAATCCAAAAATAATTATGGATGTTAAATGTAGTAAAGTATTTTTTGATGAAGCAAAAAAAATGGGATGTATAGCATTAATGGAAAGAACAGGTCACTCTCCAATTAAAGAAAAAATGAAAGAACTAAAATCACCTTTATCTGGTGAAATGAGCGGTCACGTATGTTACGGAGATGATTTTTATGGATATGATGATGCTATGTATGTAGGTTTAAGACTCTTAAGAATTTTAAGTGATCAAAATCTAAAATTAAATGAAATTATAGATAAATATCCAAAATCATTTTCTACACCAGAAACACGATTTGATGTTGATGAAACAAAAAAATTCAAAATTATTAATGAAATAAAAGAAAGGCTGATTAACTTTAAAGGTAATATTATAGATATAGATGGTATTAGAGTTGAAACAGAAGAAGGTTGGTTCTTGATGAGAGCAAGTAATACCCAAAATCAACTCACATGTAGAGTTGAATCAACTTCCAAAGCTGGATTAAAAAAATTAATTGATGTAGTAGAAACTCAGCTTAAGTTGAGTAATGTAGATTTTAAATTTACAATCTAACAAAACAATCTCTACCATACTTAGCTAATCTTTTGCATGCCTGATATGCATCTTTTTTAGTAAAATTCATGAATCTTGACTCATAGAGTTGTTTGCCAGAAACTTCTATAAATACCACTTTTGCTTCTTTACCATTGGTACTAACAGGGTATTTACTTTTAATTAATTTAATTTGTCTTTCTGCATTTTTTTTATATTTGAATGTTCCTACAACAATTGAATATTCATTTTTTTTAACTGAAAATTGTTTTTTATTATTTTTTTTATTTTCGACATTCTGTATTATTGTATTTTCAACATTTAATTTTTTAAAGGCACTATTCATATAAAATTCAAGACGATCATTACGTTGCTTGCTTGAATCTCCACCAAAATACACACCTATTACTCTTTTATTTTTTCTAACTGCAGAAAAAGCTAATTGAAAACCTGATGCTTTTATATATCCAGTTTTAATTCCATCAGCACCGTTGTATTTTAACATCAACTTATTATGAGTTTTGTAAACTTTACCTTTCCACTCAAATGAAGTTTGACCAAACAATTTATATTCCTTAGGAAAGTTTTTTATTAAAGAATATGATAATGTATATATGTCCCTCGCAGTAGTTAGTTGTCCTCTATTTGGAAGTCCTGAAGCATTTTTAAAAGTTGTATTTTTCATTCCTATATTTCGTGCATACTTTGTCATTAATTTTGCAAATTCTTTTTCTGAACCACTAATGTTTTCTGCTACGACTGTAGCAACATCATTAGCAGATTTTATAATAAGAGCATCAATGGCATCTCTTACTTTGATTTTACTTCCTGCTTCTAAATATAATTTACTCGGCGATCTAGAAGCGGCTGTAGATGAAACAAGCATTTCATCTTCATAGTTTAATATCCCTTTCTTTATGTAATCAAAAACAATATACAATGTCATTATTTTTGTAAGAGATGCTGGATAATTTTTTGTATCTGCATTTTTTTCAAATAGAACCTCCTTGCTTTCAAAATCGACAACTATTGCTGCTTTTTTGGCAGGTAAATCAAATGAAAAACTAGTTAAAATTAGACAAATTAGTAATAAATTATTAGCAAGTATTTTTTTCACTGTTATTTCAATAACATATCAATTTCGCTACTTTCAAACATAAAAAATGCTTTAAAATATAAAAAAAGATATTATTTAATAATTATGAATTCAGACTCAAATAATAGTGATAATCAAAGCGATATTCAAAGAGGTCTTTTATTAGAGTCAAAGCCAGAAACAAAGAAACCCTCTATGTATAATGTTTTACTTATGAATGACGATTATACTCCAATGGAGTTTGTTGTTATGATTCTTGAAAAAGTATTTAACAAAAAATCTGAAGAGGCAACTCAAATAATGCTTCATGTTCACAAGAACGGAATTGGTATTTGTGGCACTTTTACATACGAAGTAGCAGAATCTAAGTGTAAATCTGTAATGGATTTAGCAAAAAAAAAATGAACATCCGCTACAATGCACTATGGAGAAGTCATAATGCTTTCTCCAAAATTAGAAAAAACTTTAAGAGAAGCCTATCAATTAGCTAATAATAAAAAACATGAATATGTTACTCTTGAACACCTTCTTTTTTGTCTTTTAGAGGATCAAGATGCATTAAGTGTTCTTAAAGCATGCGCTGTAGATACAAATTTATTAAAAACAAATATTGAAAATTTTATTTCAAAAGATTTAGATAACCTAAAAGAGAATTTTACAGGAGAACCAAAACTAACAAATGGTTTTCAAAGAGTGCTTCAGCGCGCAGCAATTCATGTTCAATCTAGTGGTCGTGAAAATGTTACTGGAGCAAATATGATTGTAGCTTTATTCTCTGAAAAAGAGAGTCATGCTGTATATTTTCTTCATCAACAAAATATGACAAGACTTGATGCTGTACAATATATCTCACACGGAATTTCAAAGTTGAATGAAAATTTTGAAACTGAAGATATTGTGAATGATGGAATAAACGAAAATAATCAATCTAATAACTCCAAAAGAGCACTTGATCAATTTTGTATAAATCTAAATGAGAAGTCAAAAAAAGGTAAAATAGATAAATTAATTGGTAGAGGTTCTGAACTCGATAGAACAATTCAAATTTTATGTAGGAGACAAAAAAATAATCCTCTTTTTGTAGGTGACCCTGGAGTTGGAAAAACTGCGATAGCTGAGGGTTTAGCAAAAAGAATAGTTGAAAAAACAGTCCCAGAAATAATGGAAGATGTAACAATTTATTCACTTGATATGGGAGCTCTACTTGCAGGTACGCGATACAGAGGTGATTTTGAAGAAAGATTAAAAGCTGTACTTAAAGATCTTCAAAAAGAAAATAATGCAGTTTTATTTATTGATGAAATTCATACTGTTATAGGTGCCGGAGCGACAAGTGGCGGCTCTATGGATGCTAGTAATTTATTAAAACCATCTTTAGGAAATGGTAGTTTAAAATGTATTGGATCAACAACTTATAAAGAATTTAAAAACTATTTTGAAAAAGATAGAGCTTTGGTAAGAAGATTTCAGAAAATTGATATTAAAGAACCTTCAAAGGATGAAACTATTAAGATTTTAGAGGGATTAAAGTCATATTATGAAGATCATCATAAAATAAAGTATTCTCCTGAATCAATTATAAGTGCGGTAGAATTATCTAATAAATATATTGGCGATAGAAAACTACCCGATAAAGCTATTGATGTAATTGATGAAGCTGGAGCGTCACAATATTTACTTCCTGCAACAAAAAGAAAAAAAATTATTCTATCTAAAGATATCGAGACTGTTGTTGCGCTTATGGCAAGAATTCCAACAAAATCAGTTAACCAAAGTGATAAAAATAATTTAAAAAATTTAGAAAGAGATCTAAAAAACTTTGTTTTTGGCCAAGATACTGCGATCCACGAGTTATCTTCATCAATAAAATTAGCTAGAGCTGGACTAAGAGAAGATGGAAAACCAATAGGATCTTATTTATTTTCTGGTCCAACTGGTGTTGGAAAAACTGAAGTTGCAAGACAACTTAGTAAAACATTAGGTATAAAATTACTTAGATTTGATATGTCTGAATATATGGAACGTCATACTGTAAGTAGATTAATCGGAGCTCCTCCTGGATATGTTGGTTTTGATCAAGGTGGATTACTAACAGATGGAGTTGATCAAAATCCCCATTGTGTACTCTTATTAGATGAAATCGAAAAAGCTCATTACGATTTATTTAATATACTTCTTCAAGTTATGGATTATGGTAAATTAACTGATCATAATGGCAAATCAGTTGATTTCAGAAATGTTATTTTAATCATGACTACAAATGCTGGTGCCATTGATGTATCAAAAAAAAGTATTGGATTTAACTCTATTAGATCAAGTGATGATAGTAGTGAAGCTATAAATAGAATCTTTTCTCCAGAATTTAGAAATAGGATTGATTCAATTATTCATTTTAATCATTTATCCAAAAAAATTGTTCTATCTATTGTAGATAAATTCATAATTGAAATAGAGGCTCAACTTGAAGATAAAGGCGTTTCTTTATCAATAAATAAAGAAGCTAAAGACTATCTTGCAGATGAGGGGTATGATGAAGTTTATGGAGCAAGAGAATTAGGCAGAGTTATCCAAGAAAAAGTAAAAAAACCAATGGCTGAAGAATTAATTTTTGGTAAATTAGCTAAGGGTGGTCATGTTGAGATTACATTTAAGAATAAAAAAATTTCATTTAGTTTTTCAAATAAACAAGAAGAAAAAAAAGAGTTAGCTTAGTTTTTATAAGGGGATAAAACATCTAATTTATCCTTTTCATTTTCAATTAGTTTTAGTTCTTTATTTAAATAAGCTTCAATAGCATTGCTAAATTCTTTATCTTTTATCCAATGCGCACTCCATGTTTTAGTTGGAACATATCCTCTTTGTAATTTATGCTCACCTTGTGCTCCGGCCTCAACAGTAGTTATTTTATTTTTAATTGCATAATCCACTGCTTGATAATAACAAAGCTCAAAATGTAAAAATGGAATTTCATATTTTGCACCCCATAATCTTCCATATAAATGGCTCTTGCTTAAAAAATTTATTGCTGAAGCTATTTTATTATTCTCATTAAATGCCATTACTAACAAAATTTTATCTTTAAAATTAAAGAGTAATTCATAAAAAAAATTTTCTGATAAATAAGTAGACCCCCATTTTCTGCCAGTTGTATCTAAGTAACAATCATAAAAAAACTTTATATGCTCTTCTTTAATTAAGTCTCCATTTAATAATTCCACTCTTAAATTATTATTTTTGATACAAAGTCGTTCTTTTTTAATAATTTTTCTTTTTCTGGATGACAAACTTGCCAAAAATTCATCAAAATTTTTATAATTATTATTTTTCCAATGAAATTGAATACCAGATCTAATCATAATATCATTATTATTTATCCATTTTGATGGGTTTTTTATAAAATTAAAATGTAATGATGAAACATTTATTTTTTTAGCTTCTGAAATAATATTACTAATAATATTTTTTTCTTTTTCTGTTTTATTTTTTATTTTTTTATTAATTATTATTCTTTCACCTGTTACTGGTGTAAATGGAATTGCAGACTGTAGTTTTGGATAGTAATTTAATCCATATCTATGATATGCATCTGCCCAAGAATGATCAAATATATATTCTCCAAATGAGTGATTTTTAATATATAGCGGACATATTGCAATAATTTCATTATTTTCCATTTCAATATAGTGATGTGGTTGCCAACCAGTTTTAATTGTTGCACTCCCGCTTTTCTCTAAAGCATGTAAAAATTCATATTGCAAGAAAGGATGATCATTACCAATACAATTATTCCAATTGTTTTTGTCAATAGAATTTAAAGAAGAGCAAAAAAAGAATTTACTCATAAGTTGATTATTTTATTTTAATTATTGCATCAATTTCAACAGAGATATTCATTGGTAAAGAATTAGAACCAACTGCAAATCTTGCATGCTGACCTTTATTTCCAAATATCTTTACTAATAAGTCTGATGCACCATTAATAATTTTTGGCTGATCATAAAAATTATTATTACAATTTACAAAGCCTCCAAGTTTTAAAAAACTTTCTAGTCTATCCCAATCTCCATTGATACTTTTTTTTAAGGCAGCTATTATGTTAATGCAACATAATTCAGCAGCATTAATACCTTCATCAATTGTTATATCTTCACCAACTTTACCTGTGTAGATTAGTTCTCCGTTCTTTACTGGTGCTTGACCTGATACATAAACAATACTATCTGATAATTTAAAAGGGACATAATTTGCCAAAGCAGCTGGCATGTCAGGTATCTCTATACCTAATTGCTTGATATTTTGTTCAAACACGTGCATTAGTACATATATAAAACAAATTAAGCTAAGGTAAAGAAAACAAATATGATTAAACTTAATAAAATTATTTTTTTAAGCTTATTAGTATCAACAATATTTTTAGGGGGAAAATCTATGGCGGATGATAAAAGAGATAAAATTCAAATTACACTAAAAGATGGTGTGGTTATAATAGAAACAAGACCAGATGTAGCACCAAAACATGTTGATCAAATAAAAAAACTAATCGCAGAAGAGCAATATAACGGAGTTGTTTTTCATAGAGTAATTGAGGGTTTTATGGCACAGACTGGTGATGTAGAATTTGGCAACTCGTCAAAAGATACATTTAATTTATCAAGAGCCGGTACTGGCGGATCTTCTTTACCGGACATAGAAGCTGAATTTTCAGATGTTAATCATGGTCGTGGTGCGGTCTCAATGGCTAGAGCTCAAAATCCAAATAGTGCAAACAGTCAATTCTTTATTTGTTTCAATGATTGCTCATTTTTAGATGGACAATATAGTGTTTGGGGGCAAGTTGTAGAAGGAATGGAATTTGTAGACAATATCACTAGAGGAGAACCACCTGCTGATCCTGATAAAATTATCAAAATGGAAATTATTGATTAAGTAAATGTTTGTTGCAGACTTGCACAATGATCTTGTGCAAAGAATAATTGAAGGTGAAGATGTTACTAAGAATACATATCATGGTCATACAGATATTCCTAGACTTAAAGAATCTTGTATAAACCTTCAAATATTAATTGTCTGGGTATCAAGTAAATCAGCTGAACCTAATTTCTTTAACAAAGCAAATAGGATGTTTGATGATATCGAAAAATTATCAAATGAAGAGAATGTTGTAATTCCTAAAAATTTAAAAGATATATTAGAAGGCATTAACAATGATAAACTTCTTCTACCCATTTCAATGGAAGGTGGTGAGGCAATAGAAAATAACATACAAAACTTGTACCATTTTATTAGTAGAGGACTCTTTTATTTAGGACCAACATGGAATCATTCACTTGATTGGGTCTCATCGAATTTTGATGAAAAATATAATAAAGAAAAAATCAAAACTATTGGACTAAATAATTTTGGAAAGGAAGTTATTAATATTTGCCAAGAAAACAAAGTATTAATAGATGTTTCTCATATTGGAGAAAAAAGTTTTTGGGACATAGAAAATATTTCCCAGAAGCCATTTATTGCATCTCATTCAAGTGTTCATAAAATTTGTCCGCATTTTAGAAATTTACATGATGATCAAATAATAGCGATTAAAAATAAAAATGGCCTTATTGGTATCAATCCTTATCCTTTTTTTATAGACCCAACATTTAAAGAAAGAGAGTCAAAAGTAAGAAATCAGCATAAAGAAAAGATCAAATCGATTGAAATACAACATTCTAAAAAATCATCTCAGTGGCTAGCAAAGCAACACTTTTTCCAAAAAAAATTATCCAGCGTATGTCCTGATATAGATATATTTCTTGATCATATGGAATATATCATAAAGCTTGCCGGTATTGATTACGTAGGAGTTGGAAGTGATTATGAT
>MDTD01152298.1_pt1 | contig 11866 bp, 9 predicted proteins | sample 811221 | NCBI WGS metagenome assembly MDTD01 (sample SAMN05326646, study PRJNA326480) | marine metagenome | isolation source: seawater | place: Pacific Ocean: South West | collected 2011 | reverse complement strand
TTACTGATTGGGTTTGGAGGCGCAGCAAAAGCGGTATTGGCATATTTAGATAAAGAAGTAAGTCCCAAAGGCAAAATACTTTGTTTAACAAGACAATTTAATCTTCCCAGAAAATATCAAAATGTTCAATTTATAAATTGGTTAAATTATGAACAGTATATGGATTCAATAGAAATAATTATTAATTGCACAACACTTGGTTTCGGAAACCAAATAGATAAATCACCTATCTCAAATCAAATCTTAAAATCCAAAAAAAGTTTATTTGTGTTTGATATTGTATATCAACCTCTTGAGACTAGATTACTTAAAGAATCTAAGAATCTTGGATTTAATACTCTTAATGGTTTAGAGATGAATTTAGAACAAGCTGTTCTTGCTTTTAATTATGCTATGAATATTAGTGATCACAATCTTAAACAAAATATTAAAGATGCTATGAAGAATTAAATAGTTAATTATTAATGTATTTATTGTAAAGAAAATGAATATAAACTTTCCTGATATTTTTAACTGTAAAATTGGAATAATTGGTTTGGGCTATGTTGGTCTACCTTTAGCTATAGAATTTATAAGGGAGATTAAGTCAAAAAAAGGATTAAATCTTAATAATCGTCAAGTAATAGGATTTGATATTGATTATGAAAGAATTAAAGAATTAAAAAATGGTATTGATATTACAAATGAGATAAAAAAAGATGATTTATATCTTCTTAATAAAATAGAATTTACTACATCAATAGAAAGGCTTAGAAAAGCGCAGGTTTTCATTGTTACTGTGCCTACACCAATTGATAAATTTAAAAAGCCTGATACAAGTGCGCTTCAAGCTGCTAGTAAGATGATAGGTAATCTTATTAAAAATGAAGAAAATTTAAAACAAGATTATAATCCAATAATTATTTTTGAAAGTACAGTATATCCTGGAGCAACGGAAGAAATATGCATACCTATTATTGAGAAACAATCTAATTTAGAATTAAACAAAGATTTCTATTGCGGATACAGCCCTGAAAGAATTAATCCTGGAGATAAATTACATGGATTGAGAGAAATTGTAAAGGTAACTAGTGGATCTAACGAGATTTCCTCTAATTGGATTGACAAATTTTATTCTTCAATTATTGACAAAGGAACACATAAGGTAAGTAGTATAAAAATTGCTGAGGCAGCAAAAATCATAGAAAATACACAAAGAGATTTAAATATAGCTCTTATTAATGAGCTAGCTATAATATGCAATTTATTAAATATTGATACCCAAGAGGTAATAGAAGCTGCAAGCACAAAGTGGAATTTTTTACCTTTTAAACCTGGCCTAGTTGGAGGACATTGTATTGGAGTTGATCCATATTACTTAACTCATAAAGCGCAGGAATTAGGCTACTTGCCTGAAGTTATCCTAGCTGGAAGAAGAATCAATGATAATATGTCAAGCTGGATTGCTCAAGAAGTAATCCTTAGCATGGTAAAAAAAGGTAACAAAATTCTTACTTCAAAAATATTAATAATGGGTTATTCATTTAAAGAAAACTGTCCTGATTTCAGGAATACAAAAGTTAATGAGCTGGCAATGGAATTAAAAGATTTTGGAATATCAGTATTAATTCAAGATCAATTTTGTAATATTGAAAAAGTAATGCAGAAAAATAAAATTAAAATTGTTAGAGATATTTCAGATAATCAAAAGTTTGATTGCGTTATAATGGCAGTAGCTCATAAAGAGTACTTATCCTATAAAGAGGAAAAGTGGGCAGGATTGTTAACTAAAAATGGAATAATATTTGATCTCAAAGGAATTGTTCCAAGAAAATTAAATCCTATTAGGCTTTAATTATTTGAATTTTAAATTTAAACATAAAAAATGTATAAAAATACAAGAAAAGATGAAATCTTTATTGAATTCATAAACTTCTTATCAGAAAAAGATAAAAAAGGGTTTGAAAATCTATTAGAGCTTTCAATATTAAGAAAGAAGTTTCTGTACAATTTACCAATCTTAAGAGAGATTTTTAAACTAATTAATTATTTGATTATTTCTTCAAGAATTAACAAAAAGATATATCTATATAAAACATTACTATTATTCGATAGAGAAGATAATTTTATTATCCAGAAAATCGATAATTTAGAAGAATTAAAGTTTAATAAATTTAAAGTTGCTTTATTAAATATATTTAAATATCTTCAATTTAAAAAATCTCTGAATAATTTAATAATACTAAAAGAAAAAAATAAAATAAATAATATTGATAATTACCTTTTGTTTTTTTATTATTTAGATTTTAAAAGCAACTTTTTTTTAATAATAAATATTGTGAAAAATATAAAAGGAAAATTTTATAGATTTGCTTGCCCCAATGAATATACAGCAGAATTTCTCGGTATAATCTCTGGATTAAAATCAATTGACTTTGAATTCATACTCTTATCCTTAAGAAGGAGTAATTTCATAAAAATGAATCATCCAATAAAATATATTGATTACCATGTTTCATTATTTATTGATTATCTATACTTCATTAAGAATAGAAAATATGACCAGAATATTTATATATCAAGAATTAATAAAAATAAAAAAATGAAGAAATTAGAAAGAGAAAATATAAAGTTAGGATTTTTCTTAGCAAGTTATTATGACTTAGATATTGAGGAATTAGAATATCTAACTGATAATAAAATATCCATAGAAATTCAGAAAATCTTAAATAAATATCAACCTTCAAACTATATTTTATTCGCGCACCCAAATGATAAAAGAATTATCAATATTTTAAAAAGAAAAAATTTCAATGTTTTTAATGGCATTAATAGGATTGATGAAATTAACAAATTAAACTTAGCTATTATAGGAAATACCAGTGCAGGAGATCTGCTTAATGATAGACAGATTAGCGTTCTATACAGTAATAAATTAGATAAATATGATTTTGATTATTTTGGATATATAAGAGAAAATATTTTTTTAGATAACTCGGAAAAACTATTTTCTATTGAAGAGATAAATAATTTTTATATCAATAAAGTTTCTAATGCATATCAAAGTATCCAATTTAAAATAGTTCAGAATATCAATCAAGCATTAGATATATACTCCTTATCAAAGAAATCTAAATATTAGTAAAATATTTTTTTGAATTAACATTTATGCTAGGTTTGATTTATATATTTTTGTAATGTGATATGTGCGGGATATTAGGAATAGCAACTAGAAATAAAGATTCACGGAAAATCTCAGAGAGATTTTCTAAATCATTAAATACATTACACCATAGAGGCCCTGATAATTCTGATATTTGGGTTTCTAAAAATAAAAATGTTTTTCTTGGTCATAAAAGATTATCCATAATAGATATTTCAGAAAAAGGTAATCAGCCTTTTTCATACAGAGATAAATATATAATTACATTTAATGGAGAAATATATAATTATGCTGAATTAGCTGAGATTTTAAAAAAGAAAGGATATAAATTTAAAACCAATTCAGATACGGAAATACTACTACTAAGTTTTGTTCAGTGGGGGATTAATTGTCTTGATTATATTGATGGTATGTTTGCATTTGCAATTTATGATCTAATAAATAATAAATTATTTGCAGCTAGAGATAGAGCAGGGGAAAAACCTTTTTTTTATTCTTTGAGAGGGGAAACATTACTATTCGCCTCAGAAATAAAAGCAATTCTATCTTTTAATTTAATACCTAGAGAAATAAATAATAAAGCCTTAAATAGATTTCTTTATCTTGGCTATAATCCTAATGAAGATTGTATGCTTAAAAATATTTTTAAATTACCTCCAGGAAATTTTTTACTTTATGACATAGAAAGTAATCTTTTAAAAATCGAAAAATATTGGCAATTACCGCAATCTATAAAAAATAAAAATAAAAATAATATTGAAATTATAGAAGAATTAGATCAACTACTTATTTCTTCAATAAAACAACAACTTAAAGCTGATGTTCCAATTGGAATACTACTAAGTGGAGGTCTAGACTCAAGTTTAATTACAGCAATTGCTTCTCAATTCAAGGAAAATTTTAAGACGTTTAATATATCTTTCCCAAATTCTAAAAAATACAATGAGGCAAGATATGCAAGTTATATTTCCAAACAATTTAATACCGAACACTATGAATTTGAGGCTAATAATTCAAGTGCAAGTATGATCCCTAATTTTGTTTACCATTTTGACGAGCCTATAGCAGATACATCAATTTTTCCCACTTGGCTCGTATTTAAGGAAGTATCAAAAGTATGCAAGGTTGCCATTGGAGGTGATGGAGCAGATGAAATTTTTGGAGGATATAGCCATTATTCAAGATTATTAAAACTAAAAAAAATTTCTAGATTTATTCCTCTTAGTTTAAGAATTAAAATATCTGAATTGGCTACAAATAATCTAGATATAGGAATTAAAGGAAGAAACTATTTAAGAATACTTGGTACAGACTTTAATAATGACATCCCAAAAATTAATATATTCTTTGATGAAGAATATAGACAAAGATTAGGGCATTTTTTAAAGGAAAATTATCTTGCAAATACAAAAGAGAAAGAGGATGAAATATCGAAAGATTTTATAAATAAAATCCTTACGGATGACTTTTACAATTATTTACCTGAAAATATACTCGCAAAAGTTGACAGAACTAGTATGCAAAATTCTGTTGAAGCCAGATCTCCTTTCTTGAACTATAAGCTAATTGAATATGTTTTTAAAAATATTCCATCTAACAAAAAAATCTCTCATAAAGGAAGAAAAATAATATTAAGATCATTAGCAAAAAAATATCTGCCAAAAGACTTTAATTACTCTAGAAAGCAGGGATTCTCAATTCCCTTGAATGAATGGTTAAAAAAAGGAGATTTTAGAGATTTTTTCTACGAAAGTCTTTTGGGGAGTGATACAATTTTTAATAAAAAATCAATTAATACTCTTTTTAAACTGCAAGATAAAGGTTACTCAAACGCAGATAGACTTTTTTCACTTGTAATTTTACAAGAGTGGACAAAAGCTTTTAAAGTATCACTTTAATATTTTTTTAAAATTAAATTTATTTACATATTATTTAATGATAAAATCAAAGGTTAAGAGATAGAAATTAAATTTTGATTAGCCTTATATCTTTTATAGTTGTAATTTCATTTTTAATAACTTTCTTCTCTCTTCCAAAAATAAGAGAATTTGGATTATATGCAAAACTAACTGATGTCCCAAATAGAAGAAAAAAGCAGACAAAGCCAGTTGTAAGGATAGGTGGTTTTGGAATACTTATAGGATCGATATCATCTATTTGCATAAGTAATTTTATATTTAAATCAAGTAATTTAGAAATTATTAATAATCAATTTTTTTCTATACTTTTTATTCCCTCACTCTTATTCTTTTTTATTGGATTATTAGATGATATTTTCTCAATTTCAGCATTTATAAAATTGTGTTTACAATTTGCTTCATCATTTTTTATTTGGCTTGGTGGATTCGGGATAAATCAATTAGATATGAATTGGCTTGGTTTATCTTTTGATAAATTAATTTTCCCGGCACCGCTTTCTTTAATAATTACTTTTTTATGGATTGGGGGAGTAGTCAATGCGATTAACTGGCTTGATGGAATGGATGGATTACTAGCAGGAATATCAATCATATTAAATATCAGTATCATAATCACTAGTATATTTAATAATCAAGTTGAAAGTTTCCTATGGGCAAGCGCACTTTTAGGCAGTTGCATTGCTTACTTGATCCATAACTTGAAATCAAATTATATTTATATGGGGGATTGTGGTTCTTATTTTTTAGGAGCCAACTTAGCTCTCTTAACAATTATTGGAAAGAATAGTTTTTCTGAATTAAACGATAATAGTAATTTATTACTTGGATTTCTGATAATAGGAATACCAATTGTTGACATGTTAATTGTTATTTATAAAAGGGTCAAAGATGGATTTTCCCCTTTTTATCCTGATAGAAATCACCTTCATCATAGATTATTAAAACTTGGAATGGATAAAAAAGAAGTTTTATTTTCAATTTATATCATAAGTATTTGGATTAACTCAATTGTTTTCTTAATACATTATTTTTATATAGGTCTAATATTTCTTATATCTTCTTCAGGACTTATATTTTTAAAATACAAATCATTCAGAAGAAATTAGATTTATAAAAATGAATAAAAAAGTTATTATTCTTGGATGCGGCGGAATGTTGGGATACAAACTATTTAAATTCTTATCAATTCAACCAAGCATAAATGTTTATGGAACGTTAAGAAGCAAAAATAGCTTAAGATTTTTTAATAAAGAGGAAATTAATTCTATTTTTACTGATATAGATGCTGAAGAAATTGAGAGTTTTAATGGTTTGTTCAAAGAGTTAAATCCTGACTTTGTTGTAAATTGTATAGGTATTATCAAGCAAAGAAATATCAAAGATGAAATTTTAACAATGATTCCCATCAATTCTTTATTCCCACATAAGATAAGAGAAATTTGCAATTTTTATAACACCAAACTGATACAAATAAGTACTGATTGCGTTTTTTCAGGTTTAAAGGGAAATTATAAAGAAAATGACCTCGCAGATGCTAATGATTTATATGGTGTTAGTAAGAAATTAGGAGAATTAAATGATACAAATTCTCTTACGATTAGAACATCAATAATTGGGGAAGAAATACAAAATAAAAAAAGCTTGCTCGAATGGTTTCTAAGTCAAAATAAAACAGTTTATGGCTTTAAAAAAGCCATATTTTCAGGACTAACAACTCTAGAATTTTCGAAAATAATTTATCATATAATTTTGAAAAATCCTGATTTAAATGGTTTATTTCATATCTCCTCATTTAAAATTGATAAATACACACTATTAATTAAAATCGCTAGAAAATACAAAAAGAATATAAAAATTTTAGAAAACAATAACTATGTTATTGATAGATCTTTAAATAGTTCTTTGTTTCAAAAGACGGTAGGATATATCCCAAAGGATTGGGATAAAATGATTGATGAAATGTTTAAATTTGACTTAATTAGATCTATTTCATAAGAAAGTTTATAATAATAAAAATGTTTATTTAAATGTTTGACCAAGGTACATTATTAATAACAGGAGGAACTGGGTCTTTTGGGAATGCAATATTAGACAGATTCCTCTCTTCAGATTTAAAGGAAATAAGAATTTTTAGTAGAGATGAAAAGAAACAAGATGATTTAAGAAAAAAATATAGAAATAATAAAATAAAATTTTATATTGGTGATATTAAAGATCAGAGAAGCATTTCTCAAGCGATGAGAGGGGTAAACTTCGTTTTTCATGCAGCTGCTTTAAAGCAGGTACCTTCATGTGAATTTCATCCTATGCAGGCTGTTCATACAAATATTCTTGGTGCAGAAAATGTTATGGAATCTGCAATATATAATAATGTAAAAAAAGTAATCTTACTTAGCACAGATAAAGCTGTTTATCCAATTAATGCAATGGGTTTATCAAAAGCATTAATGGAAAAATCCATGATTGCAACAAGCAGAAACTTAATCTCAAAAGAAACCTCAGTATGTGCAACGAGGTTTGGCAACGTAATAAATTCAAGAGGATCTGTAATTCCATTATTTATTAATCAAATAAAAGCTAACAAACCAATAACAATAACAAATCCTGAAATGACCAGATTTATGATGACGCTTGATCAAGCAGTAGATTTAGTTATATATGCCTTTCAAAATTGTCAAAATGGTGAACTTATTGTGCAAAAGTCTCCATCAGCTACTGTGCGGGACTTAGCAACTGCCATTTGCGAATTAATGGGTAAAAATAATCACCCTGTAGATATAATAGGGACAAGACATGGCGAAAAGCTATTTGAAACTCTTCTAAGTAAAGAAGAAATGTATCATGCAGAAAGCTATGATCGTTTTTTCAAAGTAAAGAAAGACGATAGAGATTTAAACTATGAAAATTACTTTGAGGAAGGTAAAAAATCTATTTCAGATATTGAAAGTGATTATAATTCTCATAATACCTATAGACTTAATGTAGAGGAAATTAAAAACTTATTAGTTTCAACAAATAATTTAAAAGGAGTTTTTTCAAAAAAAGATTTTTAACTCATTACATAATGCATAAACTAAAAATTATTACTCTATTGGGTACAAGACCTGAAATAATAAAGCTCTCTAGAACAATATTTAAATTAGATAAATACTGTGAAAATATTATTGTCCATACAGGGCAAAACTACGACTATGAGCTTAATAAGGTATTTTTTGATGATCTAAAAATAAGAAAACCTGATTTCTTTCTTGATTGTGCAAAAAGCGAATATAGTTCAGCAAATTGTATAGGCAATATAATTAATTATTTTGATAAATTACTTTTACGTATAAAGCCTGAAGCTATTTTAGTTTTAGGTGATACTAATAGTGGATTAGGAATAATAGCAGCAAAAAAAAGGAAGATTCCAATTTTTCATATGGAGGCTGGTAATAGATGTTTCGACCAAAGAGTTCCTGAAGAAGTTAACAGAAAGATAATTGATCATATGTCTGACATAAATTTAACTTATAGCTCAACTGCAAGTAACCATCTTATTAAAGAGGGCTTCCCCGTAAATCAAATCATAAAGATTGGTAGCCCAATGAAAGAAGTTATAAACCATTACAAGTCTGGTTTCGACAAGTCAGATATTTTAAATAAGTTTAAATTAACTAAGGGAGAATTTTTCTTAATGAGTTCTCATAGAGAGGAAAATATAGAAGATAAAAATATGTTTGCGAAATTAATAGAAACTATTAATTTCATAACGGGAAAGTATCAATTACCTTTAATAATTTCTTTGCACCCAAGAACAAAAAATAAAATTATAGAAAATAAAATTAAATTTAATCAACATGTAAGGCTTAGTAAGCCTTTGGGATATTTTGACTATATGTCACTGCAATTGAATGCAAAAGTTGTTTTATCTGACAGTGGGACAATTACTGAAGAATCATCAATAATGAATTTTCCTGCTCTGAATATCAGACAAACTCATGAAAGACATGAGGGTATGGAAGAGGCAACCGTAATAATGAGTGGTTTAAATTATGAAAGGATAGAACAGGGATTAGAGATTTTGGATAAAAAAGTAAAACTTCAGAAGGATGAAAAAATCAAGATTGTGAAAGAATATGACGTTGATAATGTTAGTGAAAAAGTTTCTAGAATAATAGTTAGTTATGTTGATTACATTAACTATTATGTATGGCATAAAAAAAATAAAACTCTATGAATAAAAAAAAAATTATATTCATATCAGATTCTTATCCTCCTCTCAATGATGCAACATCAGTATTAAATAATATTATTTGCGAAAACTTATCAAAAAATAACTATGTTGAGGTTTTATGTCCTCTGAATGCAAAAAAGGATTCCAAAAAATTAATTTCTAAAAATCTTCAGATAAAAAGATTACCAACATTATTTCAAAATAGAAGAAATTTAATTTTGAAAACAATAAAGTTTTTTTCATTCTCAATTAGTTTAATATTTTATTTATTCTTAAATATAAAAAAAGATTATTTATTTATAATTCACTCTTCTCCTCCAATTTTAATTCCTTTAATAGCATTATTAATAAAAATCTCCCGAATATTAAAGAACGATTTAAATAATAAATTTATTATTATTATTCATGACTTATATCCTGATATATTACTTCACTTTAAAAAAATTAATAATAAAGATTTTTTATTTAACCTAATAAAGGTAATTTACAAGTTTTCCTATAAACAATTTGATATATTTCTTCCTTGTTTTGAATCAATAAGTAAAAAATTAGAAAATATTTATAAAATTGATATTAAAAATATTCATACTTTTACTTGTTGGAGCTTAGTACCAAAGAAAATTTTAAAAAATCACCAAATTCAATATAGATCAAAGGGAGAAGTAAGGCCAAACTTAATTATTATGGGAAATATCGGAATTCTCCATGTTGAAGAACTTTTAATAAGATTTATCCATAACTTACTTAAAGTAAAATCTGATATAAATCTGCAGCTTTATACAAGAGGAAGTAAATCATCTGAATTTTTTAAAAAAATCTCTAATCTAAAAAACGTTTATAAGAAAGATATTTTACCCCATGATCAAATTAGTAATATATTCAAATATCCAATAATTACAATTGTTTCATTAAGCTATGAAGCTTCATTATCTGCCTTCCCTAGCAGAATTTCAACTGCCATATCAATGGGATCGCCTATAATATTTATATCAGATAAATTAAATAAGAATCCTATTTCTGATTTCATTTTAAAAAATAAAATTGGCATATCATTAGAAAAAGTAAATATTAAAAAAGAATGTTTAAACAAATATTTAACTATAGAAAGTAATTTTGCTTTTTATAGCAAGAATGCGCTTTTATGCTATGAAAAATATTTTTCATTAGATAAAAACTTATATGATTTAAATAATATAATAAAAAACTATTTGTAAAAAAGAATTTTAGATTTCTCTAAATAGTCTGGGTAACTTATCAAAACAGCTCGATATTTACCATGAAGAACAAATATACTTCCGCCACCTAATCCAATTATTTCATATTTTTTATTAGCTAAAGCTAATTCAGAATATGATTTCGCTCCTCCCAAAATAGTAATTGGAATATTAACTGAATTAAAAATACTATCAATTAATTCATAATCATATCCATCAAGAGTTCCGTCTTTATCAATAGAATTTATTACTAATTCACCAACCCCAAGATTTTCCAGTTCAATAGCGAGTTTTTTTGGTTCTAAATCTGTTGATTTTTTTCCATTATTTATAAAAACTTTATATTTTTGATTTAAAATTCCAACTTTCTTTACATCGATTACTCCCACAATACTCTGACTGCCAACATCTCTTACAGCTTCTTTAACTAAGTTAGGATTTAATATTAATCCTGAAGAAATACTAACCTTCTCTACTCCAAGAGTAATTATCTTATTAATTTGATGAATATTTCTTATACCTCCTCCATAACAAAGAGGCATTCTACATTCTTTCGCTAATTTTTCAATTAATCCATAATTTATTCCAGTTTTATTTTGGGAGGAATCAATGTCTAACAAAACTAACTCATCTACTTCCATCTCATTAAATATTCTTACAGCATTTATTGGATCGCCAATATATTTAGGATTTTTAAAATTGACAGTTTTATAAAGAGCTCCTTTATGTATTAACAAGAACGGGATAATTCTAGACTTTAACATTTGTCAATATTTGCAAAGTTTTCTAGTAACTTTATTCCTGATAAGTGGCTCTTTTCGGGATGAAATTGTATTCCATAAATATTTTTCTGATTTATCGCGCAAGTAATATTTGAGTAATAATTACAGCTTGCCAATTCATTCTCTTTATTTTTTAACTCTAAGTAATAAGAATGTAAAAAATAAAAATCTTTTTTTGGAATATTTTCCAATAGTTTTGAACTTTTAGAAACAATGATATCATTCCAGCCCATATGTGGAAGAGGCAATCTTTTTTTTTTATTAGAAGTATTTTCCCATCTTCTATGCGAACTTAAATGTTTTACATTTGCATCGAACCACGAAAGTCCCTCTAAACTTCCTTCTTCACTATTCCTTGCCATGATTTGCATACCTACACAAATACCAAGGATAGGTATTTGATTTTCTAAAACCATGCTATTAATATGACATTTCATTCCGCTTCTTATTAATCTTTTCATAGCATTATCAAAACTACCTACTCCAGGAAGAATAATTTTTGAAGTATTTTTCAAATCTTCTACTTTACATGCCCTTTTAACAGGAATATTTAATTTATTAAAAATATTTATGAATGCATTTATATTACCTAGTCC
>MDTD01144949.1_pt1 | contig 11867 bp, 10 predicted proteins | sample 811221 | NCBI WGS metagenome assembly MDTD01 (sample SAMN05326646, study PRJNA326480) | marine metagenome | isolation source: seawater | place: Pacific Ocean: South West | collected 2011 | reverse complement strand
GGTCCGTCTGGCCCTGTTTCGCGGCCGGGCCACCGGCCTCCCCGTCTGTCCTGGCGGCCAGGGCCGGGTTGTCTCCCTCGGGCGCCGTCGCCGTTTCGGCGGCCACGTGGCGTGGCAGAAGGATGGTGAAGCGCGTCCCCTTGCCCACCTCTGAATCGCAGTAGATGAAGCCACCGGTCTGCTTGATGATCCCGTAGACCATGGAGAGGCCGAGTCCCGTGCCCTTGCCGACCTCCTTGGTCGTGAAGAACGGTTCGAAGATCTTCTTGAGGACCTCGGGCTCTATGCCGGTGCCCGTATCTGTCACCTCGACAGCCACGTAGTCGCCCGGCGTCAACCCTTTCCATCCCGAAGCCGTGGCTTCATCCGAATCGACATTGCGGGTGGCAACGGTGATCGTGCCGCCGCCGGGCATGGCGTCGCGGGCATTGACGACAAGGTTGACGATCACCTGTTCGAACTGGCCGAGATCCGCCTTGACCGGCCAGAGGTCGCGCCCGTGTTCCACCTTCAGGTCGACCTCGTTGCCGGCAAGCCGGGCGAGCAGCATCCGCAGGTCCGCCAGCACGTCCGTCAGGTTGAGCACCTGCGGCCGCAGCGTCTGGCGCCGGGAGAAGGCGAGAAGCTGGCGCACCAGCGAGGCGGCCCGGTTCGCGTTCTGCTTGATGTTCATGATGTCCGGGAAGGAGGGATCGGAAGCCCGGTGATTGATCAGCAGCAGGTCGGAGGCCATGATGATGGCGGTCAGCACGTTGTTGAAGTCGTGCGCGATTCCGCCGGCCAGTTGCCCCACGGCCTGCATCTTCTGGCTCTGCGCCATCTGCGCTTCCAGCGCCTTCTGCTCGGTCGTCTCCACGGCATAGACGATGGCCGCCTCCTCGGCCTCCTCGCTGCCCGTGTCCACCACCGCATTGACATAGAAGCGCATGTGGCGTTCCGGATCGTCGGGAAGCGTCGTGTCGATGGGTGCGATCTCGGCCTTGCCCTGCTTGGCCGCATCGAGCGCGCGCGCGAAATCGTCACGCTGGTCCGGCGCGATCACGGCGTCGAGCGTGGCATGGGCATCCACGGTGTCGCGGTCGACGATGCCGGTGAACAGCGACAGGAACGGTGCATTGGTGCGCAGGATCCGCCCTTCACCGTCGATTCCGGCAATTGCCATCGGCGTGGAATTGAAGAAGCGGGTGAACCGGATCTCGGCGGCGCGCGCGTCAAGGCCGGCATGGTCGCCCTGCGCCCGGTTGAGCACGATGGAGCGCATCGGTCCCGGCCGGCCGTCACGGCTGGCCGTGACGCGATGCATGAAGCGGACCGGCAGCGCCTCCCCGTTCTCGGTCGTGATGTCCAGGTCGATGACCGCGTCGCGGCTGGCGCCGGGTTCCGCCTTGACGGCATTGATCTGCGCCATGCCATCGCCCGCCACGATGCCGGACAAGGACAGCGAGCCCGGTGCGAAACGGGCGAGATCGACGCCCAGCCATTCAGCCAGCGTGGCATTGAGATAGGTCACCCGGCCGTCCGAGTCGGTGGCGAAGAAACCGGCCGGTGCGTGATCCAGATGGTCGATGGCCTGCTGCAGGTCCTGGAAATAGCGTTCCTGCTCTGCCCTCTCGACCGTGATGTCGGCGATCTGCCAGGATGAAAAGGGCTGGCGGTGGCCCGGCATGGCAACCGGCCGGACCCGCAGCCTGTACCAGCGCGCGCCCGGCTCGGCACCCGGCCGGATGGCCGTTGTCAGGCGGAATTCCGCATCGGCCTCCTGTCCGTCGGCAAGGCTCTGCGACAGCCGCGCCACGGGTTCCGCCGATTCCGGATTGTCGGACAGCAGGCTGCGCGGTGTGCGGATATCGGAGATCGATGTGGCCCCCGTGATGTCGGCATAGGCGCGGTTGGCATAGATCACCCGCTGGCGCGCATCGGTCACGATCATGCCCTGCGGCATGGAATCGATGAAGGCCTTGGCCAGGTCATTGCCCGATGCCTGCGGCGCCGCGCGCACCACGCCGGTCACGGTGGCGAACAAAAAGCCCACGCCGATCATCGCCAGAAGGCCGAGGAAACCCAGCAGCAGGGGCTCGCTGATCCGGTCGCGGAAGATCACGAAGGCGAAGGCGGCCACGGTCAGGGCCGCCGCGAAGATCAGCAGCCGCGTCACCGGCCCCGGTCCGGGGCCCTTGTCGATGACCGGTACCGGATAGAACTCGCCCTGTTTGTCCCGCGCCATCGCCTCTGCCGTCCGCGTATGCTTCCGTGGAATCCGCCGTACCCCGGCTGGTTGAATCACATTCCGCCGCCAACCGGAAGCCCCGGCGCCGGATATGCCCCGGAAATCGCCCGAATGACGTGCATAAAGGTTGCGATAGGCGACTTGGCCCTTGCGGCCCCGGCAATGCCGCCTAATGTTCCGGGGAAGGCGTACCGGGCGGAAAAGGGACGCCAGGAGGGGGAAACAGGGGAAGGAATGGCCTGATGCCTTGGCTTGTCGACGCAATCGGACCGACAGCGGCGACCGCGGTGACCTGGATCATCGCTGTCCTTGTCGTGGTCCTTCTTCTCCTCCTGGTCCTGCGGATGCTGCGCAGCCTCCTGCCAGGCACCTATGTCCGGGGCGGCAAGAGCCGTCACCGTCTGGCCGTTGTCGACGCCGCACCCGTCGATGCCCGGCGCCGGCTCATTCTCGTGCGCCGGGACGGTGTCGAACACCTTCTGCTGATCGGCGGCGCGGGCGATGTCGTGGTGGAAGCAGGCATCGGTGCGCCGGCTGCTGCCGTGGCTCCGGACCGTCCGGTCGCCAGGCCGCGCGCTGCCGGACCTGAACCCGTCGATGCCGGACCGGGCGGCACGGCCGGTGAACAGGTTGCCCGCCGTGCCATGGCCGCCGTTGCGGCCGCCACCGTCCCTCCGCCGCCTACCCCTCAGCGCCGTGAGCAGGCCACCGTGGCGGCTCCGGCTGCTGACCCCGTTCCGCCGGACCGGACGGCTGCCGACAGCCGCGCACCGCACCAGGGAGAACCGGTGCAGCGCGATGAGCCCGTGCCGGCGGCCATTCCGGAGCCCGCCATGCCTCGCGAAACCGCCGCGCAGCCCGCCGCCACCGTGCAGCGCGTTACCTCGGCTGTCCATGGGCAGCCCGAACCGCCCCGCCCGCAGCCCGTGCCCCGGCCCGCACCACCTGATCTTTCGGAAAACGGGAGCCCGGCACCGGACGAGGATGAGTGGACCGACGAGGCGCTGATGCGCGAGCTTCAGGAGACGCTCGCGCCTGTCCGGCAGCCTTACACGCAGCCGCAACAGCAAACGCCGCCGCCGCAGCCGGCGCCCCCAGCAAAGCGGGAAATGTCGCTGGAAGAGGAAATGTCGCAATTGCTGCAGGACCTCACCCGCGACGGCAACAAGCCCTGATCCCACCGGACGGCCCGCATGGCCGGGAGCGGCCGGCGGCGTGTCACCGGCCACGAAAAAAGAGCGGCCACAAGGGCCGCTCTCACTCCTGGCAAGACATGGAAACCCGAAGCCCGGGCCTTCAGTCGTCGCGATAGACCTTCTCGCGGCGCTCGTGCCGTTCCTGCGCCTCGATGGACAGCGTGGCGATCGGACGCGCATCCAGACGCCGCAGCGAAATCGGCTCGCCGGTCTCCTCGCAGTATCCGTAGGTTCCGTCATCGATACGCATCAGCGCCGCGTCGATCTTCGAGATCAGCTTGCGTTGACGGTCGCGGGCCCGCAATTCGATGGCGCGGTCGGTTTCCGAGGACGCCCGGTCCGCCAGGTCCGGGTGGTTCTCGCTCTCCTGCTGCAGCGTCTCCAGCGTCTCGCGCGCCTCACGCAGGATGTCGTTTTTCCAGTTGATGAGCTTTTCGCGGAAATAGGCCTTCTGCCGCTCATTCATGAAAGGCTCGTTATCCGACGGCACGTAGTCCGTATCAATCAGATCCGCCATGCAATTCACCCGTTTTCCTTGACCAGAGATATGTACACCCTTCCTCGCGGCAAGCCGCTAACGCGCTTTCGCGAAGGATTTGCGACAAATCCTTCCACATTCGATATGCAAGTGCCGTGCCATAAGTCCTCCCCTTCGCATTCGCTCCAGTCCGCCGGTCTCCGGCTTGTTGCGAGGTCAGGGAGCGCCATCCTTGGTTCAGTTGCCGCTCTTTTGGGCATGCCCGGCAAGGAATCGCCGAACTGCCACACGCCTGTCTCGCGATTGCGGCTGCTTTATCCCAGCAAGTTCCGAAAAACAATACAAGGTCTTCAAATTGTTGGTATTTTTGGTGCCAAAACCCGCACACGCAAGCCTCGGATGCTTGCCGAAACACCAATGGCTGGCGGTTCTGCAAGTGTCTATCATCCATCCGGCCAATTGCACCGGCTTTTCGCCATTCCTAATTTGGCGGGCGGACCATTAGCAGATTTTTCCGGATCGGAACAGTTTTTGTCTCAACGCCGGAAATGGCGGCACAACCGCGAAAGGAGCGCCGATGAGTCGGCTGTACTTGATGCGCCACGCCCGTGCGGCCTGGCCAGCGCCCGGCATGCGCGATTTCGACCGGCCGCTCGAACGCGGCGCGGAAAATGACGCGCAGGCCATCGGGCTTGCGATGCGCGCCAACGGCCAGCGTCCCGACAGCGTCCTGTGCTCTTCATCGCGGCGCACCCGCGAGACCTGGGAACGCCTGGCGGACGGCCTCGAGATGGATCCCTCCGCGGCCGAGTACCGCGACGAACTCTACAGCAATGACGCAGCCGGCTATGTGGAGATGATCCGGGAGTGCGGCCGGCGCGATTCGGTCATGGTGATCGGGCACAATCCGATGCTCGAGGACCTGGCCTTTGCCCTGTCCAAGCGCGGCGGCGAAAGCGACAGCGCCACGATGGAAGACGGGTTTGCGCCTTGCGGGCTCGCCGTCATCGATTTCGAGACGCCGCTCAGCGAAATCGCGCCGGGCAAGGGCCGGCTGCGCCTTTTCATGACGCCCGAGGATCTCTGAACCCGCGCGTCCGGACCTTGCCGCGCCGCCCTTCCTTTCAATACGGATGCCACACGCCTATATCCGCGAGGTGAGAGAAAGGGGCGCGCCGGCATGGCCACTTCAATGACGACGATCACCGACGAGGCCCGCATCGCCTTCGATACGCTTGGAGAGCGCATTGCCGGCATCGCCCATCCCTCGGTCCGGCTGGGCGTCACCGGGTTGTCGCGCTCCGGCAAGACCGTCTTCATCACCGCTCTTGTGCACAACCTTGTCCATGGCGGCCGCCTGCCGCTGTTCGAGCCGCACAAGTCCGGCCGCATCGGGCGCGCCTATCTCCAGCCGCAGCCCGATGACCAGGTGCCCCGCTTCCAGTACGAGGACCATGTCCGCGCGCTGGTCGAGGACCGTTCCTGGCCGCAGTCCACGCGCGCTGTCTCGCAACTGCGCCTGACCGTGGAGTACGAATCGGCGGGCGGCTGGGGCCGCGTTTTCTCCGGCGGGCGCCTGTCCATCGACATTGTCGACTATCCCGGCGAATGGCTGCTCGACCTGCCCTTGCTGGCGCAGGACTACCGTGCCTTCGCGCGCGAATCGCTCGACCTTGCCGCCACGCCTGTCCGCCGCGACCTGTCGGCTGAATGGCTCGCCATGGCGGGCAGTGTCGATCCCCACGCCCCGGCCGACGAGCAGCAGGCCCTGCACCTCGCCCAGGCCTTCACCGCCTATCTTCGCGCCTGCCGGGCCGACGACCGCGCCCTGTCAACGCTGCCGCCCGGCCGCTTCCTGATGCCCGGCGACCTTGAGGGCTCCCCGGCGCTGACCTTCGCACCGCTGCCACTGGAAGATGGCAAGCCGCCGGCCAGGGACAGCCTCGCGGCGATGATGCAAAGGCGCTACGAGGCCTACAAGACCCATGTCGTCAAACCTTTCTTCCGCGAGCACATCACCCGGCTGGACCGCCAGATCGTGCTGGTCGACGCCATGCAGGCGCTGAACGCCGGACCGGGCGCGCTGGCCGACCTGGAGCGCGCGCTGACCGGCGTGCTGGCCTGCTTCCGCCAGGGCAGCGGCAATATCCTCACCAGCCTGTTCTCACGGCGTATCGAGCGCATCCTCGTTGCCGCGACCAAGGCCGACCACATTCACCACGAGAGCCATGACCGGTTGCAGGCCATCGTCCGCCGCCTCGTCGAGCGTGCGTCCGAACGCGCCCGTTTCTCCGGCGCCGAGGTCGACGTGCTGGCCATGGCAGCCGTGCGGGCTACCCGCGAGGGCACCGTCAAACAGGATGGCGAAACCCTGCCGGTCATCATCGGCCAGCCCCTGGCCGGAGAACGGATCGGCCCCGAGACCTTCGACGGCACGCGCGAAACAGCCATATTTCCCGGTGACTTGCCGGAAAAACCGGATTCGGTTTTCGACCACGCCGGTAAAGATGAAGGCCGGAGCAACGCAGACATGCTGCGTTTCGTGCGCTTTCGCCCGCCCCGGCTCGAACGCACAGCCGAGGGAATCACGCTGTCCCTGCCCCATATCCGCCTTGACCGGGCCCTGCAGTTCCTGATCGGAGACAAGCTGGCATGACAGACCCACGGCGCAAGCCGGCCGCGTTTTCCGTCGCCGCCGAGCCCGACGAATCGCCTTCCATGGCCCATGAGGGCGCACCGCGCGATACCCGGCGCAAACGCAAGCCGGCCGCCATCAGCGGGGACGCCCTGGCCCATGTGACACCGGAAGCCGAGGATCCCTTCCTGGCGGAAGCGCTGGAGGACGCGGTGACGCCCATGCCGCCGGCCCCGGCACGCGGTTTCTCCTTTGCCCGCCTTTTCGCAGCCGCCTTCGGCCTTCTGGTTGCCCTCGCCACCGGTCTTTGGATCGACGGTCTCATCCGCGACCTCTTCTCCCGCGCCGACTGGCTGGGTTGGACGGCAGCGGGTCTGGCCGCCCTCGCCGCGCTGGCCCTGTTCGGCATCGTGTTGCGGGAAATGCTGGCGCTCGCCCGGCTTTCAAGCATTGCGCGGCTCCAGGCGGAAGCCGCGGACGCCCTGGTCCATCGCGACACGAAGAAGGCCAGGACCGTCGTCGACGGTCTTGTCACGCTCTTCAAGGACAGGCCAGAAACCCGCGCCGGCCGCGACCTGCTGGCCCGCCAGGAAAGGGAAATCGTGGACGGCCCCGACCTCCTGGCGCTCGCCGAAACCGATCTCCTCGGACCGCTCGACGACGAGGCCACCCGCCTGGTGGTCGATGCGGCGCGGCGCGTCTCGGTCGTCACCGCCGTCAGTCCGCGCGCGCTCGTCGACCTTGGCTATGTCCTGTTCGAGGCCGCGCGTCTCATCCGGCGCATCTCCGTGACCTATGGCGGACGCCCCGGCACGCTCGGTTTTTTCCGGCTTGCCCGCTCCGTGGTATCGCATCTGGCCGTGACCGGCACACTGGCGGCCACCGACAGCATCGTCGGCCAGGTGCTCGGACATGGGCTGGCATCGCGCCTGTCGGCCCGTCTCGGCGAAGGCATCGTCAACGGGTTGATGACGGCGCGAATCGGCCTGGCCGCCATGGATGCCTGCCGGCCGATGCCGTTCTCGGCCCGCAAGCGGCCCGGCCTGCGTGGCATCCTCGCAACACTGACGCGCCTTTCCGGTCCGGCATCAGGAGCCGGAACCGGTGGAAAGCCGTGAAAGCATTGCGCAAGGCCGGGGACTCGCTCACTGTGAGACCATCCGGACAAGAAAGCCTTAACCATTCTTGGTGATGATCCGGCCCATCTGCTCTCGCCATGCCAACAGGGTGTTCCATGCTCAGAAGCGCCGCCGCCATTGCCACGATCCTGCTGGCCACTTCCTCCGCCACGGTGGATGGCGCGGTGGCCTCGGACCGCGACCATGCGTTCTTCCGTTCGCTGGCCGGCGAGTGGTCCGGTCCCGGCGAGATTGTCGCGGGGAAATACAAGGGCACGAAATTCGTCTGCAATTTCACCGGCGAGGCACCCGGCTCACGTGTCGGGGTGACGCTGGACGGAAGCTGCCGGGTCGGCGTCTTTTCCCAGAAGATGCAGGCCAGCATCGAGAAGCGCGGACGCGGCTATCGCGGCAAGTTCCTCGACGGTGCCAAGGGCAAGGGTCTCGACGTCGTCTCCGGCAATGTCGACGGTGAGCGCGTCGTGCTTTCGCTGGTCCGCAACAAGCTGCGCGGCGCCATGCTTGCGCGCCTTTCCGGCAAGGACGCCATGAACGTCACCGTTTCCGTCAAGGTCGACAAGGAGATGGTCCCGGTCATCGGCATCAGCCTCAAGCGCACCGACGGCGCCACGACGGGTTCGATAAGGCGCTGAAACACGGCAACATGCCGCAGGACGCGACAAGCCGGCCTCACGCGCCGGCTTTTTGCTTTCCGATAGCGCCGTGCCACCAGTCAGCGGGGCGCGCCAGGCGTTCCATGCCCTGGCGGTCCGCTTGCGCAGCCAGCGCCGATACGGTCTTGCCGCCGAGTGGAAGGTCCGGCGCCAGTTCGGCAAGGGGTACGACCACGAAGGCGCGTTCGGCGGCGCGCGGATGGGGGATGACAAGGCCCGGCTCGTCCACCGGCGGACCGTCGTGGGCCAGGATGTCGATGTCGATCGTGCGCGGCCCCCAGCGCAGCTTGCGTTCGCGCCGCCAGTCGCGCTCCAGCGAAAGACAGGTTTCCAGCAGGGCGCGCGGTTCCAGCGTGGTGCCGATGGCCGCGCAGCAATTCAGGAAGTCCGGCTGGTCGGTCACACCCCAGGGGGGCGTCCGGTAAAGGCCGGACACCGCCGTCACGCAGGTATCGCGGCGCGCGTCCAGCGCCTGCAGGACACCGGCCATGGCCGTCTCGACATCGCCGACATTGCCGCCAAGGCCGAGCCAGACGGCGTGCCGGGGGTCAGTCCTGAGGCCAGCCAACCGTCACCTCGACATGGTCCAGGACGCCGGGCACCGGCGCATTGGGCTTGCGCACCGTGATCTCGGCATGGCTGATCTGCGGGAAGTGCTCGCACATGGATTTGGCGCATTCCAGCGCCAGCGCCTCGATCAGGTAGCGACGCTTGCCGGTGATGATCTTCTCGATGGCCGTGAACGCCGTTCCGTAATCGACCGTGTTGCCGATGGAATCGCGGATCAGCGCATCGCCCGCATTCACGGTCAGCGTGGCGTCGACATAGAAACGCTGGCCAAGCGCCTCCTCCTCGTCATGGACGCCATGGCGGGCGAAGAACGCGCAATTCTTCATGCGTATCGTGTAGACGCTCATGGCTGGCTCTTTTTCCTCGTTCCTGGATCCTCGGCCATCATCGCATCCGCGATGCGCATCGCATCCCGATTGATTGCGACATCGTGCACCCGGATTACGGCAGCGCCCTTCATGCGCAGGATCGCCGTCGTGGCTGCGGTACCGGCGTCGCGTTCATCCGCGTCCCGCCCCGTCGCGTGGCCGATAAACCGCTTGCGCGATGTGCCCGCCAGCAGCGGGTAGCCCAGCGCATGCAGTTCCCCGAACCGCGCCATCAGCGCGAAATTCTCGTGCGGGTCCTTGGCGAAGCCGAAACCCGGATCGAGCATGATCTGTTCCCTGGCGACGCCCGCAGCACGGGCGGTTTCAAGCGACTTTTCCAGGAAAAGCCGCTGGTCGGCGATCACGTCGGAAAGGCGCTCGCGCCCGCGCCCGGTATGCATGATGACGAGGCCCGCGCCCGTTTCGGCCGCCAGACGGGCAATGTCCGGCTCGCGCTGCAAACCCCACACATCGTTGACGATATGGGCACCGGCGGCCACCGCCAGCCGTGCCGTCTCCTCGCGATAGGTATCGACCGACAGCACCGGCCCGTCCGCGCCGGCCAGCGCCTCGATGACCGGGAGCACCCGGTCCTGCTCCTGCGCGGCGCTGACCGCTTCGGCCCCCGGTCGGGTCGACTCCCCGCCAATGTCGACGATTGCCGCGCCGGCCTCGACCATCCGCCAGGCCTGCTCGACAGCCGCTGAAAAGCCGCTGAAACGGCCGCCGTCGGAAAAGGAATCCGGCGTGACATTGAGGATTCCCATCAGGATGCCCTCGCCGGCAAGACGGAGGCTGCGGCCATGGGCCAGCTGCCAGGTTCTCGGTGTCATGGCGGGTTCCTTGTCGCGGCAAGTCCGGCTGGCGGTGGGTGACGCCATCCTTTTGGGCGCGTCCTCGATGAAAATCAAATCCTTTCCCTCCCGTGGCGAAACGGCCCGCCGCGTCAAAGCATTTGCTTTTGCAGTCCCCCCGGACCACATTGGCGCTTCCGGGGAGCCATTCATGACGCTTCGTCCAATTGCCGTTTCCTTCCTGCTCGCAATCATGTCGTCCGGGCCCGCGCCAGCCGCCGACATACGCACCGTCGAACGCCATTACGATATCGGTGGCGCCACGGTGCAGGCCATTGAACGCCAGCTTGCCAGGCGCGGCCCCAGGCTGGGCGGCCACAAGGGTCACCCGGCAGCGACGCGCATGGAATTCAACACGCGGGTCGATTACGTCGAGACCGGGCGTGGCTGCCGCGTCTCCGGCGTCCACGTCCGCCTCGTTGCGACCATGACATTGCCGCGCTGGAAGCGGCCGGCGGGCGCAAGCGCCGACACCGCGCGCTTCTGGAACGCGCTCGACACCGACATTCGCCGCCACGAGAAGCACCACGCCGACATCGCCGCCAGTCACGCGCGCAAGCTCGAACGCGCGCTGACCGGCCTGTCCTCGCCCGATGACTGCAAGGCCCTCGAAGCGCGCGTGGAGACCATCACCAACCGCATCATGAAGCGCAACGACGAGGCTCACGCCGCGTTCGACCGCAAGGAAGGCAGTGAATTCGAAGAGCGGCTCAGAAAGCTCATCGCCGAGCGCAAGGGCACGGTGAACTGAGCCGAAATCCCCTGTGGGTTAGCGTTGCCGTTGGCGCGGGCACGGGTTGAACGGCGCCGGCGGCCTTGGCAACAGGAAGGGTGAAACCGGGCACCGCCGATTCGGCAAGGCCCATGACCGAAACGACCTGTTCGCCGATGAAGATCGAAATCGACATGGGAACCGCGCCGGGAGGCGCATCCGCACTGATCGACCTGGAAGAGCTTCTGGCCACGCGCTTGCTGGTGCAGGGCAATTCCGGTTCGGGCAAGTCGCACCTGTTGCGCAGGCTGCTCGAACAGAGCGCGCCCTGGGTGCAGCAATGCATCGTCGATCCGGAGGGCGATTTCGTCACGCTGGCCGACCGGTTCGGCCATCTCGTCGTCGATGCCAACCGTCCGCTGGAGGAACTTGACGTTATCGCCCAGCGTGTTCGCCAGCATCGCGTCTCCACCGTGCTCAATCTCGAAGGCCTCGAGATCGAGGGACAGATGCGCGCGGCCGCCGCCTTCCTCAACGCCCTGTTCGATGCCGAGCGCGATCACTGGTACCCCATGCTCGTCGTCGTGGACGAGGCGCAGATGTTCGCACCGGTCGCCGCCGGCGAATTCTCCGACGACGCCCGCCGGGCCTCGCTTGGCGCCATGACCAACCTGATGTGCCGGGGCCGCAAGCGCGGCCTGGCCGGCGTCATCGCCACGCAGCGCCTCGCCAAGCTGGCCAAGAACGTCGCGGCGGAAGCCTCGAACTTCCTGATGGGCCGCACCTTCCTCGATATCGACATGGCTCGCGCCGCCGACCTGCTCGGCATGGAGCGCCGCCAGGCGGAAATGTTCCGCGACCTGAAGCGCGGCCATTTCGTGGCACTCGGCCCTGCACTGTCGCGCCGCCCGGTGCCCTATGTCATCGGCGCAGTGGAAACTGCGGCGCGCTCGTCCAGCCCGAAACTCGTGCCGCTGCCCGACACGCCGGCCGATGCGCGCGACCTCATCCTGAAGGACGCGGCCATGGAGGCCG
>MDTD01027452.1_pt1 | contig 11867 bp, 35 predicted proteins | sample 811221 | NCBI WGS metagenome assembly MDTD01 (sample SAMN05326646, study PRJNA326480) | marine metagenome | isolation source: seawater | place: Pacific Ocean: South West | collected 2011 | reverse complement strand
TTTTTTCATTTCTAGATACACTTTATTTTCTCTTGCTTCTTTCCAGGCTTCTCTGAAAATGACAGCTGACTTAGCCTTATCACAAGTCATCGCATCTGGCTCCTGAGGAATGACGGTACCGTCTCTAGCATATTTCTTGCCGTCTCGATGATTCGCATACCTTCGCGATCGCGTAAAGCCCATGTGCAAAAACTTCTTTGCCATGTCGGCACCTACAAAGTCTTCTTGACTTAGGTAAATGTAAAACATATCCAAAATTTGTTCACTAGAAATTTGAGCTTCTGTTGGGGTCTTAAATCTCCAGTATTGACAGATCTCAGACTTGTATGGCTCACAAATCAGAACACCTTGTTGTCCACGCCCAATGTTGTAGAGGTCAGGGGATTTGCGGTAGTCAACTTCCGGGTTCCACTTCTTAAAATAGCTGTCATCTACGCTCATTACTTTATCACCTCAAACTTAACGCATGCAGGATTGCAGACGATCTTTTTGTCCTGCTTGTCAAGAAGGATGACATAGCCCCTTGCTTCTTCTGAGAAAGTGCCCTCCAGAACCAACCCGTCCTGCCACGTTACTCGTACTAAATCACCGACTTTCATATTCTCCCCTTCCTAAGTCTTCGTTAAAGCAATCTTCTTCAAACGCTTTTTCGTATAATTTGTTCGCTTCTGTTGCTAACTGGTTTTCTTTCTGCAGCCACGTGGTACGAGCGACGGCAAATTTCTGCTTGCCGATCTTTCCAGCTTGCCGGCCTTGAATGTATGGCTCGAAATCTGCCATGAAGAGGCCTCGAGCTTCTTGGACTTCTGCTATCTCTTGGAAGAGGTCCATACATTCTCTCTGCTTTTTCAGTGCTAGCTCTTGATTAATACAAGTCTCATAAGACTCCATGCTATAATCATCTCTCTCTGTCATGCATGAGCCAACTACTTTACGAAATTCATCGTGTGGCTTGACATAAAAATACCACCATGCGACTCCAATAAGCAGACCGACGCCAACAAAACAAACGACATCTCTCAACCTACCACTCATGTTCTCTCCCGGGTTTCGCTAAGTATGCAATATGTTCGTTGGTGATTTCTTTGTTCGCCCACAATATCGTAAATCTCCTCTGCCGGTGCTCATCATCTATTTCGATTATCACGCCCGGGTTTCTGCTTTTGTACCTCTCGTTGGAAGCCTCAAAGACAGCTGCGGCGCAGTGAAAATTAACAACATCACCCACCTTCATCAACAAGCTCCATTTGAGATTCGGGCCAGTGGATTATTTGGTTCCCTCTGACAAGTACTTCCCACCACTCGTCGACTTTCCATCGATTGACGATGACGCCAAGCAGACTGCTATGACTTCCCACAATGCGAACAAGGCTACCGGGTTTCATTACCAATTCCTCGGATCACTGGGGTTCCATGGTGTACGGTTGGCAAACACATCGACGCTCTGTTGCTTCGACTTGAACCGGCGCTTCTTCTCAGTCGCCAAGCGGATTTTGTCAAGAGTTTCTTGACTTCCTATCAAGGCTTTTTCTTTATTCGTCAACTGTTCGAAATCCCAGCCAATTTCTGCAAAGCTGTATCTAGCATGAGCCAGTAAGGCTTTCATCACTTCATCATCAATCATCTCTTTCTCCTTCGGTAATAACCCTTAAATCTCTCATATCCCAATATCCCATGGGCGACGTCGCTGACCACCAGACCACCAGACAATCTGTAACTCGGCGCTCCATGACAGTGCCGTAACATGTGATGCTTCGCTCTTCATCATACTTCGCGACTACAAGGTCCCCAACTTCTGGCCCATCGTCCAATTTCACGCAGCCATCCTTAGCTCTCTCGCGGCTGATGGAGGTACAAGCCATCTAAAGGCTTCTTCGTCATCATCTCTAACAAATTTTAGACCGGTGTTGTAACCCAAACTACTCCACTCTTCTCTCCATCGAAATGCTTCTTCGTTGATTCGAGTGCTAGAAAAGTATTTTCCGTTTAAGAAAAGCAGGTATGTCATTTGATAATCTTCTCCAATTCATTGACGAGCTCCACCCATTTCACATCAACATTTCCAAGCTTTTCGTTGTCCCAAAAGACGTCGACGCTGCTTAGTCTTTTTGTGCGACCGTTAGTCCAGGTCTCCATAACAATACCCACCTTCGGTCCATCACCGCCAGCCCACGATCCAACAAATCTTACAACATCACCGACTTTCATGCGCAGCGAACCTTGTGTTTAGATTTACGAGTGTACTTCGACTTATCCTTGTGCTTGCCAGCACCCGATCGTTGAAACGCATGAACAGCTATCCAATTTCTTGGCTTGGCCGTTAGCTGCTTCTTGTCTTTCTTTTTCATTTCTCTGTAGCCTTTCCTTATCTTCAATTATATTATACCACAATTCTTTACACTTTTGCACGATTGTCGACAACGGCCACATGTTTTTTGCTTACCACAACGACGCTTTCCCCAAACAGCGCAGATACGTTGGCGCCATGATCTGCTATTACCACGCCCTGGAGTCCACCTGTTCGCTGGAGAAGACGATTAAAGAACTTCACAGCAGTCAACGAACCCAGGTTTCCTTGAGGGCGGACCTCTATGAGGTCACCGACTCTTGGGTGATCGCTCATTCGACCAACTTTAGTTTTTCAGCCTGCTGCTCGGTATAGTGCCATTCTCCATTGATGCCATCCCACCGCACGACTGTATATCCATCCTTGGTTATCTTTATCACTGTCCCCTCAGCACGATCGTACTTCCACATCGGAGACATTTCAACCCGGTCGTCTACTTTCAATTCATCACCGCCAACCGTGTTATTTTAAAGGGCTGCAGATTTCCATCTTTGTCCATGACAATCGCCATGTGACGCGTCATACTTAGCTTTATGACTACGCCGACCGGCTTGGGACCTTTGTATCCGAAAAGATTCTTGGAGATATCGTGATTTGACAAGCGGGGATTATTGACGATCCATTCATTCTCAACGACACCAACGTAATCTCCGACTTCTATTCTGGCCATGACTTTTCACCTACTGAAGGAATAGCTCTAACGTTTTCTCTCTTGTTCACGTTGAAGAACAACCGGTAAAGTCGCACCGCTTCCTCTCTAGTGCCGGCTTCGATATGCTCGCAACCCTCGCGGGTTCCGCTTGAGTTGATAAAGTAAACCATCCATTTTTTCCACACATTCATCCTGCCTCCAGCAAAATAAGGTTCTACATTATTATAGCGGGTCGGTGTGTATTTTTACAGCACTTTGTTACCTTTACCATATCACCGATTTTCATCTTTCTTTCCTGCTTTTTGCAGCAGCTCCGCTCGGATCCTGAATGTCTTTCCTTTGTACAAGACAGTCCCAACCTTCTCCCAGGTGTGGTATTCAAGCAGCAGACCTACCACCCACTCGTCAGCTTCATGAAAGCCGAAAGTACCCCCCTCTGAAACTATGACAGGTAGCTTTTTGAATCTTACTAGATCACCGACTTTCACGCATAACCTCTATAGTCTCTGGGTAAAGCTGACTGCCGAAGCTTCCGTCAGCCCACTGTACATCAACCCTGAACTTGTACACTCCGCTTTCGTAAATTTTAAGCACGATCCCAGTGCAGTCCGGACCCGTGAGTCTTACCCCGCGCGCGTCGGCGCCCGGAAAACCGATCCATTTTACTATATCACCGACCCTCACCGACCACCTCAAGAGTGCCATGCTCTAGCTGCCACCAGAGAAAGTGGGAGTATGGCCGTAGTTCAGGTCTCCACACCAGGATTTCGTCATCCCGAGTTTCTAGAACAAGACCATACCACGCACTACTCTGCCACGTGTTTTTTACCAAGTCACCGACGCGGACCTGCACTAAGCACCTCCATTAAGCTTTCAGCAATGTCATAGATCTTGCCTGTCTTTGGATAAAAGACGGTGACACACGGATGTGCCGGATTGCCAGCAGTATGTTTAGAGAGAACAAGGCCACATCCCAACCGCTCTCTCTGCTCGCGGGCTGTCCGGGCTTCGATACCAGTCATTTCTCCACCTCGGTAGAGCTTCCTCGCTACTAAATCACCGACCTTCATTTCATTTGCCCTCCAGAAAAAGCCTTTTGAGAACAGAAAGCCGGCGTTCTTCTTCATCCCCGATAACCCTGAATTCCCAGTAGGGTTCATCGAACGTCGCGATTCTCGGTTCGGGACGGTTGATGTCACCTGACCACAAAAAAGTGTGGATACCAGCAGTTCGGTCTCCCCTACGCCCTGGCCCAAGATATAGACCGTAACCGCAGCTCTCCCTATCACGTGCACAAGTAATCCAGACGACATCGCCTATCTTCAAAACATCTTCCCTTTGTGATTACTGCTGCCGATGTTGACACCGACATGCTCGAACGGTATGCTGTTGCAGCGGTTTGTTTTCCTGCCACCGAAGGCAGATGAAGCGTTGAAAGACCTGACATAGTCGTCTGCGTCATGCTCGTTTTGAAACCGCACGATCGAAATGGCTTGCATCTTTCCTGAGCCGGCTACAACGCCACGAAGTACTGGTGTGTTCGCATCAGGATCAGGGCGTTCATCATGACAATCAATGCAGACATTGGCATAGCCACCCCGCAGCCTGATTTTCTCGTTTTGGTTAAACTCATCACCACAGTACTTACATTCTCTAATCATTATCTACTCCTAACAAAATTCAAGCTACCAATTATTGTAACTCTTAAAGTGAAATTTTTCATTGGTCTTCTACTAACCTTAGATATTTTGTGAGCTTCGGCCGGATGGTGCCGTTAGGCATCAAGACTCTCCAGGCTTTCCCCCTGTTATTGTCGCTGACGATCCTAGCACCGGTCGGTTTAAACTCTTCAACGATGAGGCCGAGATCTCCCGGGCGCCAATTAGAGGCAGCTGTAACTCTAACAATATCACCGACTTTCATCTTCATTCCTTAAAGAGCGTATTCAAAGTTTGCGGTGACGATGTAAGTAGAAATCTCTTTGGCTCCGTTCCTCAGGTGGAAACTTCGAGCCATCTCCGTATTCGGCGAGAGAGTGACAACTCGCCGAACGTCCTTAACCGTGTTTCTTACGTGGTCAAGAAGCGCGTTGATGATGGCCTTACCTGACCCCTTCTTGAGGCTCCAGACCGTATACGGAATGTAGCACGTGCCCTCTTCCGAGGTAAGGCTACTTAGCGACATGACGTCTTTCGGCACATCCCAGGTTCTGGCGACACAGCAAAAAGCTACGTAGTCGCCACCTTCATCCTTGAGCCCAAAGACCTCTCGACCGGGGTACGTTTTGTATGACACCCCGAGTTGCGGCCGCACAGGATCGCCATCTTTCCACAGCTCAGGCTGAGAGCTAACATTTTCAAGACTATACTTCATCAACAACCTCCAAATCAATAACTGGAATGCGCATCACTCCGTCGTCAAATAAAATCACAGCATGTGGCTCGGGCTCAACCTTGTTCCAGCTTATAGCATGTCCCATCTCGCTGGTTCGCCAGCACTTTCGATCGACAAAGTCTGTTACGACCCCTGATCGAGTTGCACCAATCTTTAACCTAACAATGTCACCGGCTTTCACAGATTATCAACCTCCCGCTGTTCCCCAGCTTTTCTTTGGTACGGAGCCCAAATGTGCCAACTATTTCAGTCACAATCTTTTTCATAGTGCCTGATTTTCCCGTGATTACAACAAACGGAATATCATCATCTGTGCACGGTTTCTCTAGTAAACCGTACACGTCCTTGTGCCTGACACCGTGCAAATCAATTACTTTCATTTATTTACCCTCACCAGCTGTTTTGCTTGAAAGACTTGGTTCTTTGGAAAATCCATCCCAAGAACGATGTGATCGCCGAAGCCCAGCACTTCGGTGACCAAGAAAGTTCGGCCGTACCAGTGCTCCAATGCCCGGCCGATTTTGAACTTTACAACATCTCCGACTTCGATCATTTTACCACCTCCAACTGACAGGGCAGCATTTCAGAAAACGAGTAGTCGTGATCCTGTATGCCTGAAAGCCACTGCACTTCGTACCAGAGAACATCCTCCGAATTAGGCTTCTCCACGATGCCAACTATTAGACCCTGAATGAGAGGGATCGGCTTGTTATGTGGTGGAATGAAGTTGACCAGCGCACCAATTTTCATACAGCCTCCTGACGATACTCTCGCCACATCAAATATGCTGCCAGCAAAAGTACTGGCCAGAAAAAGCCAGCCATCTTCCACATGGCTTGACCAACAATCATAAAGTTTTCAAGAGTCCAATTATCCATTTACCACCTCGATCAAATTTGTTTGAATAGTGCTGATAGCATCGCCGTTGCGAGCCGTCCGGTTGAACCACATCACTTCAGCGCATGTGTAGTCCTTCCGGAACCCCGAGCCGCTTTGTACTGCCTTAAACGTGCGTAGCCCTATAAAGAGGCCAAGCTCTCCAGACTCAGAGTTTTTGTTTCTTACGATGTCACCCGGCTTACAGCCGTGTTGCCTAACTCGCGTAATTGGTCTATCTGCTTTCACTATTTAAGCCTCCGCTATCTTTTCATATTGCCTGCAGAACGCTCCCCGGTTGTAAGAGTACACTCGACCGGTTTGGTTACCCGACCACACAACAAGTTGAACCATCGGAACGATGGCAACCGACAACGGGCACTCAGGATCGATGTCTCTCTTGTCGTAGGTACGCATCACTTGAACGATGACATTCTCTTCGCTGCCGAAGACCTTATTCTTAGATTTGTACAAATCACCTTTTTGCATCATTACGCCACCATCCCGGTGTGCTTACACTGCTTGCGGAATTTGAAGCCTTTGCAGTTGCAATACTTCTTACCGCTAGGGTAGATTTTGACGGTGTAATCACCGACCTGAACCTCACGAAAGCGCGGTTGCATCTGAACGATGCGGACCTGGCGCCGAGGACGGCGAGCGATACGCCGGTTGATGCATGCGCAGCAGCTGCCGCTTTCATGCTCGGTTTTGCGGGCGCAAGCGCCGCAGTAGGCCCAATAGAAGCCTTCATCATTATAGTCGTTTCGACGACGATCCCATACTAAATCCATATTTTACTCCAAAGTGAGGGTCAAGTCGGTGGGTTATTCCCCACCTTTCAATTATATTATACCATAAAATGATGGTGTTTTGCACACTTTTCAAGAAGATCTACAAAAAAACAAGTTTTATTCTAATTTCTTTTTTTTCTCTAGCGAATGAAGCCCGATACTTAAATAGATGAAGTACAAACCAGGCGATTTAGTTTGGGTCGTGTCTGCGGTCGGCGGCGAGCCGACGCCGGCAATAGTGATATCGGCCTACGAAGACTATCCAAAAATCTTTCTGCACAACGAAAGAGAAAATCGACGCTGGTTGGAAGAAGAAGACATCGGAATGGGGTGGGTCTACGACATCATGTTAGAAGGTCGGGTGGAAGAAGCGATATCAGAAGAATGGTTGTTGGCTCCGCATAAAAAAAGAGGGTGGCAAAAGCCACCCTCACGAAAAAAGCGATAATTGCTTTACTCGATTTCAATCCGAAGTGGCTCGACCTCGGGACGAGGAGGTACCTCGATCGTCAGCAAGCCATTCTCGAACTTGGCTGTAGCTTGTGCTAGCTCAAGATTGTCGTCGTAATTAACGTACGTCTTAGAGAAGTTTCTTCGAGCGATCCTGCGGCCTGCGGCGGAGTCCTCGCTGTCTGTTTCGACTGAGACAGTGATGGACCGAGTCTCGGGCTTTACCTCAACGTTGATATCGCTTCGTGAGAAACCTGCTAAAGCGAATTCCATAATAGTAGAGCCATCTTCTCCCTGGAAGATGTCAACAACAGGATATCCCTGTGTGGTTCGCTGGACGAAAGTTGGAGCATCATTAAAAAATTGCCCAAAAATGTCGTCAAAAACCCCTCGGCCAAGAAGGCTGGGAAGAGCAGGTGTATAGTGTCGTGTCAGTTGTGTACTCATTGCTTTTTCTCCTTTTTATTAAGCGAGTTTTACAAAGACTGTCGGAGTCCCATTCGGCAACACCCCCAGTCAAATAAAATATAAGCACCAAATGTGTAGTGTACACCCTCTCCGCGAAAATTAATCGCACAAAAAAGCCGGAGCGATACCGCTCCGGCTTAAATACGCTCTTAAAGAGCCCAGCCTTAGTCAGCGATTGGATTCGTGAACTGATTGTTCAAGAAGCCCTGCAATACTCGTGCTTCCTTGACACTCATGGTAACCGAAGTGGTACCGGTTGAATACTTCGAGCCTTCGCTTGGAAGAGTCGAGATAACGAGAGTGTTGGATCCAGCCTTGTGGCTCTTGGGATCACGGGTTACAGAAAAGTTGAAACGCTTGGTTGACTGGTTCTTTGTTGTTGGCATATTATATTGTCCTTTGATTGCATCAGTTTTGATTAAAACATTGAAGTGGTTCCCCAATGTGAATACATTATAGCCACCAACCAGCCGCTGTACAGAAAAAAATGCAAAAAAAAAGGGAGCCAAAAGACTCCCTTTTTAAGGTCAGAAAATCACTCTTCTGACTTCTTTTTCAGCCTGTCTCGCAGCCCCGTTAAAAGACCGATCAACCAGCCCCAAGCACCGACGACTTTGCTTTTCGCCCAGTTCCAGATGCCAGAACACCACCCAACGGCAGTACCCCATAAGTCACCTGCAACTTCTGAAACCTGATCCCACGCCAAATCTAGTACATCCAGAATCAGCTTGAGAGGAGAGCTTAGTACACGAAGTAGGGGATGCTTATCTCTTCGAAGCAAAACCCATGCCAACGCGATTCCTACCAAAAGTCCTTCAAGACGTGGTGCGGAAACGTGAAGGTGGTAAAGCACCTCCCATCCCCAAACTGCAACGAGGCTAAGAACGCCCCAAAGAGAACCAAGGAGACCCCAAACGAGTTCCCAGGTTGATTGTAGTATCTGTAACATAATGTCCTTCCTTTAATAGACTTGCAATTCAAGCCTTCCAATAATTATGGTGCTTGGAAAAGAAGTGACACCACCCAGAGAGCCCTCTGCGTGGAATGTTACATACTTGGGTAAAGAATTGGGGCCATTTGCAGAGGCTCAACAGGCTCTGAGACAGGTTCTCCCATCCGGTAATCGACGCCAAGCATGCCCTTGAGGAAATCGATGATTGCCATGACAGTGGAACGTTCGCACTTCGCGCCAGACATTTCCATGACTTGCTCTAATGCAAGATTTACGACCCATGCGTTATTGTTGAGAAGTTTAGTTACCGAGTCATAGTCGGCCGGTACTGGAGCCCCACCTGTTACCTCAGCAGGGTCTTCGATCGGCATGGCCGCGGCCGCAGCTTCAAGCTCCTCCAGACCAGGGATCATCTGTGGGAGCTCTTGGGCGGGCTCTTCCTCAGGTGCAAGGTCACAGGCTTCTTTAATCAGTAGTAGAATGTTTCTTTTTGTTAGTTTCATCTTTTGTCCTTCTCATAAGTTTCTAAGCAGAGACGAAGAATTCTCGTTAATCTATGATAAGTATTCTCGCCAAATAGGATATGACCCGCTGGCAGGGAGTTTTTCCTCTTACACTAACCTTGCTAATGCTGCGGCGTCGACGCCGGCAAATTGTTTCATTGAACGGAGCAAAGCAACATAATAATCTGTCAGGTCGGGATTTCTTTCGCCCATATTTTTTAAAGCATCTTCTAGGTTGACAATAGCATCGATAACTGCTTGTTCCTCAGGCGTCCACTTCAATTCATATTGCTCTTGGAGCTTTGCACGCTCTTCTTTGATAATACCTCTGAGCTGTTGTCTTGTGATCTTCATTTTAGTCTCCTAATCGTACTTTGGTGGCGGCGATTTCTTGTATGGCTTGCGTTTCCCAGCATCTCCACCTGTTCGTGTAGTTAAAAAGTCTATAAAGTCTTCGTAAGCACCCGAGTAAAGCCTCTTGATCTCATCTTTGGAAATGCTGATCTCTCCAACACCGTGAGAGATCGATGGGGGAGGAGTAAGTCGAACGTACTTTTTGTACTCTTTCCACTTGATACCCTCTAGATCATTAGGCTCTATCATACTTGTGAACTGGTTACCCAAGAACTCTAAGAATTCTTTATCAGGATCACCCTTAATGGCTGCCTGTGCTTGCTTGTCGTATACTTTCCAGGCTGCGTCCTCAAGATCGGTCAAGAACTTGTATGCCTTTTCGCGGTCCCAACCTTCCGGCGCAGGCATTTCATCTTCATATCCTGGCTGGCCAACATTTTCGAACCACCCACCAGCTTCATCAGATATCCATCCCACTTCATTCTTTTCAACATAAGGCTTTATTTCAGGATCAGCTAGCGCGCCTTGAATGTCATTATTGAGAGCGTAGTTTGCAAGGATGTTGTACAACTCTACATCTTCGTACGAGTTGACTATGATCGGAAGCATCTCTTTGCTTTCATGGAGAAGCGCTTCTTTCAGGATTTCCCTGATTTGTCTTCGTGTAATTCTCACTTCTTTTTCTTCTTAGCTTTTGACTTCTTTACAACCGCCCACTTTTTGGAAGGCGTGGCGGAGTTAACTCTCGCGTGTGCCCACTGGTGAGCTGTCATACCTTTTCTCGAGCCTGAGGACGCGTACGCGGCTAAGCCCTTTTCGAACTCTTTGTAGACAGAGCCCTTAGTTAGACCTCGCTTTTCAGCTTTCTTGTCCAATGACTTCTTTACTTTAGCGGAAAGCTCTTCTTCAAGGATATTGGAAATAAGTTCTCTCAACTCGTTCTCCGTCAGCCGTAAAATGCTTTCGTTCTTTTCTCTTTCTTGGCGTTCCATTCTATCCCTCCGTTTGTACGCTCTTTGTTCAAGCTCCTTAGCTTCCTTCGACTTGCCGTCCTTACGAAGCTTTTTTGCTTTTTCAAAATCTTTCTTTGTTTGGTCCAGCTGCTTGTCTCTTTTTGTACCCTGAGCGGCACCGTATTGCCTCGGGTGTGCAGCCTTGGTATCAACTTCAATCATCAACTTGCCTGATCCCTTTATCACCCTGTGCCATTCCAGAGCGGGTATAAAGAATTGGTCGCCAGGCTTCATTTCCACCGGTACGTCATTATCGCGCTGTATACACCACCCACGAGACTCTGTAACCGTTATGACTCGATCTTCTCGGTCTCGGTGCCACACAAGTTCTCCTGCATCGATATCTGCGGAGAATTCTCTTAAAAGAATGTCACCTGACTTTATTTGCTTGAACGGAAAGTTACTCATGCTTACCCCATCATCGCCGCGGCCATGGCATTATTGGCCTTCTTTTTAGACCTGTAGCAAGCCCGGGCTTTCATTCTCGGCTTGCCAGACTTCGTACGCTGGATGCTTCCGACTTTCTTACCCTTGTGCTTCTTCGGGTTGTTCTCTTTTTCAGCCTTGGTTAGTTTGTCATCGACGTAGGCGCAATACTCGTCCCCGCGCTTACGAACATCTTCGTCCAAAAGTTCTCTTATGTATTCTCTTAATAGATTTTTCATTACCACCATCCTGCGATAGATCTGCCAAAGAACTTCGTCGCTCTGCACGACCAGTATCCCGGTTTGGTTTTATCATCTTTGTCTGCGCAGTTGTGTCTATCGCCGTAGTTTTTTCTGCGCTTCTTGTGGGCGTCCGAATCGCCCATCGCGTCTGGCATCGAAGATCCAAAGGATACTTTCTTGACCTTTATCTTTCCGTCTTTATCCTTCTTACCAGAATTGACATAGACATAGGCACCCTTGTCTCCGCCTCTGATCGGCTTATTGAGTTCGACCTTCTTGCCCTTGTACTCAGCTTCGTTAAGGTGCTCTTCGTTACCTTCCATTATTGGATAATCGAGGGGAACGAGCTGGCCTTCGTACATCGCAAACTCTCCGATGTCCAGGTCTTCAAGCAATTCC
>MDTD01032123.1_pt1 | contig 11868 bp, 8 predicted proteins | sample 811221 | NCBI WGS metagenome assembly MDTD01 (sample SAMN05326646, study PRJNA326480) | marine metagenome | isolation source: seawater | place: Pacific Ocean: South West | collected 2011 | reverse complement strand
GCAGGGCTCGAGCCGCTCGGCCCGATGCTCAGCTCGATGAGCTACATCTTCCCCGAGAAGGCTGCCGGGATGGTCGCCAAGCTCGAGAAGGAGTCCAGCTCTGAGCTCGTGCGCGCGTGGGCGACCTGGGTGCGCCTGACTCCGATCTTCAAGGAGAACGGCCCGAAGACCGAGGCCTTCCGCTTGGCGAAGAAGGAGATGCAGACTCTGCTGGCGAAGGTGCAGGACGAAAGCCTGCAGCGCGCGTTCGACAGCGAAGTGACCGTACTCGAGGTCTTCGGCATGGGCATGACCGCGCCGGACATCACCGCGCCCGATCTGAACGGCGTGGAGTTCAGCCTGAGCGACTACAAGGGCAAAGTGCTCTTCGTCGACTTCTGGGGCGATTGGTGAGGCCCTTGCCGGGCTCTGTACCCGCACGAGCGGTCGCTCGTGGATGAAATGAAAGGTCGTCCTTTCGCTCTGATCGGAATCAACAGTGACAGCGTCGAGGATGCCAAGAAGGCGATCGAACGCGAGAAGCTGAACTGGCGCAGCTTCCAGAACAGCCCCGAGGGATGGGAGAGGTCCATCTCGGATGACTGGATGGTGCGCGGCTGGCCGACGATTGTCGTGCTCGATGCCGACTTCAAGATTCGCTACCGCGGCCACGACGGCCACGAAGCGACGCGGATCGCCAAGGAACTGGTCGACAAGCTCGAGAAGATCGACAGCTAGTCTCGGTTCACATCGAAACCGGAGCGGCAGCCTTAGGGTTGCCGCTCCTCTTCGTTGGCGAGCGGGCGCGGCTCGACCATGGCGAGCGGGGCAATCGGTTCGGCGAGCACCTCGGCGGGGGCTTCCGCGGGTTCGTCCTCGACCAAGCGCTTGTTGCGCCAAGCCCCGGACTTCCAGCGCCACCAGAAGATCGCGCCGCCCAGGAAGATCTCGGCCGTCCAGCTGAACCAGACGTGCGCCAGGTTGCCGTCGAAGATGTGCACGACCGCCCAGGCCAGCGGCACCGACAGCACCCAGGAACACAGGATGCCGGTGTACATGACCCAGTGGTGGTCGCCGGCGGCGCGCAGGCCGAAGCGGAAGGCCACCTGATAGGAGTCGCCCAGCTGCCACAGCGCGGCGGCCAGCATGACCTTGCCGCCGAGCGCGAGCGCGGCTTCGTAGTCGACCTCGTCCTTCTTGAGGAAGACCGAGACGAGCTCTTCACCAAAGAAGAAGTAGACCACGCCCATGCAGGCCATGAAGATCGCGCAGATCCGCAAGGCCGAGTGCAGCGAACGCTCGGCGTAGTCGGGTTTCTTCTCGCCGATGTACTGGCCGATCAAGGTGGCGCCGCCGTCGGCGATCGCGATCGCCGGCATGATCGACAGGTGGACCAGCTGAATCGCCGCCTGGTGCACCGCCAGCGCCGTCGTGCCCAGCAGGCCGATCATGGCAGTGATCAGAGCGAAGGCACCGGACTCGAGTACGAACTGCACGCCGCCGGTGATGCCGGTCGCCAGCACCTTCTTCATGCGCCGCCAGCGGTAGGCCCAGGGCTCGCCTTCGGTGGCTTTGCGCGGGCGCGCCAGCCAGATCATGAGGCAAAGCGCCAGCAGGTCGGCGAGGCCGGTGCCGAGCGCCGCCCCCTGCACGCCGAGCGCCGGCATGCCGAACAGGCCGAAGATCAGGATCCACGACAGCGCGACGTTGGTGGGGTGGGCCAGCAGGTCGGCGGCCATGCCGTAACGCGGCCGCGAGGTGGCGCGCAGGTACTCGGCCACGCTGACGTTCATCAGCCAGGCGCCCGCCCAGACCAGGCGGGTTTCCAGATAGGCGACGGCGAAGCCGCGGGCGTCCGCGGTGAGCTTGCTGCCGGTGAGGTCGATGACCAGCACCGCCACCGGCCCGGCTAGCAGCAGACTGAGCAACCCCCAGGCGACGGCCAGGTAGAAGGCGTGGATGCCGTAGGAGTAGGCCGCGATCCGGTCGCCGGCGCCGAAGTACTGGCTGACCAGCGGTCGCTGCCCGCGCAGCATGCCGAGCGGGAAGGACATCAGCGTCCAGGCCATGACCGACGCCAGGCCGACGGCGCCGAGCGCTTCGATGCCCAGGCGGCCGACAAGCAGCATGTCGATGAAGCCCTTCAGCGTGAAGGAGATCATCGAAACCCCGATCGGCCAGGCGAGGTGCAGGACCTGGCGCGGCGAACCGGGGGCGTACGTGGTGGGGTGAGTCAAACGGAGAGTGAATCGGTGGCCCTGCCCGGGCCGAAATAGGAAGCGGAAAGGCGGCGGGCTGATGCCCGCTGGGGCAGGGTTAGAAGTTCATCGATTCTCTCCGGGACCTCGGACGCGGAAGGGATTCTACCCGGTTCGAAGCAGCGAGGGCAGGCTAGGATCGACGGATGTGAAGCCATCCGTGTTCCGCGTTCCGCTGCTTACGCTTTCCCTTTGGCTGGCGTTGGCGCTTCCTGCGCTGGCGCGCGGCCAGCAGCAGGACCCCGGTCCGGCGGCGCAGGAGGCCGAACCGATCTGGACGCTGATCCACGGCGAGACCGAGCAGTACGGTCAGCTCAGCATCGATCGCATCGGCGAGGTCTATCTGCAGGGGCGCAAGTGGCGCAAGCTGGCGGCGAGCGAAGTGGATGTGCAGACGCTGCAGGGGCCGCTATTCGTGGTCGGCAACCTGCAGGACAACCTAGTCGCCAAGGTGCTGACGCTGCCCGAGCTGGGTTCGGAGGCCTCCTTTCTGGATCGCCCGCTCGAGCCGGGGATCGGGCTGGTCTACGGCGGACGCGGGGCAGACGGCTCACCCTTCTGCGTCTTCACCGGCCTCGACGACGACGCAGTCTTTCAGTGCTTCACGACCAGCGTCAACGTGGCGCAGGTCGGCGACTTCGTGATCCGCGAGGGTCAGATCCTGATCGACTGGGGCTGGCCGATGCAGCAGCGGCTGCAGCTGGAGCGGATCCGCCGCCCGCTGGTTCACGATCCGGCCAGCGCGGTGCTCGCGATCCTCGATCCTGAATCACGCGTGGTCGCGGCCGACCTCGCGCGCACCGAACGCGCTGAACTCGCGGCCCGTCTGCTGGCCGGGTACGGCGAAGAGCAGAACCTGCTGGATCGGGTCACCTGGATGTCGCCGCTCGAGCGCGCGCGCAAACGACTGCTCGCGTTGCAGAGTGGCCGCAGCACCGAACTGGGAGCGGTCCTGTCCTGGGCACGCGAGGAGAACCTGAGCAGTCTGGTCGTGACGACCTACCAGGCGCTCGAGGCCCGCTTCGGGGTCGGCCGCCGCCCGGCGCCGACGGTCTTCCTGTTGCTGGACAGTCCGCAGGCCACGAACGCGCGCACGGTCGGCGATGATCTGACGACCGGCCGCCCGCGCGTGGTCATGAATCTGGCCTGCTTCCCCAGCAAGGAGCTGTTTCGGATGGCGCTGGTGCACGAGTTCCTGCACTGCCTGCAGCAGGACATGCTCGGCTCGCTGCCCCAGGATCCGATGCTGATCGAGGGCGTGGCGGTCTATCTGACCGGCCAGGTATTTCCCCAGGCCAAGCCCCATGAGCTGCTGATGTGGACCCCAGAGCACTACGCGACCGCGCAGGCCTACCAGGACTTCGCCGCAGCCGACTTCCTCGCGGCGCGCGCCTCCCAGCAGGACCTGAGCGAGTGGTTCGTACTGCGGGTGCGCCCGCAGGCCCGCGCCGAGCCGGAGGAACCGCGCCGACCGCGCAGCTATCCGGACCGAACCGGCTACTTCCTGGGCTATCTCGCCGCCCGGCGCTGGCACGCCGACCACCCCGAGGCTCCGCTCCGCGAGATGCTGCGCCTTCCGGCCGGTTCGCTGTTCGAGTACTTGGCCCCGCGCAACTAGAATCTGGCCCCTTTCAGTGTGCTCGCGCGGTCCTAAATCACTTCCTAGTAGTAACTTCGGGGTGAATTCTCAGCTCGGCCCCCTCAGCTGAGAAAATAAACGTTAAGTCACTTGTTTCAAATGACTTAGGGCAAAAAAGCCCACTTAAGGGGGGCAGTCTCTCTAGAATCCGTGTGGTGAGCGAACGCCGGGGCACTCTGCTGGTCGACACCTCCTTCCTGGGAGATGTGTTGTGCGCCGAGCCCTTGGTCCGGGCGGCGGCTGCCCGCTGGCCGGACGAGCCCGTCGACTTTCTGGCCGGGCCGGGCGGGGCCCAGATGCTCGCCGGTCATCCTCAGATCCGCGAGCTGCGGGTCTTCGACAAGCGGGGGGCGGATCGCGGCCTCGGCGGGTTGCGGCGGATGGCAAAAATGTTGCGTCAGCAACGATATGCCCGTGCGATCTGTTCCCATCGATCCTGGCGGACCGCTGCGCTGCTGCGCTGGGCCGGAATCCCGCTGCGTGTCGGCTTTCACAATGCCAGCGCGGCCTGGTTGTACACGCAACGAATACGCTACCGCAAGGAACTCCACGAGGTCGAGCGCAACCTCGAGCTGATCGGGGGCGGTCCCTGGGAGGCCCCGCGGATGTATCCCGGCGAGGCCGAGCGCGCCCGCGCTAAGGAGTTGCTGGCGCAACTGCCTGCGGCTCCCGTCGCCCTGGCCCCGGGTTCGATCTGGGCCACCAAGCGCTGGCCGGCCGTTCGCTGGGCCGAGCTGCTGGGCGGGATGGCTCGGGCCGGACGGCCCACCGTCCTGCTCGGCGGCCCGGATGACGCCGCCCTGTGCGCCGAAATCCGCGCGGCCGCCCAGCTTCCGGTCGGCTGCGCGCCCTGCCTCGACCTCGCGGGGCAGACCAGCCTGCGCGAATCCGCCGCGGTGCTCGAGCGCTGCGCCACGCTGGTCAGCAATGACTCGGCGCCGATGCACCTGGGCGTCGCGGCCGGGATTCCGGTGGTCGCGGTCTACTGCAGCACCATCCCCGCCTTCGGCTTCGCCCCGCGCGGCCCGCGCGACCTGGTGCTCGAGGTGGATGGCCTCGATTGCCGTCCGTGCGGGATCCACGGCCACCCCGAGTGCCCGGAGGGACACTTCCGCTGCGGCGTCGACCTGGACTCGGCTCAGGTACTGAGCGCCGCGCTCGAGCGTTCGTCTGCGCTCGCGGTCTGAGCCGGGAAGATCTCGCGGATCACCTTTTCGCGGTAGGCGAAGATGGCGCGCACATCGCGGGCCACCATCCAGCCGGAGAAGGTCCGGCCAAGCCAGCCGAAGGGCACCAGGTAATGGACGGTGTCGGTCATCCGGGTGCCGCCGTCGACCGCCTCGAAGCGATGCTCGTGGTGCCAGATCTTGAAGGCCCCCTTGAGCGAGGTGTCCACAAACCTCTTCCCTGGTTCCCACTCCAGCAGCAGGGTGCGCCACTTCATCGGGATGCCCCGGAAGCGCAGCTTGTAGTCAATCGTGGTATCAGCACCGAGTGGCCCGCTGCTGTCGACGACCTGAAAGTTCAGCCACGGCGGGGTGATCCGCTCGAGGTTCTTCGGGTCGCAGAAAAACGGCCAGACCTCATCGGGTGGATACGGCAGCCAGGTCTCGAACTGGACCCGCTGCGTCCCGGCCGGGAAGGGTGGCTTCATGCCCTCTCATAGGACGCGCTGTGGAGAGCTTGTGGACGGATTCCAATGGTTCTTCTGGAACGACTTGGAGTCGGCCTCTACCTTTGGCCGGGTTGCCATGGACGCGAAGAAATCCTCCCCCCGCTCTGCCTCCCGCAAACGCACCAGCACCCGGTCGAAGGCCTCTTCTAAGAAGCGTTCCTCAACCCGCCCGGCCAGCAATGGCCAGCCGGCCCTGTTCGAGATCCCCTCGGTCCCGGCCGACCTGCCCGAGCCGCAGCTGACGGAAAACGCGGCCACCGTCCTCGCCAACCGTTATCTGGCCAAGGACAAGGTCAGCGGCGAGGTCTGCGAGCAGCCCAAGGATCTGTTCTGGCGCGTCGCCGCGGCGGTGGCCGCCCCCGAGTTCCAGGTCGAGCCGCGCGTCGGCGACCGCTGGGCGCGCCGCTTCTACGAGCTGATGTCGACCGGCGTCTTCGTCCCGAACTCGCCGACCCTGATGAACGCCGGCCGCGAGATGGGCATGCTCTCGGCCTGCTTCGTGCTCCCGGTCGAAGATTCGATCGACGGCATCTTCACGACCCTCAAGCACGTCGCCCTCATTCAGAAGGCGGGCGGCGGCACCGGCTTCAGCTTCTCGCGGCTGCGCCCCGAGGGCGACCTAGTGGCCTCGAGCGGCGGCCGCACCTCCGGCCCGCTGTCCTTCATCGACACCTTCTCAGCCGGCACCGAGTCGATCCAGCAGGGCGCCTTCCGGCGCGGCGCCAACATGGGCGTCATGCGCTGTGACCACCCGGATGTGGTCGAGTTCGTGCGCGCCAAGGACGACCTCTCGCGCTGGACCAACTACAACGTCTCGGTCGCGGTGACCGAGGCCTGGATGCAGAAGGTCGTCGACGCGCCCAACGAGCCGATCGTCATCGTCAATCCGCGCAGCGGTCAGAAGGGCTGGGTGCGCAAGGTCGAGGGCCGGCGCATCTCGGAGGCCGACTACGAGGCCTACGCCGCCGGCGCGCCGACGGAAGGTGTCGAGTACTACCACTACGGCGAGGTCATGGACTCGATCATCCACTATGCGTGGAAGAACGGCGAGCCGGGCATGCTGTTCATCGATCGCGCGAACGCCGACAACCAGGTACCGAACCTGGGCGACTACGAGGCCACCAACCCTTGCGGCGAGCAGTGGCTGCTGCCCTACGGTTCCTGCAACCTGGGCTCGATCAACCTCGGCAAGTTCTACAAGGACAACGCGCCCGAAGCGGCCGACTGGAAGGACCGCATCGACTGGGAAGAGTTCGACACCTCCGTCGCGGACTGCACCCGCTTCCTCGACGACGTCGTCACGATCAACAACTACCCGATCCCCGAGATCCGCGAGCGCGCCAACCAGGAGCGCCGCATCGGGCTGGGGGTCATGGGCTTCGCCGATCTGCTGTTCAAGCTGGGCGTGCGTTACGGCTCGGAGAAGAGCTTCGAGGTCGCGCGCACCTTCAGCGAGCGGCTGACCGACGGCGCCTACCGCGCCAGCGAAGCGCTGGTCGAAGAAGACGGCCGCGCCCCCTTCGAAGCTTGGGAAGGTTCCAAGCCGCAGGTCGAAGGCAAGAAGCCGCGGCGCAACTCGCACGTCAGCACCGTGGCGCCGACCGGCACGATTTCGATCATCGCCGGCTGCTCGGGCGGCATCGAGCCGATGTTCTCGCTGGCCTTCCAGCGCCAGGTCATGAAGAACGCCGACGGCGTGCCGGTGGTCATGCGCGAGGTCCAGCCGGACTTCCGCGAGGCGCTTGAGAAGCGCGGCTACTCCGAGGTCGAGATCGACGCGGTCATCGACGTGGCGCTCACCGACGGCACCGTCAGCGAGTCGGACCTGCCCAGCGAGCTCAAGTCGACCTTCGTCACCGCGCGCGACGTGGTGCCGCGCGATCACATCCTGATGCAGGCCGCCTGGCAGTCGCACATCGACAACGCGGTCTCGAAGACGATCAACCTGCCGCACGAGTCGAGCGAAGACGACGTGCGCACCGCCTACCTGCTGGCATGGCGCGAAGGCTGCAAGGGCGTGACCGTCTACCGCGACGGCTGCCGCGATATGCAGCCGATGGCGCTCAAGCAGAAGGAAGAGGCCGCAGCCACGCCGGCGCCGGCTGCCGACACGCCGATCGCTCCGGTGCGTCTCCCCGAGATCATGCCGTCGATCCGCGTGCGTCAGATGACGCCCTTCGGCAATATGCACGTCAAGATCTCGGTCGACGCGCAGAAGGATCGCGAAATGGAGGTCTTCGCGCAGCTCGGCAAGGGCGGCGACGTCGCCAACAGCGACCTCGAGGCCATCTGCCGCATGCTGTCGCTGTTCTTGCGCTGCGGCGGCGAAATGTCGATGGCGCTCAAGCAGCTCGAAGGCATCGGCTCGTCGCTGTCGGTCCCGTCCAAGGACGGCCGCATCATGTCGCTGGCCGATGGCCTGGCCAAGGCGCTGGCCAAGTACCAGCAGGCCAAGGCGCACTTCGGCCTCAAGGCGATTCTGCTCGGCGAAGTCGATCCGGATCAGCTCTCGGAAGATCCGCAGGGCAACCCCGGCGGCGCGCTGCAGGCCGGCGCCCGCGCCGGATCCGGCATGGGCAATGCCTTCAAGATCAAGTGCCCGTCCTGCGAAGGCGGCACCCTCACCTTCGAGGAAGGCTGCTGCAAGTGCCACGGCTGTGGCTACTCGCAGTGCTGATCTGTTGAGCTTTTGTGACCAAGCGCCCGCATCTTCTTCTGAAGGTGCGGGCGTAAACTGTTGGGATGCGCGTCTTCGTCACCGGTGCGACGGGCTTCCTCGGGGGCTCGCTGGCACGCCAGCTGCTTGATCAGGGCGATGAAGTCGTGGCGCTGGTCCGCTCAAGCTCGAAGGGCGCGGCGCTGGCCGAATACGCCAGCAAAGCTCCCGGTCGGATCGACTTCACCGAAGGCGACATCACCGACATCGAGAGTATGCGGCCCGGCATGCAGGGCGCAGACGGCGTCTATCACCTTGCTGCCTGGTACAAGGTCGGCGCGACGGCGCACGAGGCCAAGCTGGCCGAGCGCATCAACGTCGATGGCACGCGCAACGTGCTCGACCTGATGGGTGAGCTTCAGATCCCCAAGGGGGTCTACACCAGCACGCTGGCGGTCAACTCGGATACCGAGGGCGTCATGGTGGATGAGAGCTACCACTTCGAGGGCGCACACCTGTCAGCCTACGACGCCACCAAGGCCGAAGCGCATGGTCTGGCATTGCAGGCGATGCAGGATGGTCTACCGCTGGTGGTGGCGATGCCCGGGCTGATCTACGGCCCCGACGATCACTCCTCGATCGGCCGCATGATCCGCAACTATCTACGTCGCAAGCTGCCGCTGATTCCGGCCAAGCCGGAGTACTGCTGGGCCTACGTCGACGACGTGGCGACGGCCCATCGCCTGGGCATGCAGCACGGGCGCGCCGGCGAGAAGTACATCGTCTGCGGCGAGCGTTGCAGCCTGGTCGAGGCCTTCTCGCTGATGGAAGAGATCTGCGGCGTACCGGCGCCCAGCCGCACCGCGGGTCCGGGCCTGCTGCGGTTCCTCGCCGGCTTCATGCAGGCGTTCCAGTGGATGAAGCTGCCGCCCGACTATCACCCGGAAACGCTGCGCGTCGCGGCCCGTGCGACCTACCTGGGCGACAACTCGAAAGCGAAGCGCGAGCTGGGGTACGAGCCGCGCGATCTGCTCGAAGGCCTGCCACTCACGCTACGCCACGAGATGGAGAAGCTGGGGCTGCAGTTCCCCGGCTGAGAACCTACTTAGCGCAGGCGCTCGAGCGCGCGGCTCAGCGCCGTGCCCACGGCGGCGAGCTCCGTGTCCGACTCGGTGCCGTCCAGGCTGAAGCGGAGCACGCTGTTGCGCAGTTCCCGCGGCAACTCGATCGCCGTGAGGATGGCCGACTCGGTGTGGCCGTGGCCGTGGCTGGAGCAGGCGCTGCCGCTGCCGCAGGCGATGCCCTCGGCTTCGAGCAGATGGAGCAGCGTCTCGGCGACGGTGCCGGGGAAGGCGATCGACAAGATCGAACCGAGGCAGACTTCCTCGCGCTGCGGCCCGACGACGACTGCGTCCGGCGCAGCTTCGCGCAGGCTCGCCAGCAGCTTGGCGCGACGATCGAGATAGCAGCGCCGGTCCTGGCTCAGCCGCGCCCGACGCACGCCTGCCGCCGCCGCCATGGCGACCGCGCCCATCACGTTCTCGGTGCCAGAGCGCAGTCCTCCCTCGTGGCCGCCGCCGAGGCTCAGAGGGAGCGGCTCCGGCGCGCCTTCGCGCAGGAACAGCGCGGCGCATCCGCGGACGCCGCCAAACTTGTGCGCGGCGATGGCGATCGAATCCGCGCCCAGTGAATCGAAGCTCTCGGCGCGCTTGCCGGCTGCCTGCACCGCGTCGGTATGGAAGACGGCATGCGGCGCGACCGCGCGCGTCTGCTGCACCAGCTCGGCGATCGGCAGCAGGGATCCCAGCTCGTTGTTCGCCCAGTGCAGACTGACCAGCGCGACATCTCTATCGAGCCGATCCTGCAGCGCCTCGACGCGCACCACACCTGCGGCATCCGGCGCGATCTCCTCCACCACAAAGCCCTCCTCGGCCAAAGCGCGTGCGGGGAGCAGCGAGCAGGGATGTTCGATCGAGGAGACCAGCACGCGGGCCGGCTTGCCCGAAGCGCGCTCCACCTTCGACTTCACCGCGCGCGCCAGGCCGCGGATCCCCAGGTCGTTCGCCTCGGTGCCGGTCGCCGTCAGGACGACGCGGTAGCCGCGCGCGCCCATCGCCCGCTTCAGCTCACCGCGCGCCTCTTCGAGCGCGCGCGCCGCCTGCGCCCCCAAGCCGTGCAGTGAGCCGGGGTTGGCGTAGGCATCCCGGGCTGCCCGGGCGAAGGCCTCGAGGGCTTCGGGCAGAGGGGGAGCGGTCGCGGCGTGGTCGAGGTAGAGCATGGCGCGGCGCACCATTTTGCCGTGGCGGCCGCGCGCCGCGCAGCGCGAGCCCAACGAAGGGGGTCAGGCAGCGTAGACTTGGACCATGGCTTCCCCTCGCCTGTCTGCTCTGCTGCTGTCGGCACTCGCCTCGACCGCCTTCCTCGCCACCGCTCCGAACGCGACCGCCCAGCAATGGCCCGAGGACGGCCGCGGCCAGGGCCTGTTCAACAAGGAATGGCATGAAGCTCGCCGCAAGGCGCTGATGGAGACCTTCCTGGCGCAGGCTCAGGACAAGGACGGCGTGATCGTCCTGCGCGGCGCCGGCGCCCAGAACGACTACCGCGAGTTCCGCCAGGACAACAACTTCTGGTACTTCACTGGGATCACCACCCCGAACGCGGTCTACGTCTGCGTCCCGAGCACCGGCGAAGAGTACCTGCTGCTGCCGCTGGTCAATCCGCAGGAGGAGCGCTGGCTGGGCGATCTGATCAGCCCGGAAGAGGGGCGGCAGTACACGACCATCGAGAAGGTCACCAAGCTGTCGAAGAACGGCGTCCCGGGGAAGTCAGGCAACCTCGAAGCGCTGCTTGAGAAGCTGGCGGCGAAGCACAAGACCTTCTACGTGCAGCGGCAGCCGGCCGAGAACTGGATGATGTCGCGCGACAACCTGCTGTCGGCCAAGGCCGATGTGCTGAACGATCGCTTTGACGGCCGGACGAACCGCGGCGATCAGTTCGGCCGCAAGCTGGCCGAGACCTACGAAGTCGAGGTCCAGGACCTGACGCTGATGCTCGACAACCTGCGCCTGGTCAAGACGCCGGAAGAGGTCGAGGCGATGCGCCGCGCCTGCGAGATTTCCGGGGCCGCGCACGTGCACGCGATGAAGACCGCGCGCCCGGGCGAGTACGAGTGGCAGGTCGGCGCGCGCATGACCGGCAAAATGCTCGAGCTCGGCGCGATGGGCCCGGCCTATCTCGCGATCGTCGGCAGCGGCCCGCAGGCCTGCATCCTGCACTACCCGCAGGCCAACCAGCTGCTCGAGGAGGATCACGTGGTGATGATCGACTACGGCGCCGAGTACCGGCAGTACGTCGCCGACATCTCGCGCTCCTGGCCGGTCGCCGAGAAGTTCTCGAAGCGCCAGGCCGAGGTCTACCAGGCGGTCTACGACGCACAGGAGGCAGCCTTCGAGCTCTGCAAGCCAGGCGCGACGCTGGGCCAGGTGGGCGCGGCGGCGCAGCGCGTCATCCGCGATCGTGGCTTCGGCCCGATGTGGCACGGGGTTTCGCACTGGCTGGGCATGGCGACCCACGACGTCGGCGCCTACCGCAAGCGCCTGGAGCCGGGCATGGTCTTCACGGTCGAGCCGGGGATCTACCTGCCCGACGAGGGCATCGGGGT
>MDTD01113826.1_pt1 | contig 11869 bp, 9 predicted proteins | sample 811221 | NCBI WGS metagenome assembly MDTD01 (sample SAMN05326646, study PRJNA326480) | marine metagenome | isolation source: seawater | place: Pacific Ocean: South West | collected 2011 | reverse complement strand
ATGCCCTCGATCTCGGTCCGAGGCGTCATGACCTCACCGACGTCGGTACTGGTGAATTCCACGACGTTTTCGATCATTTCGGCGGTGGATTCTCCCAGACCGCCCTCACGCTGCGACTGCTCGACGCTGCGGAGCAGTTCGGCCTCCGCCTGGGACTGATCACCCGGGGCATTGACCGAGGTTCCGCTGAGCCTTCTGACGACCTCGTCGGTGAATCGGATGACGAGACCCGGCAGAAGGCCGAGATTGGCACAGACCCGGAGCAGGGGGGTCGCCAGCGTCACGATCGGATGCGCCGACCAGTGAGCGACGGCCGTACCGACGACGGCGATCATCAACCAGAGCAGGACGATCGCCGTGGACGTCCCGATGAAAAAGCCGCCGGTCGACATGTCTGGACCGGGCAGACCCGAGAAATCGATCGTCCAGAGGCACAGAAAGGTGATGCCCGCCGTCATCTTGAGGAAGGAGATGACACCGATCACGGCCGGCAGCCGATCCTCGATGGGGCTCCACTGCCCGGCGCGGCCCCGGGCGGCCAGGGCCCGTTCGACCTCCCCTCGAGCGCCATTCCGGAGCGTCAGCTCGATGGCAGCCAGCCACGTCGTGAGGACCGCGGCCAGCAAGGGCAGCAGCCAGTCCAGAAAACCAGTCATGATGCTTCTCCCCGGAGCGAGATTGGTCTCCGCCCGATGCGCTCGAGCAGCCGGTCCTCCTCCAGGTGCATGGCCTGGGCCTGTTCGACCGTCTGGTCGTCATATCCACAGCAATGCAGCAGTCCATGGATGACGTAGAGCAGCAGCTCATCCGGGAGATCGTGCCCCCGTTCGACCGATTGACGCCGCGCCTCGTCGTCGCAGATGGCCATGTCCACCACGACGGCCGTTTCACCCTCTTCGGTCAGATCGAAGGTGACCACGTCCGTCGTCCGGGCCACCTGCTTCCACCGACCGTGAAGCTCGGTCATTTCGGCATCGGACACGACGCGAACCGAGAGACGGTCGAGCGGACGAGGCAACAGCGGAATGACGGCCTCGATCCCCTGACGCAGTGATTCCACCACCCCGGGGGAACGTCCGGAGGCCTCCAGTTCGAAGGTCGGTTTCGAGGCGGCGGATTCGGCGTCGGGCTGGTCGCCTTCAGGTTCCGGAGGGTTATCCGATCCGGATGACGAACCGGATTCATCGGTTTCACTCCCGTGCGGGGCGTCGGGACTCAGAAGGGTGTTGCTCATCGCCGAATCGAACTCCGATGGAACGCGGACGCAAACGTCGCCGGGGGTCGGTGACCGAACCAAAATCGTACGAAAAACCAGAGTGGGAATCCAGCGCAATCGAGCGGAGGGCGCCGGCAATGGCCTCAGAGGGCGTCAGGCGGGGACCAGCAGCCGCGATTCAAACTCCGTCCGGAACTTGTTGATGATGGTCCGGGCCGACCAGTTATTGCCATCGGCCAGTCCACAGATCGTCGTTCCGGGGATGATGCCCATCGATCCCGCGATCTCCAGGATCATGTCGAGATCCTTGGGTTGGGCTTCACCCCGTTCAAGTCGGATGAAGAGTTTGTAGAGCCACTGGGCGCCTTCTCGACAGGGTGTGCACTGGCCGCAGGACTCGTTCTTGAAGAAGCGGCTGACGTTCCGGGCGACCATCACCATGTCCGTATCCTCGTCGAACACCGCCGGACATGCTGTCCCGAGTCCCATCAGGTCGTACTTGCGGCCGATGTCGAAATCGAGCTCCGCGTCGTACTGGTCGGTCCCGAGGACTCCCATGCTGACCCCGCCGGGGATGCAGGCCTTGAAGGCTTTCCCGCCACGGATCCCCTGACAGTAGTCGGCGCTCTCCACGAGATCCCGCAGGGAAACGCCCAGGCCGACTTCGTAGACTCCGGGACGATTCACGTGTCCGGACACGCCGACGAGCTTGGTGCCGTAGCTGGGCGCCTGTCCGATGGACGACTCCACCCCGATCGTCTTCCACCAGTCCGTACCCCGCTGGAGAATCGGAGGAACCGCCGCCAGCGTCTCCACGTTGTTCACGATCGTCGGACGGCCGAAGAGGCCCTTGACGGCGGGAAACGGCGGCTTGATCCGGGGCCACCCGCGCTTGCCCTCGATCGCCTCGAGCAGACCGGTCTCCTCACCGCAGATGTAGGCACCCGCGCCGCGATGGACGTAGCAGTCGACCGCGAAGGGCTTGGTCCCCTGCATCAGTCCCTGGGATCCGAAGATCCCGGCGTCGTAGGCCTCCTGGATGGCGGCTTCCATGACCTCCGCCTGATGGTGGTACTCGCCACGAATGAAGAAATACGCGGTATCCAGTTCGCAGGCCCAGCAGGCGATGGCGATGCCCTCGAGAATGAGGTGCGGATCGAAGTCCACCAGCAGCCGATCCTTGAAGGTCCCGGGTTCAGCCTCGTCGCAGTTGATGGCGAGGTACCGCCGTCCTCCGTCCGGAGGGGGCAGGAACGACCATTTCAGACCACAGGGGAAACCCGCTCCTCCGCGTCCGCGGAGCAGGGAGTCCTTGATGACCTCGACGATCTCGCCTCGTTCCATGCCCAACGCCTGACGGAGACCCTCGTAGCCCCCGGTCCTGACGTATTCGTCGTAGTGAACGATGTGGCGATCGGCCGGATCGGCCCAGGGCCAGGTCGGAATGCGTTGGCACAGAACGGGCTCCGTCAGGAACATGATCCACCATCCTTGCCCACGGGCGGACGGTCACCGTGATACTGGATCTCCTCGATGGTCGTCCGACGCAGCGTCACGTCGCCGCGGGTCGTCTCCTCCACGCTGCGGGAGATCTCCGTGGTCGGGGGCGTGTCGACCTTCGCGGAGAGGCCCTTCGCGATGTACCCGGTGAACTCGCCGAGGCATCGCATCAGCGTCTTCTTGTTGGATGACGATTCGGTCATGGGATCAGGAGGTCCGGGAGAGGTCGGTGATGATCTGGTCGATCCGGTCAATGGTGAGGTTGTCGTGCCGGTGGTTGTTCACGAGTGCACAGGGAGCCGTGTCACAGGATCCTAGGCACTCCAGGGCCAGAAGCGTGAAACCGCCGTCCTTGCTGGTTTCATGGGGGTCGATCCCGAGCCGATTCCGGATGTGGTCGAGGATGGCCTGGTGGCCGCAGGCCTCACAGGTCATCGACTGGCAGACCGCGATGACGTTCTCCCCGGTGGGCTCGGTATGGAACTCCTCGTAGAACGTGACCGTGTCCATGACATCGGCGGCCATGATGCCCAGGAATTCCGCCATTTCCTCCATGGCCTGCGGGGAGATCCAGCCGTATCGATGCTGGACATCGTGGCAGATGGGCATCAACGCGCCCATCGGTTCGGCATAGCGGGGGAGAAAGACCTCACGGTAGTGGGTCTTCATCTCTTCGCTGAGCCAGGGCTCCGCGCGACGCTCGATCTTGGTCGTTGCCGAAGGCTTGACTTTCCAGGCCATGAGGACTCTCCGCAGCAGCGTGCCGGATCAGCGATCCAATTCCGCGGCGATCACGTTGACCGATCCCAGGACCGCCACGAAATCCGCCAGCTGATGGCCTTCGAGCATCTTCGCGAACGCCTGGAAGTTGATGAATGAAGGAGGCCGGACACTCGCCCGCCACGGGCACTTCCCGCCATCGGCAATGATGGTGAAACCGAATTCGCCATTGGGCGATTCGTTCGCCGCGTAGATTTCCCCGACGGGGGCGTTCCATCCGCGGTTGGTCATGATGAGTTCGAAGTGCTGGATCGTCGCCTCGATCGAACCATACACATCACCCTTGTTCGGAATGTGCATCTTGCCGTCGGGATCCGAATTGATGGGACCGGAAGGGATGTCATCGATGAGCTGATCGATGATCCGGCAGCTCTGCTTCATCTCCTCCAGTCGCACGAGATACCGGCAGAGACAATCGCCATCGCTGGCGACCGGCACGGTGAACTCCACCGCCTCGGCCCCCTGGCCATCCCAGTCGTCGGCGTAGCAGAGGTAGGGCTCGTCCTTGCGGAGGTCGCGTCGGACGCCCGAGGCCCGGGCCAACGGCCCGGTCAGCGACCAGGCGGTCGCCTCCTCCCGGGTCACCACGCCGATGTCCTTGACCCGGTCGATGAAGATGCGGTTCCGATTCAGAAGGGTCTCCATGTCCTTGATGGCCGCGGGCAGGCGTTCGTCGATGAAGCTCCTCACCATCTTCCGGAAGATGTCCTCGTCCGGAATATCGCGGGAGACCCCGCCGACCCGCGTGTAGTCGGGGTGGAATCGCTGTCCCGAGAGGAAGTCGATGATGTCGTAGATGAATTCCCGCTCGTTGAAGCCGTAGAGGAATCCCGTGAAGGCGCCGAGATCCAGGGCAGCCGCCCCGACGCACATCAGATGGCTCTGGATCCGTCCCAGTTCGCACAGGATCGTCCGGAGAACCGTGCATCGGGGCGTCAGGCTGACGTCGAAGAGCTTCTCCACCGCATGGTGCCACACGATGTCGTTGGAGATCGGGGCGACATAGTCCATCCGGGAGGTCGTACAGACGTACTGGTTGTAGTCGTGATGTTCCGCCAGCTTTTCGAACCCGCTGTGCAGATAGCCGATGTGCGGCGTCGCTCGGACGACCCGCTCGCCATCGAGCTCCAGGACGACCCGGAGCGTCGTGTGCGTGGCGGGGTGCTGAGGGCCGAAATTCAGGATCCAGCGATCACCGGCCGTGACCTGGCGGTCGAGGTACTCGACCGTCTCGATGTCGATGTCGTAGGCGTTGGCTGGTTGGAGTGAATACGGCATGGATGGGGAGCTCCCGCAACCTCAAAGTATAGCGGGGCCACCCCCCGGAACTGCATTCTTTGTCGGCGAAGTTGCGGTCGGAGGGCCGGTTATGGGGCCATTTGGTGACCCGGCTACACCCTGAAAATGGCACCCATTTTCTTGCCGATGAGGACCGATGCACCGACGAGCGTCACCGCCAGGAGCGCCATGGCCCAGACGCCCATCGCACTGGCGATGTAGGCGCCGTCGCCGAGCCGCTCGAAGAGGACGTAGATGGCCTTGGTGATCGGGAAGTCCCCCTCACGCTGGGCGAGAATCAGGGAGTCGCTGACCTCCAGCATGGCGAAGCTGAACGCCAGCAGCGCACCGGCGAGGAGATTGGCCACGATCAAGGGCAGGATGATCGTCCGAATCGCCCGAATCCGACCCGCCCCCAGGTTGAGCGCCGCCTCCTCGAGTTCGCCGGAAGTCTGCTCCAGGCCCGCCACCGTCGATCGAACCACGTAGGGAAGTCGGCGAACGGCATAGGCGATCACCAGCAGGAGCATGGGATTGGGATCCGCGCCGACCACGTCGATGACGCCCTGCATCGGATCCCCCTTGCCGAAAGGCCAGGCCAGCGTCATGGCGACGTACCCGAACGCCATCACCAGACCGGGAACGGCCAGCGGAAGCATGGACAGCGCATCCAGCAGTCCCCGGCCGCGGATCTTGGTCCGGACAATCAGGTACCCGATGCAGATGCCCACCAGAATGTCGACGGAGACCGCGAGCACCGAATAGATCAGGCTGTTGCGGATGGATCCGATCGCCAGAGGATGTCCGAGTGCCTGCTCGTAGTGGGCCGTGGTCAACGCCTCGGGCAGAATCGACCGGTACCACGAACCCTCGACCGCGAAGCTCGTCAGAATCACACTGAGATGCGGAAGAATGGCCAGTCCGATGACGAAGGCGAACATGCCGAAGACGAGGGTGCTCCCCAACCAGCCCAGCCGGGTGGCCGTCGCCTGGATGGAGGCCTTCGCGTACATGGTGTAGGCCCGACCGCCGAAGGCGAATTTGCCCAGGACGTAGATGCCGACGGCCGTGAGCAGCAGTACCGCCGTGAGCGCGTAGGGCTGGCGGGAGTCCGCGATCTCCTTGAGCCCATTGAAGATCTGGACGGGCGTCACCTCCTGGTAGTCGAACATCAGGGGCGTTCCCAGTTCGGTGAAGGACCAGATGAACACGATCGTGGAGCCGGCAAAGAGTCCGGGCCGGATCAACGGCAGAATGATCTGCCGCAACCGCTGCCAGGCGGACGCGCCGAGATTTTCCGCCGCTTCGTCCAGGGCCGGATCCAGATTGGCCAGCGCGGCGACGGCGTTGAGATACAGGATCGGATACAGATGGAGCGCCTCGATGAACACGATCGCCCAGAAGCCTCCGGAACCGATGAAATCGACCCCTTCGGAGATCCAGCCGAGATCGATCAGCAGCGTGTTGATCGCACCGGACTTGCCCAGCAGATTCTGGAGCCCGATCGCTCCCACGAACGGTGGGAGGATCAGCGGGACCAGGACGAGCGCATTCAGCATTCCCTTGCCGCGGAAGTCGTAGCGGACGGAACAGATCGCCAACGGGATGGAGATCACCAGGCACACCGCGGTGGTCGCCACGGCGATTCCCAGCGCATTCAAAAGCCCTCGGCGGGTTACGGGATCCCGAAAGACGTCGAGCACGTGGTACAGCGTGAACCCACCTTCGGACCCCTCGAAGCCGGTCGCGACCACCAGCCAGATCGGCCAGATCAGAAAGATCCCGAAGCCGGCCAGCAGGCCGGACATCAGAAGCCAGGGAACGACACGGGCGCGACGCATGGCGGGAATTGTAGAAAGTCGGGGCCCGACGGGTCGGATGGCGGTCTACGGCCAGAAGCCCAACAGCAGCAGCAGGTCATTGACGTCGGCGTCGCCGTCGAGATCGAGATCCGAGACGCACCCTCCCCCGCATTGACCGAACTCCGAGAGCAGGATCAGAATATCGTCGACATCAACCACGCCATCCCCGGAGAGATCTCCGGGAACCGGCTCGTTCTGGGGCTCGCTGAAGGTCCAGGCGATGCCGGCGGTGGCACTGGAGACGCCTCCACCGACGAGCGAGAGCTTCAACTGGTAGTCGCCGGCGGCCAGATCCCGGAGGTACAGATGCTCCACGGGATCGACCCGACTTTCGCTGAGCACATTCCCCGAACCGAACCGCCCGGATCCGGCACCGATCAGGGATTCGGTGGAGCCGTCCGGCAACCGCCGGACCAGTTCCAGATCGAAATCACCGAGTGTCCAGCTGGCGAAACCGGCGGGCACCTGACGATTCCACGCCGCAACCACCGAAACCTCTTCGACCGCCCCGGGCAGCGAGAAGTTCCAGGTCCGACTGTTCCCCAGGAGGCAGAACGACAGATCCCAGCCGTGCAGCGGGGCATCGGGCGTCGTGGGAACGCTGACACCACCGAAGATCCGATCACCCGCCATGATCCGGTGACCGGTATCCACATCGATCTGACCGGCGCCCTGGATGACGTCCAGCGGGCGGGACGTCCGGCCCCGATCGACGCCGGCCTCGACCGGTTCATTGGTCCAGGAACCGTCTCCGGCCCCGGGGTCCTGATGGTCGGCGGCGGCCATCAGGACGGCCTTGATGACCTCCGGTCGCTCGCCCGCATCGTTGAGGCCGTCCCGGCGGATCTGATCAATCAGCAGAACAGCGGCGGATGACACCAGCGGGGTCGTGAAGCTCGAAAGGGTTCCGAAGGCGCAGAGGTGGGGGATCATCCGACCACCGCCCTCGTACGCAGCCGCCGTATCGGCGGTCGCGTGCGCACCACTGCGGGTGCCGACGCTGATGTTGTTGAAGCCGTAGGCCAGCAGCGGCTGATGCGCCTCGCCGTTGGCGACTCCTGAGACGATGATGATCTCATCACGATTGATGGCGAAGTCCATCCGCCGCAGCACCAACTGATCATTGACGACCGATCCGAACGAAGCGATCCACGAATGATTGAGCACCTTGACGCCGCCGGGCGTTGCCAACGGCGGAACGTTCGAGGCGAAGTTCGCCCGGAGAAAGTCATCGAGGCACCAGCTCACGACCTCGTAGAGACTGACCGAGTCCGCCCGCGGAGTCATGCTGATGGTTTCGCCCAGGAAGAGCTCGGCGACGAGATTCGCATGGGAAGAAACGCCCGGAGTGCCGCCGCTGCGATCGATGAAGGTGTGACCGGACAGTTCCGGACTCGAGATGTTGGGTGCGTACCGATTGGAAGTGTCCGGCGCTTCGACCATGGCCACCACGACACCCTCTCCGTCGGGGACGTTCTCCGGACCCAGTCGTTCGATCAGTGCGGTGTATCCCGAGGAGGTCTGGACATCGGCCTCGACCGACCGAGCCGTCGCTACCGTGAGGCCCATCCCCGCCATCGCCACGAGTGCCGTTCGCATGCGTGAATCCTCTCTCCCGTGATCCCAACAGTTGATCGTACACGCAGCAGCGTCCCGGGCAAGTGATCCTGCCAGAGTTCCGAGGTGATCCGGTACAACCGTCACAACCGGACTAGTTGCTCAGCGCACCGTCGTTTTCATGCTGGTTCAAGCGTTCTTCCACGGCCGCCAGCAGTCGACGCTCCGCGGGCCGGTCCCGGGTGGTCGGCGTCCAGAAGAACACCACGGACTCATCCCACGCCCCTTCGACCGGCATGTGATACGTATACGTGGTTCCGGCGAAGGTCCACGTGTTGCGACGCTGACCCACCGAATGGCCGCGTTCCTCGAAGACCCACACCCGCAGGTCCAACGGGCCGGGAACGGTCGTCAGATCCCAGGTGGCTTCGGTTGATGCGAGGAGATCAACGGGAGGAATCTCCTCAGACTGCGTCTGGGGAATGAAGCCCGGCTCGGAGAACTCGAATCTGGCCATCAGCCGATTCCTCGATACGGTGTTCCGGACCGCCTGGTTGAAGTCGGCATTGTCATTCTTCCAGGGTTCCAGCAGCGATCCGGCCATCACGGGATCGGTTTCGATGATGCCGGAACGTCGGTCCATCACGGTCGGCCGCAAGCCATGGGCCCGGGCCACCGCCACCGCTGCGTCGAAGGCCTGTGGATACTGCCCCGAGGGAACCACGACCACGGCAGGACCCGCGGAACCGGCACACCCCGAGAGGATGCCAGTAACGGCGACAGCAAGCCCCAAAAGGGCATTTCGGGCGTACGAGAGCATCCCTGCCCGATCGGTGGCCGAATACGACTGGAACCTACCCATCTCGGGGGGATTCTACCATTGAACGGCGTGCTGGATTTCCCCCTGGCCCGCACAGGCAGATTGACCCGACGCCAGGGTGGAGTAGCCTGAATGATGGTGGTGAGCGTGTTGGAGCCTGTGGGTTGAGTATCTGTCATCGCAATCTGGCGACTGTCTGCCTGGTGGCCGTGGCGACCGGTGCGTGGGGATCGACCGCGGATCAGGTGACGCTCCCGACGACCCTCGAGGATTTCTACCAGCCTGGCAGCCAGCCCCTCGCTCCCAAACCGGGACCGGACCAACTGCCCATGGACGAGTTCAGGGTCTCGACGTTTTCCTGCAAGTCCTGTCACCTCTTCGAAGATGACAACAATCCGGAGATCGAGACTGGCCCGATGAATCTCTGGGCCGCGAGCATGATGGGACAGTCGGCGCGGGATCCGGTCTGGCACGCCTCCCTCGCCATCACGAATCAGGACGCGGCCGGCAGTGGCGAATTCTGTATCCGGTGCCACGCGCCGGCCGCCTGGGCGTCCGGTCTGAGCAGCGACGGAACGCTCGATGATTTCCTGGCCCCGGATGACTTCGACGGAGTCAGCTGCAGCTGGTGCCACCGGGCCGTCGATCCCGTCCTCGATCCCGAAAACCCGGCGGAGGACGCCGAGATCATCCAAGCCCTCATCGACGCCGGCGATTACCCGACCCAGGGGAATCCCGGCAATGGACGGTTCATCTACGATCCCACCGACTCGCGGCGTGGACCTCGCGACGACATCACCTTCAACATGCACGGCTCGGCTCAGATCATCCCTTCCCCCCACCACAAGGAAGCCTCCGCGTGCGCGGCCTGTCATGATCTGAGCAACCCGATCTTCGAGGCCCAGCCCGACGGCAAGTTCATCCTCACCTCCTACGACACGGCGCACCCGACGCAGAGCACGGGCGACATGGTCCCGGAACAACGGACCTATTCAGAATGGCTCGCGAGCCAGTTCGCGTCCACCGGCGTCCAGTTCGACGACGGTCGATTCGGTGGGGATCATCCCACCGGCCTGATGCAGACCTGCCAGGACTGCCACATGCCCCGCTCCTCCGGCGCGAACTGCGCCTTCTGGTACATCCCCGACATCGGACCGCGGGACGACATGGCGCTCCACCACTTCACGGGGGCGAACACCTGGGTCCTGGGCGCGGTCCATGATCTCTACGACCCCTTCGAGACCTCGCTCACCGATCAGATGGTGTCCGACGCCCTCGACCGGACCGTGGCGATGCTGCAGGCCGCCTCGGATCTGGACGTCACCCAGGACGGGAACACCATCACCGCCCGCGTCACCAACTGGTCCGGCCACAAGCTGCCGACCGGCTTTCCGGAAGGTCGCCGGATCTGGGTCAACGCCCAGTTCTTCGATGCCGAGGACAGCCTGGTGAAGGAGGTCGGCCACTACGACTACGGGACCGCCGTCCTGGACGTCACCGATACCAAGATCTACGAGATGAAGCTCGGTATCGACGCCACCATGGCCGCCCTGACGAATCTGCCGGAAGGTGAGACCTTCCATCTGATCCTCGCCAACGAGATCCTCAAGGACAACCGCATCCCGCCGGTTGGATATACGGTCGAGGGCTTCGAGGGAATCCAGGCTTCGCCGGTCAATTACAGCTATGCCGATGGTCAACACTGGGACGACACGGTGATGACCATTCCCGACGAAGCGGTCAAGGTCGTCGTGACCGTCTACTCGCAGACGACCTCGAAGGAATACATCGAATTCCTCCGCGACGCCAACGTCACCGACGACACCGGCCAGATTGCCTACGACGCCTGGGTCGCCCGGGGCAAGAGCGCGCCGGTCGCGATGGACTCCGTGGAGCTCCCGCTCCACTCGACGCTGCCCGGAGACGCCGACGGCGACGGAGATGTGGATGTCGACGATCTGCTGGCGATGCTCACCAACTACGGATGCGTCGGAAGTTGCCAGGGCGATTTCAACGGTGACGGGGTCGTGGATGTCAACGACATCCTGATCGTGCTGGCGAACTGGACCGGGGTCTGAGCCGGTCTGGGCTATACTCCGCCCGACATGTCCTCATCCCACTGGAATCAGTCCGGCCATCTCCTGGGTCTTGAGAATCTGCCCCGCGAACACCTGCTGGCGTTGTTGTCCGAGTCCGCCGCGATGCTTCCCCGGGTCACCCCAACGCAGGCGGATCCCTCGGCACCGCTTGACGGAGTCGTGGCGACGCTCTTCTTCGAAAACAGCACCCGGACCCGGATGAGTTTCACCCTGGCCGCCCGGAGACTGGGGCTCGATGTCCTTGATCTCAATGCCGCGACCTCCAGTACCTCCAAGGGTGAGTCACTGCTCGATACGGCCCGGAACATCGAAGCCATGGGGGTCGACGGACTGGTCATTCGATGCAGCGCTTCCGGCGGCGCGGCGCTGATCGCCGGGGGGGTCGATATTCCGGTCATCAATGCCGGCGATGGACGGCACGAACATCCGACGCAGGGTCTGCTGGACGCCCTCACCCTGCAGCGTCACCTCGGGAGGGAAACCTTCGACGGCATGCGGGTGGGGATCGTCGGGGACATCGCGAGTTCCCGGGTCGCCCGGTCGAACGTCCACGCGCTGACCACCCTCGGCGCCGACGTGGTGCTGGTGGGACCGCCGGCGCTGGTCCCGGAAGCACTGACCTCCCTGACCGGCGGCCGTGGACCCGGCCGGATCCACGTCGGCCATGATCTTGATGCCATCCTCCCCGACGTCGACGCCCTGATGATGCTTCGGGTCCAGTTCGAGCGTCACGGCGGGAGCGGGATCGATGAGGATT
>MDTD01037409.1_pt1 | contig 11869 bp, 11 predicted proteins | sample 811221 | NCBI WGS metagenome assembly MDTD01 (sample SAMN05326646, study PRJNA326480) | marine metagenome | isolation source: seawater | place: Pacific Ocean: South West | collected 2011 | reverse complement strand
TTGGCGGTAGCGCCTAAAACGACGAGCCAAAACTACTAAATTTCTGGGCGAAAGCCTAGAAATTTACGTGGTTCTTCTCCAGAAAAATCTTGAAAGTAGATAAAATAAAACTACTCCAACAAAATAGTTCCATTCCAATGCATGCTTAAAATGTGTGTTACCTTTAGTAACCAAAATCGGCAAACTTAATATAGCAACAGTAATTAAAATACTTATTAGTATTAATTTAATTATCAAAAATTTTTTAATAATAAATTTCTCTAATCTTACTTTTAATTTATAAAGATGGTATACTAGAAAACCTTGTGCAATAAGCTCGAAAATTATAAATAACAGTAACACAACTCTTCTAAATAATTTGTATAATTGAATATCAAACTTTATTCCAAGAAAAATAGAATGAACTGCAAGAAATATAGCAGACAAAATTCCAAATGTTTTAAAATTAAAATCTATATTTGTTGAATAAAGTCTATTAACTAAATTATTGTTATATCTCCAGTAGTAATATAACAAAATCGCAGTGATAATCATGCAAGGTTTAAAAATTAAATATTGAGGGAAAGTTCTAGACGCTCTACTAATTGACAAACTTCCATCTAAATACGGAATCGAAAAACCAGATCTGCCAATCATATCAACTGAAAAAATTGTATTTTCTAAAAATCCAGGATTTTGCGAGATTAATAAGCACAAATTTATTGCTATTAATGGAATTAAAAATATCCATATACTCAATTTTCTTATTTGAGTTATTTCTTGCATAAAATTTATTAATGATTACTTTTTTTTATTTCTTTTTCTAGCTCTTCTTTTTTTAGAGCCAATTTTTCTTCTACCACGGTGCTTTTTAGGGTAACCCATATTTTTGCCTCCTTTTTTATATCTTAAATAGTACAGTACTGTATAAATGTCAGATATACTTATTTTATGAAAAAGTCTATAAGCACATTTTTAAAACATCCTACTAAAGATAACACAAATAGATCTGCAAATCCGCCTGTTACAAGAGCATCAACTATTTTATTTAATACAATGCAGGAAATGCATCAACACGAGATAAAAATTAAAAAGCATAAGAAGATATCTCATTACACCTATGGACGATATGGAAGCACAACCACTATAGAACTTGAAAATATTTTAAAAGAGTTAGAACAAGCTTATCATGTTTTTTTGACTGGCACGGGATTTGGAGGAATAGCATTAGCATTAATGTCTTTGTGTAGGCCTGGAGATGAAATTCTAGTTTCAGATAATGTTTACGGTCCAACCAAAGAGATATCACAAGAACTTATGAAAGAATTCGAAGTTAATGCTATATTCTATGATCCTAATTCCTTTGAAGATTTGAAAAAAAAAATATCAAAAAAAACTAAAATGATTTTAGTTGAAAATCCAGGTAGTAATACTTTTGAGTTTCAGGACTTATCTAAGATTATTAAGGTTGCTAAAAGAAAAAAAATTTATACACTTTTAGACAATACCTGGGGAACACCGTTATACCTCAAGCCGTTAAAAATTGGTTTCGATATTTCATTTTGTTCTGCAACAAAATATTTTTCTGGGCACTCAGATGCCATGGGTGGATCTTTAGCGGTTAACAAGAAAGTTTATAATAAAATAATGTTCTTTTATAAATTGTCAGGCTACCGAATGTCAGCTGACGAAGCTTATTTAATTATAAGGGGTTTAAGGACTTTAGACACAAGATTGAAACAACATAGCGAGAATACAAAAGTTGTAATAAACTTTTTGAAAAAACAAAAAAAAATAAGAGAAATTCTCTATCCACACAATCCCTCAACCAAAAACTATAAACTTTGGAAAAAATATTATTCAGGAGCAACAGGTTTGTTTTCAATTGTTATTAAAAGTAAAAAAAAGTCCTCCGTGATAGCTTTTGTTAACTCTTTACAACTATTTGGAATAGGATACAGTTGGGGAGGTTTTGAGAGTTTAGCCATACTTCAAGAAATTAAAAGCTCAAAAAAAGATGAGTATTTAAAAGGACGACAATTTTATCGATTTGCTAAAGATGAGTTTATAGTGAGACTTCATATTGGATTAGAGGATCCAAAAGACTTGATTAATGATTTAAGAAACGGATTGAAAAAAATTAAATGATGAAAAATTTTTTCCCTAATAAAACTGCACTATATGCTTTGGTGGCTGCTTGTTTTGTTGTGTGTGCCACAATGGGAGTGAGACAGACTTTCGGGCTCTACTCTAGCGACTTTGAATTAACAGCAGGAACTTCTAACACTGAATTCGGATTAGCTATTGCAGTACACGCAATATTTTGGGGAATTTTTACCCCAATATTCGGAAGGATCTCAGATAAATTAGGCGGCTATATTGTAATAGTTCCAGCTTTAGTTTTCTATTCTATCGCAATGCTTTTGATGGGAAATAACTATATTTCAGGTATGTGGTTGCAAATGAATCTTGGCTTATTTGTTGGCATAGGTTTAGCTGGTGCAGCAGGAACAATCTTAACGCCCATGATATCAAAACATTTTCCAAATGAAAATAGAAGTAAAGCAGCAGGTATTGTGACTGCTAGTGGAGGTTTAGGTATGTTTATTTTTCCAATATTAGCAAGTATATTTGAAAATATTTCTACTTGGCAAATATCTTTCATTACATTTTCTGTGATATTAATTTTAATGTGTGTACCAGGTTTTTTTGTCAAATTACCTTCAAATTATGAGACTTCAACCAATTCACCTGTTGACAATCGAAGTTTAAGTGAAGTTTTAAAAGAGTCTTTTGCTCATAAAGGTTTTCGATTATTGATTATTGGATTTTTTGTATGTGGATTTCAAATTACATTGATAGCAACTCATGTTCCAAGATATGTTCAAGACAAAGGTTTAGCCGATTGGACAGGAATGGCGATTCTAGCTTTAATAGGTTTTTTCAATATAATTGGTACACTTATAATGGGTTATTTAGGTGATAAATATAGTAAAAAAGTTTTATTGAGCGGTTTATATTTTTTAAGAGGTGTGACTTTGATACTTTTTATTTTTTTACCTGCTTCAAACTTGTCAGCAGTATTATTTGGAACTTCTTTTGGATTATTATGGCTTGCGACAGTGCCAGCGACAAATGGTATAGTAGCACAAATTTTTGGTACAAAAAATTTAACTTTACTTTTTGGCATAGTATTTCTAAATCACCAGTTCGGTTCTTTCTTAGGCGCATATTTAGGCGGCTACTTCTATGATCTGTTTGGTAACTTTGATTATGCTTGGTACTTAGCCATCATTTTATCATTCATTGCATCTTTAGTTCACTTACCTATAGACGAGAGACCTATTGAGGCTGTGGGTAAAACTATCTAAGGTTGTATTTTGAGTCTCAAAGTGAATCAAAAGTGAATCAAAACAAGAACATCTAAGTAGATTCAACTTTTAATTGTGGATAATTTTTTTATTCCATAATTTTATTTTTTTTTATAGGGTAGGTATAACCAAAGGAGCAAAATGTTTTCATCAAATTTAGGAAAAAAATTAGACAAATATCACTTACTAAAGCACCCATTTTATCAAATTTATTGGAACGAAGGAAAACTAAATAGAGAGATTATTAAAGACTATGCTGAGCAGTATTACCAACATGTTAAAGCATTTCCAAGATATATTAGCGCGACACACTCCATTTGTGAAGATATTGAAAAAAGAAGAATTCTTTTGGAAAATTTACAAGATGAGGAAAACAAAGATGGAGATCATCCAAAACTATGGAAAAATTTTGCAAAGTCTGTAGGTGCAGACGAAACAATAGAAAATGTTAAACTTGATTGGTTTACCAAAGATATGATTGAAAATTTTTTTGCTCAAGCAAGAAAATCTTATGCCGAAGGATTAGCATCACTATATACGTATGAAAGACAAATACCTGAAATAGCAGAAACTAAAATTCAAGGGTTAAAAAAGTTTTATGGTGTAAAAACAAAAGCAGGATTAGAGTTTTTTGAGGCACATAAATCTGCTGACGTAATTCACAGAGCTGAATGTGAAAAGCTTTTAGATAGTCTTTCTGAGGAAGAGCAAAAAAAGGCTGAAAATGCCTCTATGTTGACCGCTAGGTATCTTTGGAATTTCTTAAGTGGGATGGTCAGAAAGCATAAACTTAACAAAGTAGCGGCTTAAAAGATTTTTAATAACAATTAGTGTTAAAGTCTTTAAATAAATTTCTTTTAATAATTATAATAAGCTCTTTATTAATACTTATCGGTGAACTATTTTTATGGTCACTTTGGAGTTTTACCAAGTCATCTAAACTTGATACTTTAGAGGGTAATAGAGTATTTAAAATATATCACTCACTAAAATTTAATAAATATCCGTCAAATCCTGAAAACTATCTTAAGGTAGCTGTTTTTGGCGGCTCTAGTGCCGAAGGAACAGTGGAATTCAATTTTTCAAATGTAATCAATCATGATCTAAAAAAAATATTTGGTCCAAAAATCTTTATTAAAAATTATAGCGAGGCCGGAAATTCTTTTCATAAAGAACAAGCCGAAATTTTAAAAAAAACAATTCCGTTTTATGACATATTTGTGATTTATTCTGGAAACAATGAATGGGTAAATCTTTATAATCAAAATTGTGGTATTAAAACTTTCAATATTAATATTAAATTCTGTAAAGAGATTGAGGCCAACAGAAATAAAAAAATTTCCTTTGCCACAAATGAATTTTATAATAACAAATCTAATAAGTTTAATTTATTCCAATTTTTAGAATCAAAAAGTAGAATCTATGCAATAATGCATAAAAGTGAATATTATTTATCAAATTATTTAAATAAAAAATTATTTAAAAATAAAAAAATAAAAGATGGATCAATTTTTCAAGAAACAGGGTTGACTAGGCCAGCAAAATCAGAACCAAATAAAGCATTTTCTAGTAAAAAAATAGAAGAAATTCCAGAAAAATTTAAGTCTGACTTAAAGGAAATAATCAAAATTATACAAAAAGAAAAAAAATTTTTAATTTTAGTTGGGGTTATAGGTAATGAACTTTTTCCTCCATATTTTTCTCAACATTCAGTATCTCTAAATAGCGAAAATATTGATTTTTTAAATAATAAACTTCAAGAAATAGAAAAAAATATAATCAACAAAGATTTTCATTTAGCAAAAAAACAAGTTGAAGAAATATTAATAAATGAACCCAGGCATGCGTATGCTAATTTTTTGATGGGAAAAATTAATATGAGTTTAGGTAAATTGGAAACTTCATGGAGTTATTTTGAGAAAGCAGTTGATGAAGACGGTTTCCCACATAGAAATCTTTCTTCAATTAATTTATTATTAAAAAATCTAGCTGAGAAAAACAAAGCTAGTGTAACTTTTATAAACTACCCAAAAATTGTTAGAAAACTAATTACTAATAATGAGTCAAATAAGAATTTCTTTGTCGATTGGGTTCATCCTAACAGCTTGGGTCATATAATAATTGGAAAACTTACCTCTTGCGAAATAGTTAAACATGTAAAATTACCCATAAACAAAAAAAAAACTTATTGTAAACAAACAATTAATCAAGACAGCTTAGATACTATGTATAATTACTATAAACAAAAATTTAATATTACTGAAGATAATATAATAGAGACTAGAAAAAGGATATATCGTTGGGCTATTCTACTTTCTCGGATCTCGGCACATCCAGAGTATTTTTATAAATCTGCAAAACTAAATCTTAAATATTATTATTCTAAATACGAAACTGATGAAATAGAAAAAGTCAAATATTTAGTTTTGTATTCCTTTTTAAGCTTAGCAGAGGGAAAAAATTGTGAAGCAGTTCAAGATTTAGTATACCAGGCTTATAAAACTTCACCGAAAATCTTTCACCAAACTCTTGAAAATCCTTTTCCTTTTCCAGAGAGAAATATTGATGTAAAAAATATGTTTAAATTATCAGGATTAAATATTGAAAATCTTGATACAAACCGTCAATCAAAAATATTTTGTAATAAATAGTTTGTCATACTAAAGAAGAGCAAATTAAGGTTGAAAATTACTCGATACTAATCGCTAGATAACCTTGCAATTTTTCTAATTGGCATGATTTCAAAGTACAAGTTTAATAAAGTTAATGCTTAATTTTTAAAGTCAAGATTGACAATCTAAACCAAGAGGAATACCTATGACCTAGGTATGGAAATCTATCTTCCAATTATTCAAGTTCATATAGATGTAATCTTTATTCTTTTTATAAGTTTTGCAGTGGGAGTTTTATCCGGCCTATTTGGTGTAGGCGGAGGTTTCTTAATGACACCTTTTCTAATATTTTTGGGGATCCCTCCAGTATATGCAGTACCAAATGAAATTAATAATATTTTAGCTACATCTGTTTCAGGCTCAACGACACATTGGTTTAAAAATACTTTAGATTACAAAATGGGCTTAATGATGATTGTTGGTGGAGTCGTTGGAACAATACTTGGAATAATTACTTTTACTTTTTTTAAAGAAATTGGAAAATTAAGCCTAATAATTTCATTATCTTATATGTACTTACTAGCAATTATAGGAACACTTATGTTGATTGAGGGAGCTAGTGAAATAGATCGAGCTAGAAAAAAAATTATTTTAAAAAAAAAACTTCACACTCATTATTGGATACATGGTCTTCCTTTCAAGCTAAGATTTCCTAAATCAAGACTTTATGAAAGCGCTTTTACCCCAATTCTTTTAGGAATTCTTGTTGGTTTTGTAGCAGCCTTAATCGGAGTAGGTGGAGCATTTTTAATGGTGCCAGCAATGATATATTTAATTGGAATGCCTATTAAATTAATTCCAGGAACATCGTTATTTGTTACAGTTTTTATAAGTGCGTTAGTTACCATATTACATGCGTTTAATTATGGATCAATTGATTTAATTTTAGTTATTATCTTAATAATAGGATCAATAATTGGTGTGCAAGTAGGTCAAAAAGTTGGACAGTACTTAGACAGTTCACACTTAAAAACTTTATTTGCGATGTTGCTGTGTGCGGTTGCAGTCGCCATAGCTTATGATACATTTTTTTATGAAGGAGTGAGACAGTTAAAAAAAACTGAAATTATAAATACTGAAAATTTGAATTTTTTTTCAAAATTTATTTCTAGATTATCTGAAGACAGTCCCCTTTTGTATGGGTCACTAGCTATTATTCTAGCAATCATTATGGGAATTTTTGGAGCAGCTGCTAGAAAACTATTAAGCAGTTATAAGCATATATTCTTGATCAAAAAAAACTAAAATAAAGCTCTTGTTAGTCCAAAAATTGATATAATTATTAAAAAATATAGAACATATTTTTTATAATTTTCTTTTGAACTTCCAGCAAAATATTTTGAACCAACCGAAACCCCTATAGGTATAATAAAAATTAATGGAAGAGTTCTGTAAATCACCGTGTAATTTAATATTTCATTGAAATAAGCAAGAACTAAAGCGTAGAGATCAGTAAAGAAAAATAATGCTGTAAGTGAAGCTCTTATTACAGCCGGCTCTGCTGCAATTACTAAAAAATAAAGTGCAATTGGTAGTCCAGCTAATGTTCCAAAACCATTTACCATTCCAGCAACAGATCCAACAAAAAATTTTGAAATATTGTGGTTTAATTTTTTATTCCTATAACCCCTAAGTAATAGGATAGCAAATAATAGTACAGTAATTGAGATAATCAGATGAGTAATTTCAGGTTTTAAGATTGATAAAAGACTTACACCAAAAGGGGTCCCAAGTGATACACCTAAAAGTAAATAAAAAACAAATTTCCAATTAATTTTTTTCCAAATACTTGGTACCATCAAAAAACTAGCAATTATTTCTAATAATAAGATTATCGGTACAATTTCTTTTGGTGGAAGTATAAAAGATAAAAGTGATACACTCGATGCTGAAAATCCAAAGCCACTAAAACCTCTTACAAAAGATGCAAATAGAATAACCGTACAAAAAAATAAAAAATCAAAAAAACTTAAATTAATTATTTCTAAAATTTCCATTAAACTATCCTAAATTGAATTTACTTTACATGAAACCGTTATAAATGATATTAAATTCATTGAATTAAACTAAAAAAATATTTTTATGCAAAAAAAAGCGAATAATAGAAGTTTTGGTATATTGTTTTTTATAGTATTTTTATTAATCGCTATTTGGCCGCTGATAAATTCAGGTAATGTAAGATATTGGGCTTTAATCATATCAATTATTTTCTTTATATTAGGAGTTATTAACTCAAAAATTTTATCTCCACTTAAAGTTTATTGGATTAAGCTTGGTGAAATTTTAGGAAAAATAATAGCGCCATTTGTTATGTCATTAGTATTTTTTCTAATTCTTACTCCAATTGGCTTAGTTCTCAGGTTATTTGGAAAAGATTTATTGAAATTAAAAAAAAAGAAAAAAGGTTCTTATTGGCTTTCTAGAGGTGATTTAAAATCGATGGATCGTCAATTTTAATTATTTACGGATGGTTAATTATAAAAATTTTTTAAAAACAATTACTATTATTTTTTTATCATTTATTATTGGTATATTATTTTGTGAGCTTATACTTAGAATCAAGCATCACTACATAGTTAATTACGATATTGAGATGTGGAAGTATGCTAAAAAACTCAAAGTTAAAGTTGAAAACAAAAAGATTAACCACGTTCATATTAAAAATAAATCAGCTATTTTGCAAAAAACCGAAATAAAAATTAATAACTTTGGACAAAGAGATATCAATTATGATCAATCTTTTTTAAAAAATTATGACCGAAGTTTTTTAATCTTAGGAAGTTCGGTAGCGATGGGATGGGGTGTTGATTATCAAAAAGTATTTACAAACAGGCTAAATCAAAGATTTGCTCAAGATAATAAAAAATGGATTTTTATTAACGGTGGGGTTGGGAACTACAATACCGAGAGATATATCAACAATTATTTTGAAAATTGGAAAGAAAGAAAATTCTCAGATATCATAATTCATTTTTTTGTTAATGATACTGAAATCATTAAATCAACAAAAACTAATTTCTTTTTTAATAATTTTCATTTAGGTGTTGTTGTATGGAAATTAATTAACTCGTATGCATCAGTATTCAATCCAGAAAACATTGAAAATTACTATAGAGATCGTTATGAAGATGATTATTCTGGATATCAAATTGCTTTAAAAGAATTAAAAAGATTAAGTGCACATTGTAAAGAAGAAAAAATAAGATGTCATATTATACTTATGCCAGATATTCATAAACTAAATCCTTATAGATTAAGTTTTATCAACAAAAAAATTAAAAAGGTTGCATTAGATCTAGATTTTGAATTTTTTGATCTATTAAACACCTTTGAAGGAATAGATGAAAAAAAAGTTTGGAATAGACATGGTGATCCACATCCAAATGGATATGCAAATTTATTAATGAGCAATGATATATTTGACTACTTAACTAAATGATTTTTTCTTCAATACAATTCCTAATTTTTTTTCTAATTTTTTTTATTTCTCTTAAGATCTTCCCTAAAAAACAAAGAATTAATATAATATTATTTAGTCTATTTTTTTATGGGTTTTGGAATCCTATTTTTATCTCACTAATTTTTTTCTTTCTTATATTTACTTATTATTTTCTTAAAAATGAAGTTGATCTCAAAATTTCTATACCAGTTATTTTGATACCTCTTTTTTACTTCAAGTATTCTTTTTTTATTGGAAATTTATTTAATTTAAATTTTATGTCAAATTTCAGTTACCGCGGCGACCTTCCTCTTGCCATATCATTTATTACTTTTACAGCAATAGCAATATTGATAGATGTAAAAACAAAAAAATTTAATGAGAAAATTAATTTTTTAGAATTCAGTGAATTTTTGATTTACTTTCCGCAGTTAATTGCAGGACCAATTTTGAGAGCTAATGAGCTCATTCCTCTTTTAAAAAATAAGATAATTTTTAAAAATGATAACATAAAGTTTGGTATTACCTTATTCACAATTGGTTTTGTGAAAAAAATATTTTTGGCTGATAGCATAGCAAATTTCATTGATCCTATTTTTGAAAATCCTGAGTCGTTAAGTCCAGAAGATTATTTTAAGGGATTTTTACTTTTCCCTTTACAGATTTATTTTGATTTCAGTGGCTATATCGATATGGCATTGGGTATTTCAAAAATTTTAAATATCAATTTACCGATAAATTTTAACAAACCATATTTAAGTCAATCAATTACAGAATTCTGGAGAAATTGGCATATTACACTTTCTCGATGGTTTAGAGATTATCTATATATCCCATTAGGTGGATCTAAAAATGGAGAGACGAAGCTTTTTAGAAATTTAGTAATAACAATGTCAATAGCTGGTCTTTGGCACGGAGCTAGCTTGAATTTCATTTTATGGGGTTTCTTAAATGGTTTGTTTTTATATTTTGAAAAAAAATTGGCCAAGTTCTTTAATTTAAACAAATTTTTTAAAATCTTTTTAACTTGTTTTATAATATTTAATTTATGGGTGATTTTTCGTATTCAAGAATTTGACCTAATGTACAAATTTTTGTTTAATTTATATGCGAACATAAAATACATCTTTTATATTGAAAATATTTTATTGATTTTTATTACAATTTTAGCGGTCGTATCTCAAAAATATGATAATTTTCAAAATATAGAAAAAACATCAATAAAATTAAATTTTTCAATATTAATACCGATTGTTATTATTATTGTGATAACTGGTTTAGCAATAAATACGGGAACTTCAGATAAATTTATATACTTTGATTTTTAATTAATATAATTTTTCAAGTTTTCAAAAACAAATTCATGCCCAGATTTAGATAAGTGAACAGGATCATTCTTCAAAAAAAATTTCTGTGCATTATTATCAGCACACATTTTTTCTTTTAAATTCAATATTTCAAAATTATTTTTATTAAATATTTTTTTGATTATAATTTCCGGATCATCTTTTTTCATACAATTTGTTTTCATTACTTGTGCCGCATATGGAATAGCATAGAAAAAAATTTTCTTTGGATTATAAATTTTACTTATTTCAGATAAATTAATATCTAATTGTTTTATTAATTCCTCGTTTTTATATAATTTTACATCATACAAATAATTATTTATTTTAGGGTTAACTGCTAAACTCTTTATAAATACATAAGTAGCTGATTTAGACCTTAAAAATCTATTTATATAATTAATGATATTATTTGATTTAATTTTGTTAGTAAAATTAACATTTTGTTCTTTGTCGTCTATCAAAACTTTACTCGTAAGAATATCATCTAAAGGAAAGTTAATAAAAACTTTTTCAAATTCATTGGCTTCTTTAAAAGACTTTAAAATTATTAAATTATTTTCTAAATTACTTCCAAAAACACTTGCATTCATTACGTTGAATTTAGAAAATTTATTAAGTTTTTCTACGTATGTGTTTTGTGCTTTGACTCCAGCTCCAAATGTTACACTACCTCCCACAAATAAAATATTTTTTTTCTTTTTAAATCCTTGATGGTTTTTAGTTATTCTAAAACCATTTTTGTCTGTATAAATTCTTACACCAAATGCCTTTCCGTTTTGAAGATTAGAATTGTGAAAATTAAAATTTAAAGATTTATTAATTAAATTTTCTGAAAGACCTTGCACATTGTATGAGAAAATCACTCTTAGTGTTAATTCGATTATGAATATTAAAATGAATAAAACTACTAAATTGATTAAGATAATTTTTTTTATTTGCATATAAGAAATTAATACTTTATCCTTATAATTCTATTAATTTACAAAAACAATGCTGTCTTTTTTAAAAGAATTTTTTGAGTTTTTATCAGAAAGAAAAAAATATTGGCTTTTTCCAATA
>MDTD01013060.1_pt1 | contig 11869 bp, 9 predicted proteins | sample 811221 | NCBI WGS metagenome assembly MDTD01 (sample SAMN05326646, study PRJNA326480) | marine metagenome | isolation source: seawater | place: Pacific Ocean: South West | collected 2011 | reverse complement strand
TAACTTGCATAACGATATTAAAACTTACCCGGTCAATCCTCTCCGGGCTGATCCCCTCCTGGGACAGCAGGTCAAGGACCGTTGCAAAATCATGGTATGTTTCGTTAGTAAAGTTGCCGCCCAGACGGATTTTGGTCTTGGTGCATACATCTTTGATATTGCGTACAATAACGTCAAAGCTCTCAGCGCCGGATTTGAATGGTCTGAAATGATTGTGATTCTCCGGGGGACCGTCAATGGTCACCTTTACGCCGTCCATCCCCCATTTGTTCAACTCGTCCACCACCTTTTCACTAAGCAGGGAACCGTTTGAAACAAGATCAAAGACAAACTCAGCTCCCATTGCTTCAACAAATGGCTTCAGATGTTTGGCCAGATAAATAATACGTTTTGTATACAGGAGTGGCTCACCACCGTAAATCTGTAATATCAGTTTTTTCTTACCAGGCTTGAAATGCTTTTTGACAAAAGAGATGAGCTGATCCGCCGTCCGGTCATCCATGACTTTTTTGCCCTTCTGTTTTCCCTCAAAACAGTACTTGCAGGAAAAGTTACACTCCATCCCCAGGATAACGGCCAGGGTTAAATTGGGGTTATAGCGGTTAATGTCATCCAGATATCGGGCAACCTCGAGATGTTCTGCCTCCACATCTTCAACGAGAAAGCCCATTTCGGTGAGTGGAGCTATATAGTCATTTTCAGTCGCTCCGTTTTTCAGGGCCGCATAATCCTCTTCAGGCAGCAAAACAAGAGCACCGGTCTTGGTGGAAAAAAGAAGGAACTGATCCGGTATGGAATGATGCCGGTGAACTACGAGGTAGGGGGTAAAATACATCTGCTAATCCAGAGGTAATAACTCAGAAGAGCTGAAGCTCTTCTGAGTAGACAGCGAATGATTAAAAATCATTTTGATGCTGAAGGTACACCTGAACAACACATAGCAATTACAGCTACTTTCTTGACATTTTTACCTTTCTTTAGAACTACCATCTTCTTTTTCATCTGGTGTCTCCTTTACTGTTAATTTTAATGATGAACTTAGTTGAATATTGTGATCCTATCAAACGGAAGACGATAAAGTCAAATCAGAATTTGAGAGCAACTCCCATCTCCAGCCAACGCCCAGGGTTGGGATAGTCTATATCAAAATATTGGTCACGGTCAAAGATATTATATCCCTTCAGGTAAACTTCGCCACTAGAGATGGAAAAATCAAAATCCTTGGCAATAAGAAAGTCCCAGATAACATTTCCATGTTCTGGAGCTTCATTTTTTATGTGATCACTCATCCAATAATAGTGCCCTGCAAGTTCTGTCCGAACACCATATTTCTTATTTAAATATGACACAATAAGGTTACCCGTATATGTGTCATCATCTTCCCAACTACTGGCATTAGTCATCTTGCTTTCCTCTCTCAGATAGGTGAAGTTCGCGGTGAGAGTCAAGCCATGGTAGGCAGCTGTTTTTGCCTCAAGTTCAAAGCCTTTGAGGCGTATGGTGCCGGTGTTGGTCCAAGGTGCGATGGTCTCCCAGGCATCTTCGATTTTCTGGTGAAACACTGTGCCCTTGAGGTGGAGATGTGGAATGCGTGTTGACTCTATTCCGGCCTGATAGGTCCAGGTTTTTTCCGGCTCAAGATCGGGGAAATTAGAATAAAGCGTAAGATAGGGGGCGGAAAAGCCCCTGGCTATGGAGCCCCTGAGCAGGGTATCGTGGAAAAGCAGATAGGTTAAACCCAAGGAAGGGTTAACAGAGTCTTCCGAGTTTGAATGGTGGTCATAGCGCAGGCCGGGGGTGATGGAAAATTTACCTTTGGCATAGGTAAGGTTACTGTATATGCCATATCGATCCTCGCTCACCGTGTCATCCTTAGAAGACGATGGTCCGCCAAAAAAAGTCCCCAATTGACTTTCATAGTCCAGTTCACTGTGACTTGACTCAAAACCGATATTTGCGGTAAACGACTCTTTTGCCCAGGTGAGCCTGCCAGTAAAACTGTTTGATTCATCCTCCCAATTCTCCCCAAAAACCAGGGTACCCATGGTACCTCCTGACCCGGTTCCCAGAGAACGTCTGTTTACCGTATAATCATTATGAAAATATTGAGCAGAGAGATGCAAGGAGAGATGAGGGGTTATAACGGTGTCAAAAAAAGCTGTGGCCCAAGTGTTTGGGTGATCAACATCTTCAAAGATATTGAGGTCAGTAATACCAAAGGCATCCTCCCAGTTAAGGTTTTTGTAAAAAGGATCACTGTAACCGGCGGTGACGGTCAGACGGGAACTGCGGGGCAACGGCAGTTGTATTTTTCCGTAAACGGAATCTCTCTCAGAGAAGCGGTCCAGGCGCAGTCCATCCGAGCCAATATTTCCGCCATATAGATAATATCCCAGGGCTTTGACTTTACCGGCCACATCTGCGGAAATATCACGACTTTGGCTCTCACCATAACTGGCATTAACACTTCCGGTTGGCTGGCTGGTTTTACCGACATCCTTGGTGATGATATTGATTACTCCACCAAGAGCAGATCCCCAGGTTGAAGAGGCGGCTCCCTTTATTATTTCGATACGCTTGATGATGCCCAGAGGAACAAAACTGGTTAAGGCGCTGCCACTTGAGTTAAGATTGAGACGTACCCCGTCGAGGAGCAGCAAGACATGATGGCGCCGGGATCCTAAAAGCAGGAGAGAGGAATCACCAAGGAAATCCTGGCCAAAGAAATTGACAAACACTCCCGGCTGTCGTTTGAGAACTTCTGCCAGCGTATGAACACGCATGGCCTCTATCTCTTCGGCTGTTATAATAGTAACATTTTCAGCAACCTGTGTGATTGGTTTGGGAGAGCCGGTAGCTGTTTCAACCAATTCATCTTCGTCAAAGTACATGGATAGAAGTTCATCTTCCTGCTGCATGTTGTTTTCAGCCAGAGAAGGTTGGACTGCAAGAAATGTTACGATTTGAAGTAAAGAGGTGAGAAAAAGAAGCTTTTGTTTCATCTTTTAAGTATCCACTTTTACTCATGGTTTTTTGTATTAAGCATCTGTAAATCATTACAGATTAACAAGTAAAACCAAGCTAAAAGGCCAGAGATGTTTTTTTGAATTTAATGAGATTGTGAAATATAAGGTGTGGTGACAGGGAATTGTTTAGTAAGCCAAGTCTCACATTTCAACAAAGTCTCAACGTTTTCGGCAATTCGTGCCATCCTATCTTCTTTCTAACGGTTTTTCCAGAAGATTTTTACAGTATTTAAGTAAGATCTCTCAGCCCAGAAATATGTTTTCAACAGGTAATTTTGCCTTAATTTAAACGAACCTGTCCCTTCGCAGATCTTTTTATCTCACTCTGACCACTGATACTTCGTACCCAGAGTAAGTAAGCGACGAACTCCGTTCGTTATTGCTGGAAATTTCTTGGAGAATAACAGTAAGATTTGGGACCCTCTCCAGAGGGTGGATAAAATTATCCCGTCTCTATACGATACTTAATAGTTGAAATGATATTTTTTTTAAAACTACATTCCTTTTTTTAGTCGGCGTGCCAGGAAATCAGGGAGCTTTGCCTTGTTTATCTTGGCTATGGTTTTTTCCCTGTCATAGTCAAAACGATGGAAGACAACGGATTGATCACGCTCATTGTAGATGCAGTAGGAGCCGTTGGCATTGCCATCGCGGGGCTGACCGACACTGCCGCAATTGATTATGTACCGTCTGTCCGGATGAAGTCTGAAGGACGCATCCTCTTCAATTCTCTCTTCCTTTATTTTCCAGTATTTTTCCTGGGAGAGCAGTCGTGGTCTATGGGTATGGCTGATAAAGGATACCCGGTAATCTGTTTTGCGAAAGACCCAAAAGGCCTGGGATTGGGAGTTGACGTAGGTCCAGGACTCAGGATTTTGCGGCGTGGTGTGACAATAGCAGACATCGGTTTCAACCAGTTTGTTTCTCAGTGACTTAAGGATCTGGACATTATCGGCTAACAGCTTCTTCATTGTCCAGAAAAGAGCCTCGCGCGCATGGCCGCTCATGTTGTAGGGAGAAGACTTCCAGATAGCTGCGGCGTCGTGATTTCCAAGGACCATTTTCACATTTGGCAGTTTGCGGACTGCCTCGATACATTCGTTCGGGTTGGGTCCGTAACCGATAATATCACCAAGGAAAATATATTTTTGCACATCCTGCTTGGCTGTTGTCTCGATAAACGCCTGCAGCGCTTCAAGATTGCTGTGTACATCTGCAAAAATGGCGATATTCATTTTATTTGCTCCAGGGTACCACTAGATGGTGTGTCAGAGCTGCCAATCTGCTGGAGATGCTGCATAAACTGCCGGGATAACGGTAAAGCTTCATGGCGATATATCTCTTTGAAATCCTTGTTCTCAAAATTGAGCTTGGCAATTCTATTTATGGCATTATGAAGCCTTCGGTGAATACCTATAAGTTCTAATGCCTTACTCCTCTCCTGCAGGTGTTCAAGTGAATTTTCGAACCATTCCTCATAGGGGCAGGATTGGGTGCTGTTTGCAGGATATTTCCTACCGGCGTTGACGGCATCCGTCAGGCAGTTGAGATGATAGACCCAGCTGTCTGCTAGAAATACCTTGAGCCTGTCCCACGATACCGCACCTGAATCTTCCGTTTGTTCAAGACGCGGCCCCGGCCCTGGCGATGCTGACTTGAGAACCTTGAGTTTCTTTTCAAGAGAGCGGCTCACCTTGTCAATGGTAGTGCCTCCAAAAAGAGCGGAGATGCTTCTTAGACCTTTAGAGATGCGTGGCGGACCCAAAATAGTCATATCAGCATCAATGGCCTGCGCCATGTCTATGATATTATCGGCAACGTTTCCTTTCTTGATCCGCAGAGTCACTGGCAGTTGATATTTTTTCAGGGTGGAAATATACCCATCTATCCTGTCCACCAACCGAGAGCCAAGAACCTCGTTAACATATTCAACTTCCTCCGGTTCAATGTCTTCCTCCAGGACGAGCAGGAGAGTGATCTCGCCGCCGTGCAGCAACGCTTCGCGTTTTACCTCTTCAACGACAAGGTTGGAGCTGTCATCATCGATCACACAGCCCAGAATCTGCCGGGTCTGGACGGGAACCGAAAGGTCTCCTTTTTCTTTGGTTTTTCGGTAGATATTGCATTTATTCGGTTTGAGATAGCCGAGGATATTTACGGATTTATCGGTTTTTAATCCCTCTTCTGTAATCTCAAGATCAGCAAAATTTTCAAGATCATGCTGCAGTTCTGCAATATTCTGATAGCGGTTCCACAGCTCAGGATTCAATGCCTTGAGAAGTATCTGCTGAATCTGGGGTGGAATCTGCAGATCATGGTACCTGGGCGGCATGGGCTCCTGACTCAGACGCAGTTGAACATCTGCAAGTTTCTCCGAACGCTTAAAAGGAAGCTGGCCGGTCAGCATCTCATAGATGACTATACCCAGGCTATAGATATCGCTTTGCGGCGAATCTCTGTTGCCGCAGAGCTGTTCTGGAGAAATATAATATGGTGTACCGTGCGGTTCCGAGAAATCATCGGCAAGATAATCCATCAGGCCGAGATGACGGGCAAGTCCAAAATCGATAAGTTTAACAGCACCATCGGGGAGAATCATAATGTTCTCCGGTTTCAAATCGAGGTGTAAAATAGCTTTGGAGTGCAGATAATCGAGGGCTTCGCAGATCTTCAGGCTTATTGGCAGCGCCTCTTCCAAAGAGAAATGTTTTCTTTTCTTTAACTCTGTTTTAAGATCCCTGCCATCGATATACTCCTGGACAAGATAGAGTCTTGACGTCTGTCTAACCAGAAAGCGAACGATATAATGGTGATTGAGATAGCGGCTTAGATACTCTTCGTTTTGAAAATGATAGAAGAGAGCCGGATTATTGAGAATATCGTCGTGGGGGATTTTCAGAACCACATCACCATCGGTCAGGCTGTCCGAGGCCATGTAAAGATGAGCCGCAGCTCCCTGGTGGAGGAGTTTATTTACCGTAAAACCATCTATTATGTCGCCAATTTCCGGTAGACGCACACCTTTACTCCTTACTGTAGTTGCGGGCATACGAAATACATGTAGTGGTCACTTCCAGTGAAGTGCCGAAATATGCTGATAAAACCGTATGTCGGATCACAACTTTTGGCAAGAAGGTGCATTTCGTTCCCGACCGAGAATGGCCTTTTCCTGTGCATTGCTCAGAAAGGAGAAATTGTAATGGTCAATCGGTAAATTCAGCTCATGGAAGAAATCCGGGTTAAGATGGTGCAAGTATTGCATGATATTGCCTAGCATTTTTACTACAATATGTTTTCGTGACTCCAGAATGTACTCAGGGCATGAGAAGAGCTTGATAAAAGAAGAGTGCCGGTCGCATACCATGACTCTGTCTGTAAATAATGGTTGTGTAACCTAGGTATTTCAACACTATGACTTTTTACGGGAGAGAGTGATGAGGCTGCAAAATCTGCTATGCTACGGTTCCTTGATCCTCTGTCTGGCTGTGTTTTCCGGTTGTTCATTTAAAATATATCAGCCGGCTTGGCCTGAAAACTTACCTTCAAATTCTTCTCTGAAGGCTCGGAGCTTTCTCTCCTTGGCCAAGGACAAGTTTCAACAGGCAGGTTCTGAAAAAGCTTTGCGGAGTTCGATAAAATCCTTCAAGGATGTTCTCGAGATAGATCCTGGGAGCAGGGAGGCATTAGCGTATCTTTGCAATCAATATGTTCTTTTAGGCACGGCATATACTTCAGATCGCAAGTTAAAAATGCACTATTTCAATGAGGCCATGTCATATTGCGAGGCTGCCATGTACACCAATCCGGATTTCAGAAATGAAATGGAGAATGGCAGGAAGCCGTGGGAGGCGGCGTACACTCTCCAGGCGGAGGATGCACCGGCCATGCTTTTCTGGGTTACCGCATTGCAGTATGAATTTCAGGAGACCATGCCGCTTCCCAGTAAAATGGTGAATATGCGCTGGCTGCAGCATGGCAAACGGTTTCTAGACCGTATTCAGGAGGTTGATCCGGAGTATGGCAATGGCGCAGTTGAACTAGCCTATACCGTTTACTACTGTGCCTTGCCAAAGTTCTACGGTGGAGACCGGGAGAAATGTTTCCTCTATATGGACATGGCTGTCGATAAAAGTGAAGGCTATCTTTTAGGCCGCTGGGGACGAGGCCGATTCTTTCATCAGGTTAGCGGGGATCTGGAGGCGTCACGAAGGGATCTGGAATGGGTTGTTCTGCAGGATCTCAGTGAATACCGGGATGCGTATCCCTGGCGGGTCCATTTCCAGGAAGACGCCGCCTCACAGCTTTTACAGGTGAGTGTGGAGTGAGGAACATTTAGCCGTCCTCACAGTCCCGTCGCATATAAGCGGCGCTCCAGAAAGATATTCCAGAGAGAAGTGATCGTCCGGATATCGTGACCTCCGTCTATGGCTACCACTCTTTTTTGCGGAATAACGGTGGCAAACAACTGCTGCCCTTTGATATACTCGTCACTTTTGCCATAACCAAGATATATGGGGGTGGTTTTTTTTCCGGCAACATCGTCTTTTATCCAGTGCCAGAACATTCTTTCCCAGTCATCATCAGGGTCATATTCTCCCGGAGTCCACTGGCTGACCCCACCTGCGGCGATAATTTCATCAAGAATATCGTCATAGCCAAGAAAAGGAACGACAATGAAGACGCCGGTAATATATTCCGGTTTTTCCTTCATGTAGAGCATGGAGCCCAGCCCTCCCATGGAGACACCAACGAGCCAGATATTCCTGTAGCCCTGACGGGTGGCAGGCAGGATCACATCTTCATGAAGGCGTTCAATGAGAGTCCGCTCTGAGTAATAGGCAAAATGGGCATTGGGCGCAATGATATCAAAGGGAATATTCCTCTTTTTGACTTCTTCGACCATGCCGGCATCGGCAAAGCTGCGATTGCTTCCTCCGAGACCTCGCATGAAGACAAAGAGATTTTCTGATGAAGCAGCCCCATTCGTTTTATATTCAAGTGTCTGCAACGGCTTATTGGCGAAATACGAACAGGATGAGAGTGTAAGGCTGCACAGAAGAATGAGAAAAGAGGCACATCGCTTTTTCATAGTTGTCCTTTTTCAGAAGGGAAAATGAATGTATTGCTGAAGTATGGCGTAAATAGATGAAAAATAAAAGTACCTTAAGACGTTAGGGCTTGCTGTCGAAGTAAGATGAACGCTATCCACAAGCTCATGTGCAACCATTCAGGTGCAACATCACCACTGTTGAACTACTGACCTAAAGATTCGGGTTTTTAAGTATCATGGACTAATATTCCCTCAGATCCGTAAACATGTTCATTCTTTCCCAACGTTGTATTTCCTTGCCATATCGACCTTTCCAACCATACTTCCTCATAATCAACCAAAAGCGGATCTTAAGAAGTGGCTTGAATGCAAAACGCCAGATTAAAAGCCATCCCCAGCCTTGACTCCTGACCTGTGCGGGCGGGTTCCACCAGCCGAGGACAACCTGACGCTGGTACCAGAACTGATATTGCAGTTCCTCAGCATCAAGGTGTCGAGTGCGCACATTGGCCCACAGACCGTTGTATTTGCTGAAATCGTTTTGGTTGGTTATCAAGTCCTGGTTGAGAAGGTCCTCGCGGATGCCGGTTTTAGGGTAGGGCGTCAACACCTGACAGTAAGAGGTGTCCGCCTCAATGGTTTTGAAAAACTCGTAATTCTGTCTGATTGTTTCCTGGGTATCGTCAGGGAACCCGAAAATCAGTCCTCCAATGACCATCATGCCGTATCTATGACAATTGGCAATGGCCTGTTTGGCGTGGGTGGCGGCATTGTCCTTGCCGACACTTTGCAGGTTCTCCTTGGAACTGTTCTCAATTCCCAGAAAAACGCTGCTGAAACCGGCCTCTGCCATTTTCGCGACCATGTCTTCTCTTTTAGCCATGGTCGCGCAATCGGCCTGGACAAAGAATTTCAACCCCTGGTAGTCTTTGGCGATAATCGCATCACACAGTTCAATGAGCCGTTGCGGGTTGAGGACGATATTGTCGTCGGTGATAAATATGCTTCGCGTTTTTTTGTTGAAGTAAATATCGTCTATATCTTCCAGGACCCGGCTGATCGGATAGGTTCTGAAGGTCCTGCCGTACATATGTTTCATCGAACAGAAATTGCATGAACGGGTACAGCCGCGCGAGGTCTCGATAACCTCTATTTTTGAGCTGACGACATGATACCCCCAGGTTAGCCGGCGTTTGTCGCGAATCGGCAGTTTCAGTTTGTCGAGATCGAGATTCCCACCCTGGGGATTATGTAGAAAAACACCTTGTTCCCGGTACGACAGGGAAGGGATGTCAGCAAGATTGTCTTTGCCGGAAAGTGCATTGACCAATCTTCTGCACGCCTCCTCCCCTTCTCCGCGGATCATGAAGTCGATCCACCTGGCTTCTTCCGAATCAGCAATCTCTTCATACATCAGAGTGGCGTGATAGCCACCGATAACGATCCTGGTTTGCGGGGCAAGCTCTTTAATGAGGTGGGCGATTTTAATACAGGTTGCATACTGCCAGGTCATTGCCGAGAGACCCACGAGATCTGGCTGTATTTTTTTGATGATTTTAGTCAGATAGGATTTTATCGAACGACGCTTGCGCACCAGGTCAACCAGAAAAACGTCATGGTCATCATCAATATTGCCACCCACACTGGCAATACCGTGATTCGGCAGATGGACCGCCGTTTCGTGAATGATGATTGGCGCCACATCAGGCATCGATATCAAGAGCACCCTCATAGCTGACTCCCGGAGTAGGCCTGAAGCACCCGCTGCTCAAGCTCCGCAGTGGTGGGCGGATTGTTGATAAAGTCAGGTTTGATGCAATCTATTATTTTCATACTGATAGTGTTCGCCACCCTGGTATTGAAGAAAAACTTTCCCGGGGTAAATAGCTTATCGGTGTTTTGCAATTGTAAAACATAAATGGGTGCCTGGCAGAGCCTGGCAATCTTCAAGGCCCCCTTGTTTAATGTGCCGAATTTTCCATCCCGGCTTCTGGTTCCTTCCGGAAAGACGAAAAGATTTCCTCCGGATTTCAGGTATGCTCCCATGTTTTCCATCTGAGTGATCATCATCCTGGTAAAACGGCCATTGCCTTGATCCGGCAGATAGCCCGCTCTTGATATTATCATACCAAAAATGGGCATCTCGAAAAAACGTGATTTAACGATGGTCTTTTGCCTGGGAAAGAGGGCAATCAGCAAAAGGGGGTCGAGATAGGAAAGATGGTTGCAGACAATAACCGCAGACTGTATCTCTTCCACCTCTTTGTCAATATGTATGGTATGGCTGGGGCAGGGTATCTTGACGATTTTGAAGAAAACACGATAAAAATAACTGTTCAATTGCTGGAAACGCAGTTCCCGGTGCTTTGAGAAAAGGGCGGCGGCAAGATACAACCACGAGAAAAACAGGATAAAGCCAAAGGTAAACCAGACCCAGCAGACAAGAGTGACAATGCAGTCGATACACTGATCCGTCAGTCGGCCCAAAAAACCTTTACGAATCTGTTTCTCTACCATTTTTAACCAGCAGACAGGTGTTCACTCCGCCGAAGGCGAAGTTTTGAATGGCGGCAATATTGGTCCTGGCCTCGGTAAGCTCACGGGTGTGACGCAGCATGCTGCAGCGTTCATCAACGTTATCGAGATTAAGGGTTGGTGCGATGAATCCCTTCTCCATCATGTAGAGGGTCAAGATCAATTCGATAACGCCGCAGGTTCCCATGGTGTGGCCCATGTAGCTCTTCAGGCCGGTTACCAGCGGGCCGTTGCCATATACCCTATCAATGGCCTGGGCCTCTATCACATCACCCATCTTGGTTGCAGTGGCGTGGGCACTGATGAAATCGACATCTTCAGGGGATATTCCGGCGTCCTGCAGGGCGATACGCAGGGTTTGGGTGATACCGTCGAGATTTGGCAGGATAAGGTCGCCACCGTTGTTGTTGCAGGAAAAGCCGATGATCTCCCCAATGATTTCGGCTCCACGTTTTTTTGCAGATTCATACTCTTCGAGCAGTACGGCACCGCCTCCCTCTCCAACAACAAGGCCGTCACGGTTGGCATCGAAGGGTCTTGGCGTACGTTTCGGGGTGTCGTTATACTTTACCGAGCAGGCCAGCAGATTATCAAATACCGCTACGGTGGTGGTATCGTATTCATCGGCCCCGCCGCAGATCATGGCGTCCTGCATGCCGTATTTGATCATCTCATAACCGTAGCCGATGGACTGGCTGCTTGTTGTGCAGGCGGTGGAGGAGGCGATGATACGTCCGGTGATACCGAACATTTTGGTGATGTTGACCGCCGTGGTGTGCACCATGGAGCGAAGGTAATCGACCGCACCGATGGATGAAAATTTAGAGTCAAGATCGTTGAAAAAGGTTTTATAGATATCACGCTGGACCGTGGGGCTGCCATGGGTTGAGCCGAAAGCCACGCCGAGGCGCCCGGAGGTGATGAACTCCTGGCTCAATCCTGAGCTTTCCAGCACATCCTTGGCTACCTGGCAGGCATAATACGCCACGGGACCCATGGTTTTGGTGTGCTGCCGTTTGAAGCCGAATTCTATGGGGTAGTCAACGGAGCCGAAGACATGGGAGTGAATATGTTTGGTGAGCAACCCATCATCACGCAGGGGGCTTACTCCTGAACGTCCCTGGGTGAGACTTTCGATGATCTCATTTTTATCGTAGCCGATTGGTGAAATGGCAGAGCAGGCGGTAATAACAACGCGTCGTTTCATGGAGACTTGCTTGATCCCGTTAATTTCTGGATTGTTCTATATTTTCAATAT
>MDTD01171371.1_pt1 | contig 11872 bp, 10 predicted proteins | sample 811221 | NCBI WGS metagenome assembly MDTD01 (sample SAMN05326646, study PRJNA326480) | marine metagenome | isolation source: seawater | place: Pacific Ocean: South West | collected 2011 | reverse complement strand
GGGGCTGGACCTGGCGGAGCTGGTCACCCTGATGGTCGGCGACAAGGCCCGCCACCGCGCCCCGCCGCGGCCGGCGGCTGGCGCGGGCCGGATCGAACTGCACTACCGCCGCGGCGAGACGGCCGGCACGATCCGGCTGGACCCGGGCGAGATCGTCGGCCTGGGCGGCCTTGTCGGTGCCGGCCGCACCAGCCTCGGACGTGCTCTCTGCGGCCTCGGGCGGGGCGACACCCAGGTCGCCGTGCGCTGGGACGGCGAGACGATCGACTGCCGCAGCCCGGCTGCCGCGATGCGCGCCGGCTTCGTCTACCTGACCGAGGACCGCAAGCGCGACGGCCTGTTCGCCAACCTGGACATCCTGACCAACACCAGCGCCGCGGCGCTGTCGCAGTTCTCTCGGCTCGGCTTCCTCAACCGGCGGCGCGAAAGCCGCAGCTGCAGCGCCCTTCTGCAGCGGATGCGGCTGGCCGCCCGCAGCCTGGAGATGCCGGTCGACCAGCTGAGCGGCGGCAACCAGCAGAAGGTGGTGTTCGGCCGCGCCCTGCTGCGCGGCCCCCGGCTGCTGGTCTGCGACGAACCGACCCGCGGCGTCGATGTCGGCGCCAAGGCGGAAATCTACGACCTGCTGGAGGAACTGGCGGGCCAGGGGGTGGCGGTGCTGGTGATCTCGTCGGAGATCGAGGAACTGCTCGCCCTGGCCAGCCGCATCGTGGTGATGCGCGACCGCCGCATCGTGACCGAACTGGCGACGGCGGAGACCGACGAAGCGGCGGTGCTGCTGGCCGCTTCCGGCGGTCCCGACGGCCGCATGGAGACAGTGGAATGAACGCAAAGGACAGCCCGCCGCCGTCGCGGATCGCCGTCGGCCAGATGAATCCCCGGCCCGGAGAGGTCGCGGCCAACCTGGCGCGGATCGAGGCGATTGCCCGCAGTGCCGCGCAGGACGGCGCAGCACTGCTGGTGCTGCCGGAGACCGCGACCACCGGCTATTTCATCAGCGACCGCCTGGCGGAACTGGCCGAACCGGAGGACGGGCCGACCGCCGCCCGGCTGGGCGCCATCGCGGCGGCCTGCGGCCTGCATCTGGCGGTCGGCATGGCGATCGCGGAAGGGCAGCGGTTCCATGACAGCCTGCTGCTGTTCGGCCCGGACGGGCGGCGGCTGGCGACCTACCACAAGGCCCACCTGTTTGCGGCCGAGCGCGACAGCTTCGCCCCCGGCGACCGGCCGGTGGTGGTGGAAACGGCGATCGGCCGGATCGGCCTGACCGTCTGCTACGACCTGATTTTCCCCGACTATGTCCGCCGGCTGGTGGAGCTGGGCGCCGATATCGTGATCAACGGCACCAACTGGATCTCCGACGCCTGGCAGCGGGAGACCTGGGGCTGGACCGGCCCGGTGGTGCAGGCGCTCGCCGGCACGCGGGCGCTGGAGAACGGCATCTGGCTCGCCATGGCCGACTGCACCGGCCCGGAAGCGGGCTTCCTGTCACTGGGCCATTCCTGCATCGCCGCGCCGTCGGGCCGGATCCTGGCCTCAATGGGCCAGGGCCAGGGCTTCGCCGCCGCCGACATCTTCCACGACGGCGCCGACCTGGAGCGCTGGCGCGGCATCGCCACCTATCGCCAGGACCGGCGGCCGGCGCTGTATCGCTGAGGCGTTGCCGGATCACTGGAGACTGTCGTTCTCGGGCTTGACCCGAGGACCCATTCCGCAAACCAATCAGCAACCGGGAGGCTGGCGGAATGGATCCCGGATCAAGTCCGGGATGACAATCGTGGATGCGGTGACGCTTCCATTCCTTCCGGGAGCGCACCAGGCAGCCCCGGCTGCCTCAGCCCGCGGGCTCTTCCTCCACCGGCGTGCCCAGATAGGCGGCGATCACCTTCGGGTCGGCGGCGACCTCCGCCGGGGCGCCCTCGGCGATCTTGCGGCCGGCGTCGATGACGAAGATCGAATCCGAGACCCGCATCACCGCGCCCATGTCGTGTTCCACCAGCAGCACGGTGATGCCGCGCTCGCGGATCCGGCGCAGGATCTCGATCACCTCGTCGGTCTCCGACGGGTTCAGGCCGGCGCAGGGTTCGTCGGCCAGCAGCAGCAGCGGCCGCGCGGCAATCGCCCGGGCCAGTTCCAGCCGCCGCAGGTTGCCGACCGTCAGGCCCAGCGCCTGGCGGCCGCGCAGGGGCTCCAGGCCGCAGAGCGCGATCGCCTGCTCGGTCTCCCGCTCCACGTCGCGCGGGCCCTCGCGCCCGAACAGGGCGCCGATGCGGACATTGTCCTCCACGCTCAGGTCGGGGAAGGGCTTGGCGATCTGGAAGGCGCGGGCGACACCAAGATGGCTGATCGCCCGGGTCGACAGGCCGTCGATGCGCCGGCCGGCGAAGTGGATCGCGCCCTCGCTGACCGGCAGGTAGCCGGTCACCAGGTTGAAGATCGTCGACTTGCCGGCGCCGTTCGGGCCGATCAGGCTGCAGATCGCGCCTTCCGGCACCGACAGCGAGACGTCGTTGGTCGCCACCAGGCCGCGGAAGCGCTTGGTCACATGGTCGAGGCGCAGCAGCGGTTCGGTCATGGCAGCGCCCTGCCCTCGCCCGCCGCGGCTTTGTCCGGCGCTTGTCCCCGGCCGCGGAGCAGGCCCTGGACGAAGCCGACGATGCCCTTCGGCGCCAGCAGCACCAGGATGGCGAGCAGCGCGCCGGTGGCCAGCATGTGGATGTCCAGCAGGTCGCCCAGCAGCACCTGGGTCAGAACCACCATGACGATGGCGCCGACGATCGGGCCGATCAGGGTGCCGATGCCGCCCAGCAGGGCATAGACGATCATGTTCAGGCTGAAATCGACGCGGAACACGGATTCGCCGGTGATATAGCCCAGGCTGTGGGCATAGGCCGCGCCGATCATGCCGGTCAGCACGGCGGAGATCACGAAGACGGTGATCTTGTAGCCCTCCGTCGGCACGCCCATCATCGCGGCCGTATCCTCGTCCTCGCGCACCGCCACCAGGCCGTAGCCGATGCGGCCGATCTTGATCACGAAGCCGGTGACCAGGGTGATCCCGGCGAGCGCCAGGAACAGGTAATAGTAGAAGACCTGCGGGTCGATCTCCCGCGGCGCCAGGCGCGGCAGCACGATGCCCAGCGAGCCCTGGAACCAGTCGATGGTGGAGACCAGCTCGCCGAACACCTGCGACACGCCAAGCATCGCGATGGCGAAGTAGATGCCGCGCAGGCGCAGCAGCGGATAGGCGATGATCGCTGCCAGGATGCCGCAGACCAGCCCGGCAAAGGCCAGGCCGACGATCAGGTTCGCCGCCGGCCCGCCCAGGTCGACCTTGGTCTCCAGCAGCGCGGAGCCGAAGGCGCCGACGCCGATGAAGACGGTATGGCCGAAGCTCCAGTAGCCGGAGAAGACGCCCAGGATCGACCAGGCCAGCGCCAGCCCGGCGGACATCAGGATCAGCTGTGCCACCCGGGTGTGGAACGGGCTGAGTACCGCCGGGCCGAACAGCAGCAGGACCAGCGCCACCAGCGATGCCAGGATCCACCAGCGGTGACGGCGGATCCCCTGTTTCAGCATGCCGCCAGCCATCAGCGCGACCCCGCGAAGGCGTTGCCCAGGATGCCGTTGGGCCGCAGCAGCAGCATCAGCACCAGGATCAGGAAGGTCATCACGTTCGGGAAGGCCGGGCCGATGAAGGCCGAGGTCATGGTGGAGGCGATGCCCAGCAGCAGCCCGCCCAGCAGCGCGCCCGCCGGGCTGCCGATGCCGCCCAGCACCACGACGACGAAGGCGTTGATCGTCCAGGGCACCTCGTCCGGCGGCGAGAAGGGCAGCACGATGCCGATGATGACGCCGGCAGCACCGGCGAAGGCGGCGGAGACGCCGAAGGTGAGGCCGTAGACATGGTCCACGTTCACGCCGCAGAGCTTCGCGCCCAGTTCCTGCTGCGCGGTGGCGCGGATCACCCGGCCCATGCCGGTCCGGTTCAGCACCAGGGCCAGCAGCAGCAGCAGCGCCAGGCTGGCGCCCAGCGCACTGATCCGCACCAGGTCGAAGGTCAGCTCGCCGATGCGGAAGAAGCTGAAGGCGTAGGACGGGGTGATGCTCTGGATGTCGGGGGAAAACACCAGCACCATGATGTTGCGCAGCATCAGCGCCACGCCGAAGGTCAGCAGCAGGGTCGCCAGCAGCGACGACCGCGCCACCGCCCAGCGGATCAGGGTGCGCTGGTAGCCGTAGCCGACCACGAACAGCACCGCCATCACGATCGGGATGCCCAGCAGCGGGTCGATGCCCAGCGCCTGCCAGACGATCAGCGCGCCATAGGCCCCGCACAGCACGAAGATGCCGTGGGTCAGGTTCACCACGCCCATGACGCCGAAGATCAGCGAGAAGCCGACGGCGGCCAGCGAATAGATGCCGCCCAGGACGATGCCGTCGGCCAGGGTTTGAAGGAAGATCGTCACGCCCGGATCATTCGCCCCCGTGCAGGTCCGGCCCGCTCTGGTCCGGAAGGGCCGGCGGGCGCGCGTGGCGCCCGCCGGAACTGGGGTTCAGACTCAGGCGCGCTCCGCCCAGGGCTTCACCGGGTAGGACGGCTTGCCCATGGCGACCTCTTCCGGGAACACGATGACCGGTTCGCCGCCCTCGATCTGGAACACCTTGGCGCCCATCACGATCGGGTCGGCATCGCCGTCGGCGGTGAACTTCACCGGCCCGTACAGGGTCATGATGTCGATATCGGCCAGCGCGTCGCGCACCTTCGCGGGGTCGGTGCCGCCGGCGTTCTGCATCGCCGTCACGTAGGTGATGATGCAGGCCGCGCCGCCGGCGGTGTGATAGGCGAGCGGCCGGTCGTAGTTCTTCTTGTAGTAGTCGACGAAGGTCTTGGTATCGCCGAAGAACTTGTCCTTGAAGTCGGCGTCCGGCTCCCAGTAGGTGGCGCCGGTGATGCCGTTGGCATAGTTGCCCAGTGCCTCGCGATAGGAGGCGAGCTGCGGCCCCAGCGCCTGGTAGAGCAGATTCACGTTGGTGCCGCTGGCGATCATCTGCCGCGCGATCAGCAGGGAGTTCTGGTCGTGCGTGGTGCAGACCAGGACGTCCGGGGTGTTGGCGCGGACCGACGACAGCACGCTGGAGGTGTCGGTGACCTGTGCCGGCAGCTCGTACTCCTCCAGCAGTTCCAGGCCCTGCGCGGTGCAGTCGGTCTTCGCGCCCTCGGCAAAGGTCTTGGAGAAGGCGTCGTTGGTGGAGATCACGCTGAAGGTCTTCGGCTTCGGCTGCAGCGAGCCGAAGAAGGCGGCGGTCGACTGGAACTGCCGGGTCGCACGCGGATAGAAGCCGAAGACGTACTTGTAGCCCTGGGTGAAGATCTTGTCGGAGCCGCCGCCGGTCTGCACCATCGGCTTGCCGGCCCGGTCGACGATCGCCGCCGTCGGCAGCACGATGTTGCTGCCGAAGGAGCCGAGGAAGAAGTCGACGCCGTCGTCCAGCTGGCGCTGGATCAGGGTGGTGGCGCGCGCCGGGTCGGAGGCGTCGTCGACCATCTGCAGGTCGAGCTTGTACTTTTCGCCGCCGATCTCGACGCCGCCCAGCTCCTCGTTGATGTACTTGATCGCCGTCTCGTAGCCGTTATGGACGTTCAGCCCGGTCTCCGCCGCGCGGCCGCTCAGCGGGATCGAGCCGCCGATGGTGATCGTCTTCTCCTGCGCGACGGCGCCGCGGCTCCAGGATGCCGACATGCCGGCGCCCAGCCCGACGGCCGCGGCCGCCCCCACACTACCCTTCATGAACAAGCGGCGATCGATCATGGCCTGCGGCTCCCCTGTCGGCTGAGATTTGCGGTCGATTGTGGCTTTCCCCGTCGCGCCGGGCTTCTGCAGGGCCCGGTCATGCCGGCATCGCGGCGGTATAGGCGTGCGCTGACCCGCACTTCCTCACGGCTTCGGCGGCGGCTCGCCGTCGCCCTGCTGGTGGAAGTAGTTCATCTTGAAGAACCAATCGAGATAGGCGCCGTAGGTCAGCGGCTTGTATTTCGGCGGATTGTCCGGCCCCTGGCAGGTGGGCAGGCATTCCATGACATAGTCGGTGTTCGGGTCGAAGAAGATCGGCATGGAATAGCGTGCCCGGCCGCTCTCGTTCAGCACCCGGTGCGGGGTGGAGAGGAAGCGGTCGTTCGACCAGCGGGTGCACATATCGCCGGTATTGACCAGCAGGGTGCCCGGGATGCTGGGCGCCGGGAACCATTCGCCGTTCGTCCGGCGGATCGCCAGGCCCGGCACCTCGTCGCGCGCCAGGATCGTCATGAAGCCGGAATCGGTATGCGGCGCGGAGCCGAAGGAGCCTTCCTCCGGCGCGTCCTGCGACGGGAAGTGGGTGATCCGGTGGATGATCTGGTTGTCGGTGAAGGCTTCCTGGAAGAAGTCCTCGGGCAGGTCCAGCGCGACGGCATAGACCTTCACCAGGCGCTGGCCCAGCACCTCCGCCAAGGTCTGGTAGTCCAGCATCGCCTCGCGGAACGACGGCAGGCTCTCCGGCCAGTAGTTCGGCCCGTGGAACGGCCGGCCGTTCAGGATGTCGGGATGGTCGGCCGGCAGCTCGCGCTTGCAGAAGAACGCCTCGTTCAGGTTCGGCTTCCGGTTCTCCGCCACGGTGGAGCTCTTGATCATGCTCTGGGCGTAGGGCAGGTAGCCGATATTGTACTTGTCGAGCTTGAGCTTGAGCTTCTCGTCTTCCGGCAGGTCGAAGAAGCGCGCGCCCTCGGCGAAGGCGCGGTCGATCTTCTCCTGCGGCACGCCGTGATTGGCGACATAGAAGAAGCCGATATTCTCGCAGGCGTAGCGCAGCTCCGCCGCCAGTTCCTCCAGCGCGCCGGGCATGCCGGCGATATAGGGCCCCATGTCCAGGACGGGGATCACCTCGTCAACGTCGGTCTCGGCCCAGGCGGGCTTGCCGGTCTTGGGAACGTTCATGCCGTCGTTCTCCCTGGCTTCGCGCGATCGATGCCGCCCGCGATCCGGGCGCCTCACTGCAGCGCAGCATACGTTGGTCATCGGACTGTACCGAATGGAAGGAACCGGCGTCCATAGCGCGCCGTTCGCTGGGCGGACATGCACATGGCGCATGCCCGATACCGGATGTGCCGGTCAGGCCGGCCGGGCAAGCCCCCTGCCCGCCAGCCAGTCAAGCAGCAGCGCGGCGACAGACGCACTGTTCCGCTCCAGCATCATCGCATGGCCGTTGCCGTGCAGGCCCCGGTCCGCCAGCCGCAGATGCTCCACCTGCGCACCGGCCTGTGCCAGGAAATCGACGATGCCGTGATTGTCGGCCGCCATCCAGGACGCCTCCGCCGTCACCACCACGATCGGGAAGCCGGACAGGTTGGGGAGCCGGCGCGCCGGGGCGGCCTGCACCAGGCAGTCCACGAGGTCCGCCGACGGCGCAGGACGAACCTCCCGTGCAATATCTGCCGGTGTCGCTGCCGGCGGATCGAAAGTCAGGGGTGCGGCGGTGAGGCCCCAGTCCAGGGTGCCGCCGGGGCGTTCGGCGAAGGGCGGCCCCTGCGGCTCCACCGCGACGATCGCCTTCACCATGTCCGGCCGCGCATCCGCGATCATCCAGCCGGCCGGCCCGCCTGCGGAGTGGGTCAGCAGGATCGCCGGGCCGATCGCGTCCAGCAGGTCCGCGCCGCCGCGCTGCGCGTCCAGATGCGCCTGCGCCATGTCCGTCATCATCGGCCCGCCGGAGGCCATGAACTGTGCCAGGAACGGGTCGGCCGTCAGATCCCGGCCGGCGCTCCCTTCCGTTTCCGGCCACTGGCTGTGCAGGCGGGCCTGCGGATAGCGCTCCGGCTGCCATTCGGGCCGCGCGAACAGCGGCCCCAGCGCCTCGAACGGCGGCGGCGCGGTCATCGGCCCCAGGCAGTCGGGATGATAGGGCGCCCGGCCATGGCCCGGCCGGTCCATCAGGTAGACGGCATGGCCGCGCCGCAGGAAGGCATGCAGCCAGCCCGGACGGCCGTCCGCGGTGCCCATGAAGTCCAGCGCCTGTCCGCCGCCGCCATGGATCATCACCACCGGCCAGGGCTGGGTCAGCGCCTGCGGCACGTAGTACGTGACGCAGCTCTGGCCGCGCACGACGGTGCCGTGCGGGGCCGACAGGTGCTGGATGCCGAAGAAGCGGAAGCCGTGCGCCGCCAGCGCCAGCGGCCCGTCGGAGGCCGCATGCAGGTCGGCCGGCCGCAGCGGGGGAAGCCCGGATGGCGGAACGGTCATGCCCCCGGCACCGCCACACCGTCGGGCAGCGGCGTCTGCAGGCGCTTCGTGAACAGGGCACGCTCGCGCGCGACTTCCGGATCCTCGGCCAGACGGCGGAGCTTCTCCACGTCATGGCGGCGGCGGTCGGGGTCGGTCTCGCTGTAGATCAGGCGCTTGTTCTCGCTGGCCTGCGGGGAGGCGATCTCCAGGAAGGTGCGGCGACGTTCGGCAGCGTAGTAGTCCAGCACCTCCTCCCGCGCCGCGCCGCGCGCGACCGCGGCCAGCACCGGATACAGCAGGAAGCTGTCGAACAGGCCGGAGGTCAGGCCCAGCCCGCCGGTCGGGTTGCAGACATGGGCCGCATCGCCGGCCAGCAGCACCCGGCCGATGCGGAAGCTCTCCGCCGCGCGCTCGTGCATCCGGTAGGGCGCGCACATCTCCAGTTCCCAGGGCTCGTGGCCGGGCAGCAGCGCCGCGTAATGCTCCGGCAGGCGGTCGCGCACGCCTTCCTCCGGCAGTGCCGCATCTTCCGCATAGGTGCAGCGCCACAGATTGCTGTTGTCGATCTTCGCGATGATCGCGCCATGCACCGGATCGACCTGCAGGGTGGCACGGGCATAACCATGCTTCTCGAAGTCGTAGCGCAGGTTGGTGGCGACGAAGCGCTCCGGCCAGGTCCTGCCCGGAAACTCCTGGCCGGCGAGCTGGCGCACCGCGCTGCGGCCGCCATCGGCACCCACCACCCAGTTCGCGCGGAAGTCGCGGCGGCCGTCCGGCGTCTCCGCCGTGACGGTCACGCCGTCGGCATCCTGCACCAGGTCGATGACCTCTGCGTTCCAATGCACCTGCGCGCGGTCGCCCAGCGCCTGCAGATGCGCCAGCGCCACCTCCGCCAGCTTGTGCTGGCCCAGATGCATGTTGAAGGGGTAGGCCGTATGCCCCTCCAGCACATCGAGGCTGAAGCGGATCTGCTCGCGGCTCTCGAAGATCAGGTAGGCATAGTCCTGCTTGGCGAAGCCCAGCGCCAGGCAGTCCTGCAGGATGCCCAGCCGGTCCACCTCTTCCAGCACCGACCAGTGATAGACCATCGCCCGCGGCGAGTTGACGATCTGCGGCTCGGCCTCCAGCACCGTCACCTTCACGCCGGCACGCGCCAGGCCCAGAGCGTTCACCATGCCGACGGGGCCCGCCCCGACGATCAGCACCTCGTCCATGTCAGCCATCCTCCCGCTACATCCGCGCCTGCTTGCCACAACGGCCGCGGATACGAAAGGAAACGGAAAAAGGGCCGCCTGCGATAGATAAATTCCGGAAACTCGTCCATCACCGAAATGATGTGAGACTGACACACCCCTGTCATCGACCTGCGCTAGGTTTGTGAAACCGTTTTCAGACGGGGTCCTTCCGTGCAGGGCATGGCCGGGCCAATCCAGGAGGTGCGGGGACGGTGACCGCCACGATCCATGATGTCGCGCTGCGGGCTGGCTGCTCGATCGCCAGCGTTTCGCGGGTGCTGAACGGCTCCGCCGCGATCTCGCCGGCGCTGGAGGCACGGGTGCGCGAGGCGATTCGCGAGCTGGGCTACCGCCCGAACGCACTGGGCCGCAGCCTGAAGACGAAGTCGACACGGACCGTCGGCGTCCTGGTCCCGTCATTCACCAATCCGGTCTTCGCCGCCTCGCTCGCCGGGGTGGAGCAGGCCGCGCGGATGGCCGGCTACGACATCATCCTGGCCGCGTCCGACTATGACCGCGACCGCGAGCCCGAGGCGCTGGGGGCCCTGACCGCACGCGAGGTCGAGGGCCTGATCCTGACCGTCGCCGATGCCGAGCATTCGATGCTGCTGGACAGCCTGGACCGGGACGGGCCGCCCTACGTGCTGCTCTACAACGAGCTGGCGCGGGAAGGCCGGGCCGCGGTTTCCGTCGACAATGAAGGCGCGGTCGCCGACCTGGTCGGCCGCCTGATCGATCTGGGCCATGAACGCATCGCCTTCGTGGCGGGCCGCTTCCGCGCCTCCGACCGGTCGCGCCTGCGCCACCAGGGATACCTGGCGGCCATGACCGGCGCAGGTCTGGAACCCCTGCCGGTGGCGGAAGTGGAGTTCCTGGGCGACGAGGCGGCGTTCGACCGCGATCTCGCGGCCCTGCTCGGCCGCGCCGCCCCGCCGACCGCCTTCGCCTGCTCCAACGACCTGCTGGCGATCGCGGTGATGGCGGCGCTGCGCCGGGCCGGGCTGCGGGTGCCGGAGGATGCCTCCGTCACCGGCTTCGACGGCATCGCGATCGGCCGCCAGATCCATCCCAGCCTGGCCACGGTGGAGACGCCGACCCATGCCATGGGCCGCGCCGCGCTGGAGCTGCTGCTCGACATCCGGGCCAACCGCGCGCCCCGCGCGACACGCCGGCTGGCCCACCGCTTCCGCCCCGGCGAATCGCTGGCCCAGGCTCCTGCTGCATCGCACCCCGCCGGGTCGGCCCCCGGCAGTGCGGCAATGGCCAGCCGGCCGACCCCGGACCCGCTCCCTTCCCCACCCACCCCACAGGATGTGACCGAAAGGAAGACATGACCATGCGCTCCCTGTTCGCCAGCTGCCTTGCCGGCAGCGTGATGCTGGCAGCCGCCGGACTTGCCGCGCCGGCCAGCGCCGCCGACGCCATCTGCTACAACTGCCCGCCGCAATGGGCGGACTGGGCGTCGATGCTGAAGGCCATCGACGACAAGCTCGGGCTGGAACTGCCGCACGACAACAAGAATTCCGGCCAGACCCTGTCCCAGCTGCTGGCGGAGAAGGCGAGCCCGGTCGCCGATATCGCCTATTACGGCGTCACCTTCGGCATCAAGGCGAAGGACGAAGGCGTCACCGCCGCCTACAAGCCGCCGGGCTTCGACCAGATCGCCGACGGCCTGAAGGACCCGGACGGGCACTGGTTCACCATCCACTACGGCACCCTGGGCCTGTTCGTGAACAAGGCCGCGCTGGGCGGCGCCCCGGTCCCGGCCTGCTGGAACGACCTGCTGAAGCCGGAATATGAGGGGATGGTCGGCTATCTCGACCCCTCCTCCGCCTTCGTCGGCTATGCCGGCGCGGTGGCGGTCAACCGGGCAATGGGCGGCAGCCTGGAGGATTTCGACCCCGGCATCGACTTCTTCAAGAAGCTGAAGGAGAACGATCCGATCGTGCCGAAGCAGACCTCCTACGCCCGGGTGGTCTCCGGCGAGATCCCGATCCTGTTCGACTACGACTTCAACGCCTATCGCGCGAAGTACAACGAGGATGGCGATTTCGCCTTCGTCATCCCCTGCGAGGGCACCGTCGTCGTGCCCTACGTGATGAGCCTGGTGGCGAACGCGCCGCAGGCGGAGAATGGCAAGAAGGTGCTGGACTTCATCCTGTCCGACGAGGGGCAGGCGATCTGGACCAATGCCTATCTGCGGCCCGCCCGGCCGGTGACCCTGCCGGATGAGGTCGCCGCCCGCTTCCTGCCCGATGCGGACTATGCCCGTGCCAAGCCGGTGGACTATGCCACCATGGAGAAGGTGCAGAAGGGCTTCGCCGACCGCTATCTTGCGGAAGTGAACTGAGTGCCGCGGCCGGGCCCGTCCTGCCGGCG
>MDTD01192414.1_pt1 | contig 11873 bp, 11 predicted proteins | sample 811221 | NCBI WGS metagenome assembly MDTD01 (sample SAMN05326646, study PRJNA326480) | marine metagenome | isolation source: seawater | place: Pacific Ocean: South West | collected 2011 | reverse complement strand
CTTAAGCATTGCCAAGTCTGAAATTGGCCGTTCGTAAGTCTATTTGTATGCCGGCTTAGCTCAGTTGGTAGAGCAGTTGCCTTGTAAGCATCAGGTCGTCCGTTCGAGTCGGACAGCCGGCACCAATACTGTTTTTTCTAATTTATCTACAAGAGCTCCAAGGCCTCCCATCTTTCCATCAAAGCTTCGATCTCGGATTCTAGGCTTGTTATTGACTCCAAAATTGTTTTTGTTTCATTGGGCGGTGATTTAAAGAAGTCCGATGAATTCGCTCTTTCTCGCATTGCTTCAAGTTGATTTTCTAGCTCAGATATTTTTAAGGGGATCTCTTGAAGTTCGCGCTTTAGCTTAAAAGATAATTTAGCCTTTTTCTTTTTATAAACGTTGGTAATTTTCCTAGTTTTCTTTTCTTGTTTAACGTGGCCGCTTGTTTTTAGCGAATTACCACTACTAATCCATTGTGAATAACCCCCTGCGTATGATTTAATTTTATCTCCGGTCTCGAAAACTAAAATATTAGAAGCAATTCGGTCTAGAAAATATCTATCATGACTGGATACGATAAGTGTTCCATTAAAAGACTTTAGTTGTTCCTCCAAGGCTTTCATCGTTTCTAGATCAAGATCATTGGTGGGTTCATCTAAAATCACTAAATTAGCTGGCTTTGTAAATAATTTAGCCAGCTTGGCTCTATTTCTTTCTCCCCCAGAAAGATAGCGTATTGGTGTTAATGCTCGTTTTGAAGAGAACAGAAATCCTTTTAGATAGCCTACAACGTGTCGATCTTTTCCATTTATCGATATATAGTCTTTACCTTCACCTACATAATGAGCAACATTTTTATTTAAGTCGCCGAGCCCGATTCGCTGATTATAATAACCTATAGATGCACCATCCGAGATTTTTATTGTACCTTTTTGGGGCGTTAGTTCCCCCGTAATTAGATCCAGCAAAGTGCTCTTGCCCACTCCATTGTTACCTAGCAATCCGATTTTTTGTCCTTTTTGTACTGTTAGATTGAGGTTGCTAATTAATTTCATATTTTCTTTGTATGTAAAAGATAAGTTATAAATTTGAACAACTTTTCGAGATGATAGTTTGACGTCCTGTATTGTGATTTTAACATCTTGATTAGGGTTGGTAATTTTAGAATGACTATCTCGTAGCTTATAAATTGCTTTCACTCTACCTTCATTTTTTGTTCCTCTAGCCTTTACGCCCTTGCGCAACCAGTCTTCTTCGTTAGATAATTTTTTAATAATTTTTTTGTTTCTTTTTTTTTCAACATCAAGAAATAGTTTTTTATATTTCATGAAATCGTACAAATCTCCACCCCACTCAAAAGTTTTTCCTCTATCTAACTCAATAATTTTTGTAGCTATATTTTTGAGAAAATATCGGTCATGTGTGGTAAAAATTAGGCTACCTTTAAAATTAGCAAGCCTTTTCTCTAACCATTCTATTGTTTCAATATCGAGATGATTTGTTGGTTCATCTAATAGTAAGACCTCAGGGTCACTAATTATCGCTTTTGCAAATGCAACGCGCCTTTGCCATCCGCCGGATAATTGGTTTAACTTAAATTTCAACGGTAGATTCAAATCCGTGGCAATTTTTTCTATAGAATTTTCAATATTCCAACCCGGTCCGGACTCAATCTCGGTTTGGAGCTTTTCAAGAGTTTTCATTGACTGATTTGCTTCGATCTGCTCCGAAATTGTATTGTACTTTTCTATAAGCTTAATATGATCCTCAAGCCCCGTTGCTAAATACTCTCTGACAATAAGATCTGTATCATTTGGAAGGTTTTGATTTAATAACTTTATTTTCAAATTGGGTTTATATGTTACACATCCTGAATCGGGCTGGATTTGCTTCATTACTGTCTTGAAGAGAGTTGATTTGCCCGATCCATTTCTACCCAGAAGGCAGACTCTTTGACTTTTTTTTAGCTCAAAATTTATTTCATCAAATATAATCTGTTCGCCAAATTTAAGGGATATGTCTTTTAAACTAAGTAATACCATTCCAAGGTTTGATTTTTTAAAACCGCTATTTAACTGAAACGCCGGTGATAGAAATCGCTTCTATTGGAACATTATCATGTCCTTTTTTACTATGTGTTTGAGTTTTAGCGATGTCATCAACAACATTCATGCCAGTGATGACTTGCCCAAATACCGCATAACCCCATCCTTGACTTGACTTTTCTCTGTGGTCTAAAAAATCATTGTCTACGAGATTAATAAAAAATTGTGAGCTTGCACTGTGAGGGTCCGACGTCCTTGCCATCGCTATTGAGCCTTTTTTATTCGATAAGCCATTAGATGCTTCGTTTTGTATTGGGTCGTTCGTAGCTTTATATTGCATATCACTGTTGAAACCACCACCTTGAATCATAAATCCTTGGATAACTCTGTGAAAAATTGTGTCATTATAAAAATCAGATTCGGCATATTCGAGAAAATTTTTGCAAGTTATAGGTGCTTTTTTCAAGTCAAGTTTGATTGTAATGTCGCCTTTATTTGTATGAAATACTACTGTCTTTTGTGCTTCCATATGGTTGTTTGCCTCACTGTTTGCTATAAAAAGGGAAGATATTAGAATTAATGATATGGTAAAAGTTTTCATGGTTTTTTCCTCAGTCTTTTAGAAACGTTAGTGTATCAGTCGAAGAATCGTCTGACGAGAAAGCATAGCCACCATCACAAAAATTCTTTACTTTATCTAGCTCTCTAATTCGATTTTTTATAACATACTTTGCCATCATCCCACGAGCTTTTTTAGCATTAAACGATATTACCTTGTATATACCATTTTTTTTATCTTTAAATGTTACATCAATTATCTTTTTAGATAGGGCTTTCCGATCTATTACTTTTGAGTATTCGTTTGAAGCCAAGTTTAAAACTAGTTGAGATTTGCTTTCAGCAATTTCTTGATTAATGCGTTTTGAAACTTCTTTAGACCAAAAACTATATAAATTATTATGTTGCCTTACCTTAATTTTTGTTCCCATTTCTAATCGATATGGCCATAGGTGGTCTAATGGCCTAAGAACGCCATATAATCCCGATAATATCCTCAAATATTTTTGAGCAGTTTTTAGATCATTTTTGCTGAAGTTATATGCATCAAGTCCGGAATACACATCGCCATCAAACGTAAAGATTGCTTGTCTTGCTCCACTATGATCTTTTGACCAATCGATAAATCTTTGGGAATTAAGTTTAGCCAGACTGTCGCTTATACCCATTAATTTACTTATCTCTCGTGGTGTTTTTTTTCTCAGGCTTGTAACTAGGAATTCCGCCTCTTTAATGAAAAATGGGTTGGTTGTCGTATCGGTTTCAATAATATCGTTCACGTTGAGTCGCTTTGCCGGTGAGATTAAAATTAACATGATTTTTTGTGCCCTTGTCTTTTAATTATAGATTGGAAGGTATAGTAAACATTGCTATAGAACAAACCAGAAAACATGCTGCTGCTACGATAAAAGTATATCCCACAACATCTCCAAAACGCATCCTTGTTACCGCTAATATTGGAATGGCGAAGAAAGGTTGAATTAGGTTGCTTGTTGAGTCTCCATAAGCATAAGCTAACAATGTAGTAATCACAGAGACGTTTAGTTCTTCTCCTGCAGGGATCAGAAAGGGTGCCTCAATCATCCATTTTGCTCCAGCTGATGGTACAAAAAGGTTCATAAATCCAGAATAAGTATAAACCACCCAAGGGTAGGTTGATGTTGAGGAAATAGTCGCAAATAAATGACCTAACCAGTCACCTAGGTCAGTTTTTTGAAGTAGGCCAAAAATACCGGCGTAAAAAGGAAATTGAATTATTATGCCCCAGGCTGAAGTTACTCCTTCTCTAACAGCAGCTAAAAACGAAGGCGCATTGCCATGAAGAATTAGTGCAATTACTAAGAACGTAATGTTGTATGCATTTATGGTCCAGCTTGTTCCAAAACCTTCAGTGATTATAGAATGGCCTAAAGGATAGGCTAATAAAATAACGGCTAGCAAAACCCAACCGCGGAATCGGTCTATAAAGTCGGCCGGTCGTGAGGGTGATGGGAGATTTTCCGGTTGTTTTGGCATTATTTTTTTTACTTCTTCTTCTGTTAAAACTCGCACATTTTCTTTAGGATGTAAGATGCAGGTCAAAAGTAAACCTGTGGCACCAATAATAATTAAAAAAATTAAGTTAAAAGTATTAAATAAAGTTTCTGTTACTGGGTAAAGCCTTTCTACAACAGACACACCTTCTTGATCGGGTAATAACAATGGATTTTCTGGAGTTGCTAAAATTAAAGGTGCCGAACCTGACAGTCCTCCGTGCCAAACAGTACCGAGACCAAGATAGGAAGCGCAGATTAGAAGTCTTACATCAACTTTTGGGTTGTTCTTCAACAGAAATGGAGTGAAAAGAGCACAGGCTACCAAGCAAAGCGCCCAGTTTAGGTAACCTGTAATTAGTGAAAATACACCCGCTAAAATAAGGGCCTGAATAGGCTCGTTTTTATTCGGTATAGAAGATAGCCAGCTGAATAGCTTGTAAATTGGTCGGGAGGATACACAAGCATGCGCTGCAACCATGGCGATTGTAAATTGCATTCCCAGACCTAGTAGAGACCAAACTCCTTCTCCCCATGCGAGGATGGTTTCCTCGATTGATGTGCCCACACCAAAGATACACAATAATATTGCAATTAAAGTAAGAATCATGCATATCACCCAAGCATCAGGGACCCATTTTTCAGTAAAGGAAGAGAGTCCAGAGCCACACTTGCGCAGAATAGTTAACATACCGTTGGTTTCCAAAAAATTGTTTTAATGTGATAATTGTCGTTGTGTTTACTTTTTGTTTCAACTAGTTTTTTAAATGGAATTAGAAAAAAAATTTTTACATCAATTAATTGATAGCATGAAAATTGCGAGATTAGCCCTTATTAATAGGAAAAATCTTCCCGAAGCAATCCCGATAGTTTTTGGTAGACATAAAGATATTCTTTTCAGCCCAGTAGATGGAAAGCCCAAGCGGTCATCAAATCTGGCTAGAATCAAGAATATTGAAGCAAATTCTAATACCATGTTGCTTTTTGATCATTATTCTAAAGACTGGGAGAAGTTGTGGTGGCTTAGATTAGTGTGTGTATCGCAGGTAGTTACTGATCCTCCCGATACAGAATTTTATCAAACTATTTTGAAGGAAAAATACGAACAATATCAGGTCACGCGACTGAGTAATGAACCATATGAGAGCACGTTTATCACCTTTAACATAAACTCGGTCCGCTGGTGGGGGTTTTTAGGTAAGCATACTTTAGAAAAATGGCTGGCTAGAAATCCATTAGTTTAAAGAATTCTTTTTTAATGTTACTGACCTCTGCTATAAAGTCATTACAGTCATAATCATATTGTCTAGTTGGAAAGAAAACGAAGTTTTTGTAACCAGATTTAAATAAAGATAATAGTTCAGTAGTATTTTTTGGAGCATCAAAAAGTATGATTATTAAATCTTGATAATTTTTATTTTGTCTTTTGCATTCAGTTATTAAATCATGCAAGGGATCAGAATCCTTTTCATAACGATTATAAATTGGCATCCAACCATTGGCATACCTTACTACTTTTTCAGTTACTGATTTGTGATTTGAACCTATCAAGATTGGGGGCCCACTTTTCTGATATGGTTTTGGATATTGTCTAATTGGTCCGAGTAATTTGAAATGTTGACCTTCATGATTTATCTCATCATTTCTCCAGAGTTTTTTAATTAGCTCGACATGTTCTTCAACAATTGACCATCTATGTTGGAAACGAGTGCCATGGTTTTCCATCGCCTCCTTGATCCAACCTCCCGCGACCCCAAATAACACTCGTCCTTTGGAAAGATGGTCTAAAGTAGCTATGGCTTTAGCTGTTATGATTGGATCTCTTTCGGTAAGTAGGCATACGCCAGTACCTAATTTTATATGCTCGGTCGTGGCAGCGCATGCTGATAATGAAATTATCGGGTCGTACATCATCCCGAATAACTTGAACGTCTCTTTTTTATAATATTTCTTGGCTGTATTTGTAACTGGAATATGGCTGTTTTCTGCCAGGAATAAGTAATCTAAGTTCTGGTTTTCAGCGGTAGTTGCGATTTTAGAGGGTTCTTGAATATTTTCTGTAGGAAAAATACAAACACCAAAATTTGCCAATTGGATCATGCTGATTCCCCTAAAATGAAGTTAATTCTGGTATTGTAACAATAAAAACAATTTTATGAATTAATGATTTATTTAAAATTAATTTTAGCGACTGTCATTTGGGGTCTAACCCCCACTATTAACAAGATACTTTCGCAATATGACTCCCCATTTCTTATTACTTTTTTCAGATTCTTCTTTGCTGCTTTAATTTTCCTTTTCTTTTTTAAGACGCTTGGGAAAAAAAATATCATAACTAAATCAAGTATTTTATTATTTTTTTGGCTTGGTTTTTTTGGTTTTGTTTTACATAACGCAATGATGGTAAAAGGTCTTGAGGGAACCTCTGCCGGTTTGACCTCAGTAATAATGTCATTAATTGTTGTTTTAGTTGTGCTAATTGACTGGGTGGCTTTAAAAAGCATTCCTTCTCTGCAAGTAATTTTGGGAATTATTTTGAGCATCACGGGGGTCTATTTTGTTTCTTCAGATGGATTCTTACATAGTTCGAATCAAAAATTTTTCAATGAGTTTTTTATTTTTCTCTCGGCTTTATCGTGGGCGATATACACCGTTATTTGTAGGAATGCTCTTAGAAAGCACAATGAAATTATTATTCTAACCTATTCAACCTTCTTTGCTGTTTTGTTCCTTGTTCCTGTTCCGATTGTTTATTTTGATATAGTTGCTGAAATTATTGTTGATCCAGTTTCTATGTTATTACTTACATTTACGGGATTGGTGAGTTCTGCGCTAACTTTTTTTTGGCACCAACAAGCTATTCGGAAAATTGGTATTCTTACTACGTCAGTTTTTTTAAATTTGGTCCCAGTTTTTGGAGTTATAAGTGCAAATCTAATACTAAAAGAAGAAATTAACATGAGAATGGCAATCGGCACAGTAATAACCGTTGCTGGTATAATAATCGTTACTTTCTTCTATAGACCAAAGGACCAAAATTAATATTTGTTAGGAACAAACTTTTTCAATTGCCCTTCCAATTTTAAGTACCATATCGTCGCCGTTATGACTTCCAATTACCATGGCTCCTATAGGAAGGTCTCCTCCTTTAGTAGCGCAAGGAACACTTAGTGCAGGATGGCCTGTTACGTCAAAAGTGGCTGTGTTATGGATCATTCCTAACGCATTTTGCACATTTTCTTTAATATCAGATTGATTAGTTATCGCTGGAAATGCGCAAGTGGGGGTGGTCGGCATTAATAATGCATCAAATTGATTTAATTTATCGTCAAAGATTTTTGTAAGCCATATTGCCAAATTTTGCGCTCTCGCATAATATTTCCCATTGTATTTTTTTGACATATAGGTACCTAATAAATATATTAATTTTCCAGTATCAGAAAGTAAATCAGTATTCTGTTTTAAAGCTTGACTAAAAAAAGTTCCTAATTCTACTTCGTATAATCCTTTCCAATTTTTTCCGTTTACATGGTTATTAAACATTTGACTATGAGCGCCTTCGATTGCTATTGCATTCCAAATATGCATGCCTAGTCGGTGAGCGGGGATACTGACCTCTTCGGTTTGGATTCCAATACGGCTAAGATCTTTAGCCAGTTTTTTAATTGCCAGATCAACATCTTGGTCTGAAATGTTCGGCCAGCTCAAGCCTTCGGTAACAAGACCAATTTTTGCATCACTGATATCGTCATTGAGGGCATTTAGATAATATTTCTTTCTTGCTTGTTTATATCTGGGATCAAGTTGGTCGGGCGAGCTAATCACGTCTAAGGCAAGAGCTACATCAGTGACTGTCTTTCCCATCGGGCCAAGATGGTCAAGTGTCTGCTCTATTGGAAAGGCGCCAGTATAGGAAACCAAACCATGACTTGGTTTCAAACCAACGATTCCGCACCAGCTAGCCGGAATTCGTATTGAACCTCCTTGGTCTCCCCCTATGGCAATGTCTATCTCGTTATTTGCGAGTAAAGCAGCCGAACCACTTGACGATCCTCCACTGGAAAATTTTGGGTTTCGAGGATTCAAGACTGTACCAAAATCATTGGTATGACTTCCACCAGATAAGCACAAATTTTCACACGACGCTTTGCCAACTATCGTAGCTCCAGCTTCTAAAAGTAGTGTTACTACTGACGCATCATTTTCCGGTATAAAGCCATCAAGGAGTGAAGTTCCATTGCTCATTGGAATGCCAGCTACACTTATATTGTCCTTTATAGCGACTTTTTTCCCTTTTAATTTTCCCGTTTTTGCCCCTTTTATTTCACACTTTCTTCTCCACGCACGAAAAGGATTTTCGCTAGCATCAGGCACGTACCCGCTTTCCCTAGGAAATTTATTAGATTTGGTATTATGAGTCAGTAAATCAATATGTTTATATGATTCAACGGTTCCCTCTATTAGGCCAGTGAAAATTTCTATATCGGTATCTGTTAAATTTAGCCCTGTTAATTTTGCGATCTCTTTTATTTCTTGAGAAGAAGGTGCTTTTATAGTCATTTTGCTTCCTTTAACTAATTTAACTTTTTAGTGTTATTAAGTTTATATCATTTCTTTATTTGAGTAGAATGGTTTTGCGAGATTTATATAAGTGATTACTGGAATTTAAGATATTTTTAGAGGAGTTTGGGTTGTATAAAACGATTAAAATCGCAGAAAGGAATCAAAACATAGTGGAATTTTGTTTATCCAGACCCGAAGTAGCTAATGCGTACAATAACCTCATGATTGACGAGTTATTATGCGCTCTGTCTCGTTTAGATAAGAAAACTAAAGTTTTAATCATAAGCGGAGACGGAAAAAACTTCCAAGCGGGGGCTGATTTGGAATGGTTAAGGGACGCCTGCAAAAAGGATGCAGACTTTAATCTGCAACTTTCGAGAAACAGTTTTGAATTTTTTGATTCGTTGAGATGTCTTAGTATTCCAGTGGTCGCTAAAATCAAAGGATTTTGTGGTGGAGGTGGAGCTGGCATAGTGGCGTCCTGTGATATAGCTATTGCATCAAATGACTCGGTGTTTTCTATTAGTGAGGTACGATGGGGCATGACTCCCTCTATAATTTTCCCAGCCCTTTATCCATGTGTCGGCGCGAGAAATATTGCTAGATATGCCCTAACTGGAGACAAATTTGATGCTAACAAGGCTTTAGAAATTGGACTGATAAGCGATATTGCACAACCTCATTTATTAGACCGTGGGTTAGAAATGATCATTGATTCGATTATGCGGTGCTCTGCATCTGCAATAAAGTCAACAAAAACAGAGCTTTTAAAATGTAGCGACTGGAACAAATTAAAAAAGTCTTTTATCAACACACATGCGGAGCAACGGATGTCTATAGATGCCAAAAAAGGACTGGCCGCATTCAAGAAGAAAAATCAACCCGAATGGACCTAGGCCCACCCCTGATATTAGAGATTATTTAAACTGATAAAGCTTCCACTCTTATGCTGGCGCAGATTATCCAACTTTGAAAACAGTAGTTTAGCGGTCGCTTCTGCGCTAGAAACATTGCCTTCTTCATATGCTTTTTTTAATCTATTTATTGAAGGAAAACGTGCGTCGTCTAAGCCTCTCAGTTCGTGCTGCATGTTTGTATCTATAATTCCAGGAGATAGGGCACAAACATGAGTTTCTTTAAGTACATCAGCATAAAATACTGCGAATTTGTTTAGAATTAATTTAGAAATTGAGTAGGGCTCCCAGCCAAAATCATTTCTTTGTGATGCTCCAGAAGTTATGAAAATTAATTGATTAATTTTTATTTTATTTTCGATAAAAAAATCAACAATTATTTTGTTTGACCAAGTATTAATGTCTAGAACTCTTTTTACATCAGAAACTTTTTGCCGTTCAAATTCTACAAACGCACCTAATTTTGCAGCATTAAGAATGACAAGATTTAAACTTTCTGAAAATTTAAACTTTTTTAACGTCTTAGGTATGAGTTCTAGTTTTTCTAAATTACATTTTTGTTGATATATGTTCTGATTATCTAATTCTGATCGTGACAAGCCAAAAACACTTAGGTTATTATTTAAGCAATAGAGGGCTATGGCCTTTCCGAGGCCGCTTGAATGGCCAGTTAAGAAAATATTCATAGGGCTTTACCTGTAAGTATATTAACGGTGTTGATTTGAATAAGGTAAAATTAAACGAACTAAGAAGCAAGGGTATTGCTGGAATTAAAGACTCCAAGTTCTCTGATGACGTAACCCCGGCTTGGATTGCAGACATGAATTTTGATATTGCTCCCGCGATCAAGTCTGGACTGATAGAAATGATGGAAAATTCAATTTGCGGTTATCCTCAAACGCCTCATGAGTTGGGTTTACACGAAATCTTTAGATCCTACGTATATAAACATTTTGATTGGAGGATTAAATCTGACAATGTAGCGTTCTTAAAAGACGTTGTCCAAGGAATATGTCGATGCATCTATTCTTTTACTGATGTAAATGATCATATTTTAATTCAGCCACCCGTGTACCAACCATTTCATAGTCTGGTCAAGCTTACGGGAAGACAGTTATTAATGAATCCTTTAGTAAAAATTAACAATTGTTATCAAATTGATTTCGATGATTTTGAAAGAAAAGCTAAAAAAGCAAAACTATTCATATTTTGCAATCCGCAGAATCCTACGGGGAGAGTCTTTTCAGAACAAGAGCTTGCGCATCTGGCTGATCTTTGTCTTGCAAATAATTTAATTGTTGTATCAGATGAAATTCATGCTGATCTGATTTTGGATTCAAAAAATCATATTCCTCTTCCATCGTTAAATTCAGACATAGCTGAACAAACTGTAACTTTAATGTCAGCCAGCAAAGCATACAACATTGCCGGAACGAGTTTGGCTTTTGCATATCTTTCAAATAAAAAATTACAAAAAATGTTCAATGCTCAGCCTGAAGCACTATATGGAAACCATAACATATTGGCACTTCAGGCTGTAAAAATCGCAATGACAGAAGGAGACTCTTGGTTAAAAAAAATACTGGCAATACTGAAAGAAAATCGTCTTTTTCTAGAAAAGTACGTATCAGAAAATTGGATTAATGTAGACTACTCACCCGGTGAGGGTACGTATTTAGCCTGGTTAGATTGCAGAAAAATTCAATCTTGTTCTCAGCTTTCTTCTAAACTTTTAACTCAATCAAGAGTTGCGGTCACAGATGGCTCTGATTTTGGTGATGAGGGTAATGGGTTTATCCGGTTAAACTTTGCTTGTAATCAAGATGAGCTTATTCATCTAATAAGACGAATGGATAAAGTAATGAGGACCAATTAAAATTTTTCGATAACTAATTTAATAATGTCTTCTAGTGTATTCCTAGCATCATTTTTATCGAGGTTTTTCTTATTAATAATAGCAGCCAAACTGTAAACACCACCACTATTTGAGAAAAGATATCCTCCCGCTGAGACTACACCATTAAGTGTTCCAGTTTTTATTCGTGCCGCGTTTCCTAAATCCATTCTTTTGAACAAATTTCTGGTTGTCCCGTCTTTTCCTGCAATTGACAGCGAAGCTACAAATTCTGGCATTGTGTTTCTCGCCCAAGCAAAATTTAATAAGCGGATTATATCGGCTGTGGATGCTCTCACCTCTTTATCTAAACCAGAGCCATCGATAACTTTTAGAGTATTTGATAATAGCGCGTGCTCTAATAAAAAATTGTTGATTGCCT
>MDTD01176211.1_pt1 | contig 11873 bp, 10 predicted proteins | sample 811221 | NCBI WGS metagenome assembly MDTD01 (sample SAMN05326646, study PRJNA326480) | marine metagenome | isolation source: seawater | place: Pacific Ocean: South West | collected 2011 | reverse complement strand
TCCGGACTCTCCCTGAGTCAGGTTCGAGTCGATGGGGGTGCCGCGGCGAGCGATCTGCTCATGCAGATTCAGGCCGATCTGCTTAATGTCGAGGTCTGTCGTCCAACCATGCTGGAAACGACTGCCTTCGGTGCGGCCTGCATGGCCGCGATGGCGGCAGGGGCGATCGATGGTCCCGATGCCGTCGGAGAACATTGGAAGCAGGACCGTTCGTTCACATCCAGTGTGAGTGAAGTTGCGCGTGAGAACATGCTCAATCGATGGCATGATGGAGTGGATCGATCCAGAAACTGGTCAGGAGCGGAAACAGATGAAGCGTGATGCAATCGTCGAGCAGGCGATCGGTGGGGACGCCTGGGATGTGATCGTCGTAGGTGGTGGGGCCAGCGGGCTCGGTACGGCTGTCGACTCCGCAACGCGTGGCTACCGGACGCTGTTGCTTGAACAGGCGGATTTCGCGAAGGCAACCAGCAGTCGTTCAACGAAACTTGTGCATGGTGGTGTCCGCTACCTTCAGCAGGGCAACATATCCCTTGTGCGTGAAGCGCTTCACGAGCGTGGTCTGCTCTATGTGAATGCGCCTCATCTTGTAACCAACCTCGCGTTCGTGGTGCCACGATACAAATGGTGGGAAGGTCCTTTCTACGGCATCGGTCTGAAACTCTACGACCTGCTTGCCGGAAAACTGAACTTGTCGCCCTCCAAGAGCCTGAACCCCGAGAAGACTCTTGAGTTGATTCCCAATCTGGAGGAGGAGGGTCTGGATGGCGGCACACGCTATTCGGATGGCCAGTTCGATGATTCTCGCATGTGCGCGACGCTTGTACGCACGGCCATGGATCATGGGGCGACGATGTTGAACCATGCCCAGGTGACGGGTCTGATCAAGAACGAAAACGACCATGTGACAGGCGTCTCGTTCATGGATGTCGAGACTGGGCAGCAGCATGAGGTGCATGGGTCGGTCGTCATAAATGCAGCCGGTGTCTTCTCGAACAAGATTCTCAAGATGGAGAATGAAGATGCCGGTACGGTCGTTGAGCCGAGCCGTGGTGTCCATCTTGTTCTCGATCAGAGCTTTCTTGAGGGCGAAACCGCGATCATGGTTCCGCATACGGACGATGGTCGCATTCTCTTCGTGATTCCATGGCATGAGCGTTGTCTGGTCGGAACCACGGATGAAAAGGCTCCGGAGCCGGTTCTCGAACCGCGTGCAACTGAAGAGGAGATTGATTTCATTCTTCGCAATGCTGCTCGATATCTGGCTCGCGATCCGAAGCGAGAGGATGTCCTGAGTGTGTTTGCCGGTCTTCGTCCGCTCGTCAAGCACGAGGGGCAGGCGACGAAGAAGATATCCCGTGAACACGAGGTGCTCATCTCACGTGGTGGTCTGGTAACCATCATCGGCGGCAAATGGACCACCTATCGAAGAATGGCCGAAGACGTCATGGAGGCGGCCATCGATGTGGGTGTGTTGGAAAGAAAGCCATGTGTGACGGCATCGCTTCACTTGCGAGGTTGGCTTGATCGTGAAGATCCTGCCATGCCCAAGGAGAACTGGCTTCGCGTCTACGGGGCGGATGCCGTCGAGGTGATGTCGGTGTGCGATGAAGTGGAAAGAGGTCATGACAAGCTTCATGAACGGCTTCCTTATCCACGTGGCGTCGTGGTACATGCCGTTCGACATGAACTGGCCAGAACCGTCGAGGATGTTCTAGCGCGTCGCACCCGTGCTTTGCTGCTTGATGCTGCAGCTTCCAGTGAATGTGCTGATGAGGTCGCTCAGTTGATGGCGTTCGAACTGGGGCGGGATTCGGCTTGGATCTCCGAGCAGGTTGCCCAGTACAGATCTCTGGCAAGTGGTTACCTCTTGAGTTGATCGAAGAGTCCGTCTTCCACCGCGTAACTGAAGAAACACCCCGAGCAGGACTCGAACCTGCGACCTCAGCTTTAGGAAAGCCGCGCTCTATCCATCTGAGCTATCGGGGCCTTTTCAGTCAAACAGCCCTTTGAATAAGATCATCCCGAACAGGATTGAACTCGTCACACCGGTGAGAAACGCCGGCCACCACATGTATTCAGCGACATGCCCTCCTTCGATGAGGAAGTAGGTGATCCATGACGCGACCGCGATCAGGAGGAGTACCCACGACACGAAATGGGTCATGCGGTGAGATTTTGCCTTGATAGTCATTTTGGTCTCCTGATCAAGTCCGAGGCGTCGTGGAGTGGCATTCTAGGCTCTTCATCCTACCTTCCAGGCCCAATGAGTGACCAGATGCCCGGGTTTGCTAGAATTACATCGTATGGCGGAAAACTTGGATCCATCACTGACGATTGCGGGTGATTCAGACACCTTCGCCTCCGGTCTCTGTCTCGATGACGACACGCTGCTAGGGGATTCCCTGTCCGTCGGTCGGCTCGATCTTCCCGAGCCCCCCAGCAGCCAGAATCCAGCGAAGTGGTTCAATCACGGCTTGGCCATCCTGAAGAAGGGGGCCTGGTCTCACGCCATCGAGGTCTTCGACCAGTGTCTCTCAACCGAACACACGGATCAGGACATGATCGCCAGATCATATGCCTTGAAAGGGTATGCCCTCGCCAAGCATGGGCGTGTCGAGGAAGCCATCGTCTGCTACAAGTCCTGTCTCGAGATCAATGAGGAATCGATCGAGGCGCTTTCCGGGCTGGCCTGTTCCATGGCGGACATGAACAGGCTGGACAAGGCTCTGAAGTATTCCATGAAGGCCTGTGCCGCCAGACCTGAAAATGGTCCACTCCGATACAACCTTGGCAACATCTATCTGCGCATGAACGAGCTCGAGCAGGCGGTCGCCGCCTATGGGGCATCGATATCGCTGCTTGTTGGGTTGTTTCCCGCCTGGGTTAATCTCGCAGCAGCCCATGCTGCGATGAAGGAGTACGACAAGGCATTGGAGGCATTGGATTACGCCGTAGTTCTCCAGCCGGATTCAAGGCGTGCGCACGTCAACAGGGGGCTCGTCCTGGCAAGGCTCAAGCGCTGGGAAGAGGCGTCTGCCGCTCTCGCCAAGTCGATAAACATAGCGCCTGAGTATGCTCGAGGCTACATCATCCTTTCGCTCGTCGAAAGTTGTCGTGGCAACGACATTCAGGCGATCTCCGTCCTGAACACATGCATAGACAGGGGGCTGATGCTTCCCAAGGCATATCACAACCTCGGGCTCATCCACAGTCGTCTGGGTAATCATGAACAGGCCCTGGCCGCCTACATGACGGCAGTACAGATCAGGCCCGAATACGCCAAAGCCTTCCGAAGCATGGGTATCGAACACCTGAAGCATCAGGAGCATGCAGAGGCCAGAGAGGCATTCGAGAAGGCGATCGAATACAGGCCATCACTTGCATCGGCCTGGGTTGGACTGGCGGATCTTGCGAGGATCGACAACGATCCCGAGAAATGTCTTGGATTGCTCGAGTCTGCGATTTCGCATGATCCACTAGATCCTGAAATCAACTCGAAGCTGGTCATGGCGCTGGTTGAAAACGGTGACCAGCAGAAGGCTCGTCACCAGTTCCAGATTCTCGAACAGCAGGCTCCCAGAAAAGCCAATAAGATCAAGTCATTCGTCTATCCCGAAGAGGCCTAGCGAATCAGCTCGGCTTCCGGATGGGGATCGTTCATTCGATCGATTTGGTCTGGTTTCTCAGTTTTCTCATCATCCCGTTTGTATACACGGATTGCATGATGAGATCGATTCCAACGAAGAGAATGAGCAGCACGACGCCCAGTTGCGCAATCGAAGGAATCCAGAATAGGGTCCCGATCACAATGGCGGCGATTCCATGTGAAAGGAGGAACGGCCAGCTCGGGTTGGTTCGCCGACTCAGCGCCATGCTGGATTCAACGATTCCTCTGATGATCAGAAGGATGGCGAGGATGGCTCTCAGGGCTTCCTGCGATTCCATTGGCCAGATGATCAGGATGACGCCGAGCACGATCGGCACGATCGAAGTGAGCCAGAGCATCGTATGGAGATCCCGATCCTTTGTCATGGCCCAGAGCCGGATTCCAAGGAAGATGCCGATGATGCCCGTAATGACTCCGAAGATTCGGATGAGGAAGGTGTCGGCAGTAGCTGGATCAACGCCAATGATGACGATGGCTGCCAAGAGGACGAGAAGAATGCCATCCATCAACAGCATCCATGCAGTGAGACCTCGAGGTGCGGTGGTGGCGATGTCATTCACGATTCGTATCTCCTGATACCATGTTGGCCATGAGCAATAAGCAATCAATCGAAGTTGAATTGACGGAAAAGCAGATTGAGTATATCGACGAGATGGTCGAGAGATTCATGCTCCCTGATCGCTCCAAAGCAATCAGATGCCTGATCAACTTCCCAAGAGAGGAAAAGAGCGAGGAAGAGCGGGTCTTCGGCGAGATTCGATGTCTGGATTGCTGATCTTCGTTCAGCAAATCTCAATATCGAGTTGTGTCCTGAGCGCGGCAATGCCGGCTGGTTCGCCGATCACGATGAGGTGATCGTCCTCCCTCAGTATGGTCTTGCCTGTCGGAATATGCCGCTCTTCCTGTGAATAGACAAGTGCGACAAGCACATCCTCCGGGAACGATATCTCGGAAAGGCGTTTCCCAATCCAGTCTCGGCAGGAGGTGTGGCTGTCCACGGTAAGGGTGAGGCTTCGATCGTTTCTTAGCAGGGATGCCTTGATTTCAGCAGGGCTTCGAGCATCCTGCCAGCTCTTCATGAACCCATCCTGTTCGACCGCGCTGGCGAGGCTGGCCAGCAGGCGAAGATGCTGTGTGGGGTCCTCATCCGGGCTTGCCATGAAGAACATGGCGTAGACATGCTCCTCGTGGGTTACATCACCGGTGCCGTGGCCGACCTGAATGTCTATGCCCTCTGCGCATCTGACGAGCACGAGATACGGTCTTTGAAGACCAGTCAATCGAAGGTGGGGAAGCGCGACGCCTCCCATCACCGGAGTTGCTCCAAGTCGTGTTCCTTCGAGAAACTGCTTATGGAACCGGTCGCTTGGTACACCAGTCTCCTCCGACAGTTCCTGCGAGACCCGCTGTGAAACATCCCGGAATGAATCCGATGAACTGCCTTCCAGGAAACTTGCTCTGGCGATGATTTCATCGAAGGGATCGGCTGGCCGAAGTCCCTTCTCCTTGATGATTCCCCTGAGCTCGATGTCGAGTGGATCGTACGGTTGGCGTCCCAGCCGGGAGAACAGATGGTAGATCGCGCCCTCTCGTCGAACTCGACGTGAGGCATACATCCTGAACCATCCGAAGGACAGAACGATAAGGCCGATCGTGAACAGGATCGGTATCCAGCCGAGCAGAATCATGCAGGCTCCACATCCAAGCAGGCCGATGGTGGGCAACCATGGATAGAAGGGTGCCTTGAATCCGGGATCGTAGGAGTCGAGCTTGCTTTCCCGCATCACGATGAGTGCGGCACACAGCATCCCGAAAAGGAGGAGCTTTGTCGTGCCGGCGTATTTCGCAATCACCAGAGGATCCAGTAGAAGTATCTGAAGCGCGATCAAAATCACCGTGACGATGATGGCGGTCACGGGTGTTCCGAAGCGGCCCAACCGTCGGAACATGGCTGGAACCATGTGATCACGGCTCATCGCCATTGGGTACCGCGAGGCGCTCAGTATGCCGGCGTTCGCTGCGGAAAGAAACGAGGCGATCGCGGCAATGGAGATCACGATCATGCCCGCTCGTCCGGCGAAGAACTGGGCGGCCAGCGCCGCCGGCGTGTCGCTTTCCGCGAGTTCGGCAGCCGGTATGGTGCCGATCATGACAGCCACGCCGCCCATGTAGAGCAGAAACGCTGCAATGAGAGCCAGAATGATGCCAAGGGGGATGTTTCGTTCAGGACTTCTGACTTCCTCCGCGACGCTGGCGACCTTGGTCAAGCCCATGTATGAGACAAGGACGATACCCGTCATCGAGATGACGTTGTATGAACCCGCTGCCATGAAGTCATCGAAGTGCGAGGTGTTGATGTCAGTGCTGCCCTGGAAGATGAACCAGATGAGCAGAAGCACCACGCCGACCACAAGGACATTCTGCATCTTGGCGGCTTTGCCGACACCAAGCGTGTTGATGATGCCGAAGACTACCGCGAGGCCGATGGCGATCAGGGTGATGGGAGCGTCATCGACGAAGAGGGCTATGTAGTAGCCCGAGCCCACCAGGACGAAGCTGGTCTTCAGTGTCAGGGAGATCCACGAACCGAGTCCCGCCACGGCTCCCGCAAGTGGCCCAAACGCTCGATCCAGATAGAAATAGACGCCGCCAGCCTTTGGCATCGCCGTGGTCAGTTCCGACTTGCAGAGCAGTGGAGGCGCCACGACTAGGGCGGCGAGCACATAGGACACCAGCAAGGCCGGCCCGACTTCCTTGAAAGCCATTCCCGGGAGGAAGAAAATGCTGCTGATGGTCGTACCAAGCGCGATGGCGAAGACGCCCAGCAGCGAGATATCTTTCTTGAGAGTGCCTGATTTGGGTGCAGCCATACGGTTTTTCCAGTGACCGCCCGCACCTTGCGTGGCGGAATTGATTCTACCCCAGAATTCCATTGAGTTGCGCTACAATGGAGGCGTCGTTGCCAATCGGGCATGACTTCAACCAGCCCCTCAGAAGGACATAAGCCAGTGTCTCACGAACTCTTTGACCGTCATAGCAAGACCCTGAATGCCGCCTTGGAAGCCATCGAAACCCGCGCTTTCTGGGCGGCCTACCCCGAAGTTCCCAGCGGCAAGATCTACGGGGAGACAGCGCGTGAGGATGGCCTCAACGCCTGGAAAGCTAGACTCGGCAAGAAGGCGGATACGCAGCAGCCCGGTACTCAGGGCTGGGTCGGCGGCGAAGTATCGCCATACGGTGTCGAACTCGGTACCGAATACCCCTCACCTGATCTCGACGTACTTGTTCCAGCCGCGGTCGAATCGATGAAGAGCTGGAAGAGGGCTGACGCGAAGACGAGGACGGGCGTGTGTCTGGAGATTCTCGATCGCTTGAACAAGCGTTCATTCGAGATGGGCTTCGCGGTGATGCACACCACCGGTCAAGGGTTCATGATGGCATTTCAGGCAGGTGGTCCTCATGCGCAGGATCGTGGTCTGGAGGCGGTTGCCTGTGCCTGGCGTGAAATGACCCGTTGCCCTTCGAATGCCACCTGGAGCAAGCGGGTCTCCAAGACGGACACGGTGACGCTGAACAAGACCTATCGGATTATCCCGCGGGGTGTGGCGATCAACATCGGTTGTTCGACCTTCCCGACCTGGAACAGCTATCCGGGGCTCTTCGCGAGTCTCGCCACCGGAAACGCCGTCATCATCAAGCCCCATCCGGGTGCCGTCATGCCGCTTGCCTTGACGGTCGAGATCGCCAGGGACGTCATCTCCGAAGCTGGATTCGATCCCAATCTGATCACACTCGCCTGCGATTCGATCGATTCGCCGATCGCCCAGGATCTGGTCATGAGACCCGAAGTGGGCATCGTCGACTACACCGGCGGCAATGCGTTCGGTGACTGGATCGAGGCCAATGTCCGCCATGCTCAGGTCTACACCGAGAAGGCCGGCATCAATACTGTCATCCTTGATGGTTGTGAGGACATCAAGCAGATGACCGGGAATCTGGCCTTCTCATTGAGTCTCTACTCCGGTCAGATGTGCACGACTCCCCAGAACATCTACATTCCGGCCGACGGCATCGACACGCCGGATGGTCGAGTCTCCTTCGACGACACGGCCGGTGCCCTGATCAAGGCATTGAACTGGTTCCTGTCCGAACCCGCTCGTGCGGCCGAGGTGTGCGGTGCCATCCAATCGCAAGCGACGGCTCAACGAATCGAGTCGGCCGCGGCCAGTGGGGCGACCGTTCTTCGAGCCTCGGATCCCATCGAGAACGAACACTTTCCCGAAGCGAGAACGGCCACGCCGCTGGTGCTTCAGGTCGATGCCACCGAAACGAAGACCTTCCAGCAGGAGATGTTCGGCCCGATCATCTACATCATCAAGACGTCAGGATCGGCGGAGTCGCTGTCGCTGGCATCGGAGGGTGCCAGCCAATGCGGTGCCCTCACCTGTGCCATGTACAGTCGTGACGAGAAGGTGATCGAGGACGTCGTCGACACGATGACCGATGCCGGCGTCGCGGTTTCCTGCAATCTCACCGGACACATCTGGGTCAACCAGTCCGCTGCCTACAGCGATTTCCATGTCTCGGGTGCCAATCCCGCCGGAAATGCCACGCTGTGCGATGCGGCCTTCGTCGCCAATCGTTTCCGAACGGTGGCCTCCAGAATTCCGGTCGCGGCGCCCGTCGAGGCGGTCAGCTGATGCCGGCCTACGAATACGAGGGCGTACGCCCGGTCGTGCATCCATCGGCCTTCGTTCATGAGACGGCGGTCCTGATCGGTGATGTGATCATCGGGGAAGGATGTCTGGTCGGACCCAATGCGGTGCTGCGTGGGGACATCGGTCGTCTCGAGATGAAGGCCGGCAGCAACATACAGGACACCTGTGTGGTCCATTGCTTCCCTGGCAAGGACGTCGTCATCGAGGAGAACGGACATGTCGGCCATGGGGCGGTGCTGCATGGTTGCCGGGTCGGCCGCAATGCGTTGATCGGGATCAATGCCGTGCTGATGGACGATGTCGAGGTTGGTGAGAACGCGATCGTCGGCGCCCTGGCCTTCGTCAAGGAAGGCACGGTGATTCCACCGGCCACGCTGTATGCCGGAGCACCGGCGAAGCAGATACGGGAACTGTCGGAAAAGGAAGTCGGCTGGAAAAGCAGGGGCACCGAGGTCTATCAGCATCTGGCTCAGCGACATGCGGCCACCGGTGATTGCGTCGAGCCGTTGACGGAGGTTGAACCGGATCGTCAGCGGGTTCCCGATGTCCTGTATGAAACCAAGAAGACCTCGGGCCGCTGATTCAATCAGCCTTGCTCGTTGGATTTCCGAGCCTTGAGCATCTCGAAGCACCAGGCTGGGCCGACGAGTCTGTGGCCACCCGTCATGTAGACGGATTTTCCATTTCTATTCAGTTTGCTTAGCTCCTCCCAGCGAATACTCATTGGGATCGCACCGAACCATCGAAGGAATGCGACAGGTTCCAGATGGAGGTACTGATCATCGACACTGGCATGGACGGACCATCCCAGGTTTATCAGTCCAAGGGAGAATGATTGGAATCTTCTTGTGATGGCATCGTCGGCAATCGGCTGTGCGGGATGCCGTCGCGCGATGGGAGTCCACATCCCCTTGAAGACCAGAACCATGATGATCGGCGCCTCGAGGATGCAGGTGGTTATGAGAAGGGCAGTGGCATAGGGGTTGTTCGGGCTCTTGAGGACCCAGACCAGTGGCAGTGTCCAGAGTGCACAGATGCCAAGAATCACCAGGAGGATGACCGCTTGCCTCACTTGGATTCGGCCCAATTGGAGAATGCGATTGATCCAAGATCCATGCCATCCGTTCTTGATGGGATGACGGCGGCAAGATCCTCCAGCGTGGCACCCATCTCCAGGGCGATGATGGTGGCATCGGCGATTCTCACGGCGTGTTCACCAACGGCGCCTGCTCCAAGCAAGAGTCCGGTGTCCCGTTCATGGACGATTCTGATCATGCCATGATCATGTTCATGTCCGATGGTGACGGCATCCTTGCCAATGGCATTGGCGGCGGACTCGTCCAGACCACACCAGCTTGCCGGTAGCGGGGCTTCCAGAATGAGCGGGGTCGCGGCGGGTTCCCAGTAGGAGTCATGTCCACAGGCCGTGTTGGCAACCATCTGGCCATGTCGGTGGCAGGCGGCCGGTTGTCCGACCTCTCCCGTGACGGCACCAGCGGCAAGGATTCGGTTCTCCGCGGTGCGTCCAGCGGCATCCACCGAGATCCATCCTTCCTCGATGGCGACAGCCGTCGTATGCAGATCAAGCTCATCGACATGCCCTGCGATCGGTTGGGTGGCAATGACGGCGTCGAATTCGCCGAGTACCGTGCCCTCGTCGAGCACCACCATTGCCGAATCGTTGTCCTGCGTGACCTGGGCAATCGTGGTGTCGGGTATGAAATCGATCTGGTTGGAAGCCAGATGTTCAAGGATCAGATTGCAGAGCACGGGATCGAACTCCGGAAGCATTCGAGCGGTCGGACACGCCAGGACGACTTCAGAATCGGATTCCAGGCATCTCATCGCGGTATGAATGGCCAGGCTTCCATTGCCGACGACCAGCACGCGGCCGGAGGCTGGGTCGTTCCACCGTCTGGAGGCATTCAATCCACGCAGGCATGTGGGGCCCATCGATGCACCGGTGCACACGATCGCCCGATTGAACCTAACGCGTGAGACATGTTCGCCGGTGATCTGGGCGGATCGCTTGTCGGCGAAGCGGACATTGCCCTGAAGGCAATCAACTCCCGGAATCGCGTCCTCAGGCATGAATGGGTCGACCAGAACGACCTGCTTGCCAAGCGCAATGCATCTGGCAGCCGCACCGAGGCCGGCGGGGCCCGCCCCGATGATGAGGATTTCAGTGTCCTGTGTGAATTCGCCGACTACCACGTTCAAGTCTCCAGATGACGTGCACTGTACAAGTTCCGATGGCGCAAAGCAGCGGGGGTGCCTGATGGCACCCCCGCATTGGTACATATCTATAGAGTCATCCTTGAATCAGTCCGCGGGATCGGCATTGACATAGCGTTCAAGGGTCATCTTCAGTTCGTCCTTCATCGGGCCGGCTTCTGCCAGTGCGACCGCCTTCTCCTGAGTCTCGATGGCCTTCTTCGTATCGCCTTTGTCGAAGTACGCTCGTGCCATCGTGTCGAGGATCGATGGGTCCTCGCCCTTGGTCAGTTCGTTGGCTCGATTGATGGCCTTCATCGCGAAATCGAGATTTCGATCCTTGACCATGTTTCCAGTGAGAACCTCCCAGCTGAGGCCATTGAGTACCTGGGCATTATCCCAGTCCGCCTTCATGAGTTCCTCACCGACCGCGTAGGCCTTGGGTGCCCATTGTTCGGACGATAGCATCAGCTGGAACTTCATCCTCTTGAGCTGCGTCATCTCGGGGTGCTTGGCGATCATCTTGTCCATGGCTGGAAGCGCCTTGTCGAGATTGCCGGTATTCGAGGCTTCCATGAGCAGGGGCATCATGGCCTGCATCTCCCGCTCCATTTCCTGCTGCTTCTTGAACTCGGCGGCATAGGCATCCGTGCTCCAATCGCCGGCAACATACTTCTCAAGCACGGGATCGATGGATCCCGGATGACCGATCCAGGCAATGCGACCTGTCTTGTCGACGAGATAGGCGCATGGAATGCCGTTCTGGCCTGCCGGTGCCATCCAGTTCTTGGCGATCGAGTCGTTCATCTCCATGCCGACCGTGTAGTCCATCTTGTCGCCCTGATCCTCGACGAACTTGGTGACCTTCTCCTTGATGTCGTCTCCACGTTCCCAGATCGCGATGCCCATGATCTTGATCTTGTCCTTGTATTCCTTCTGAAGCTTCGTCAGATGAGGAATGCCCCGGATGCAGGGTCCGCACCAGGTCGCCCAGCATTCGACGACGTAGGACTCGCCCGGCGCGAAGGCGTCAATGCCATTGCCCTTGATCCAGTCGATTTCGTTGATTGGTGGGGCCTTGTCTCCGACACTCAGCATCTTCGGAGGGTCGTTCTTCTTGGCTGATTCATCACCGGCGTTCTGGGCAAACGCCATGCTTGAGAGAATCAGGCAGGCGGCGGCTGATTTGAGTAGTCGGGACATGCTTTCTCCGTTCTGACTTGTGTATTCCAATTCGTCCTGAATCGGATGATTGAAGGTTCTGTTCGGGC
>MDTD01099452.1_pt1 | contig 11873 bp, 17 predicted proteins | sample 811221 | NCBI WGS metagenome assembly MDTD01 (sample SAMN05326646, study PRJNA326480) | marine metagenome | isolation source: seawater | place: Pacific Ocean: South West | collected 2011 | reverse complement strand
CAAAAAAAATTGATAGAAGGGTATTTTTGTTTACTTCTAATAAATACGAGAAAAAATTAAGTTTTTTTAAAAAAAAGGGTATCAAAGTAAGGTTCATAGAATCATTGAAAAGTAAAAAAGACTTTAATTTTCTTTTCAGTAAATTAAAAAAAATGGGGTATAATAGAATTTTTATTGAAGCAGGATTTACTTTTTTAGATTTAATGCTTAAGTATGATTATGTAAATAATTTATATTTATTTAAATCATCTTTAGAATTAAAAAAATTTGGACAAAACTTAGCAACGCACAAGATAATAAAAAATATTAAAATAAAAGATAGAATTAAAGTAAATTTAGATGGTGATAATTTGTATAAAATTAAAATTAAGAATTAATGTTTAATGGAATAATTTATAATACTGGTTTAGTCAAATCTATTAAAAGGAGTTCTAGATATGTTAAGGGAAGTCTAGTTTTAGAAATTAATTCATCAATAAAATTTAAAAAAAATGATATCGGTGAGTCAGTTTGTTGTGATGGAGTCTGTCTAACACTCATCAGAATAACAAATAATTCTTTCTTATTTTATCTGTCAAAAGAAACTCTTAAGAGATCTACTTTTAAATATGTAAAAATTGGAAAAAAAATTAATATTGAAAAATCTATTCAATTTGGCCAGAAAGTTTCTGGACATTATGTTCAAGGACATGTAGATACAACAGCAAAAATAAGTCATATTAAAATCATTGATAAGTCATGGATAGTTGATTTTAAAATAGCATCAAAATTTAAAAAAAATATTGTTGAAAAAGGATCAATCTCTATTAACGGGGTGTCGTTAACAATATCAAGAATTACAAGATTGGGTTTCCAAGTCACAATTATTCCTCATACGCTTAAACTTACTAATTTAATTAATCTTAAAAAAGGGAATTATGTGAATATTGAATTTGATATTTTAAATAAATATTTAAATAATATTTCTAATTAAATGAGTAAAAAATTTTTTTCTTCAATAAAAGAAATTATAAAAGATGCTAAAAAAGGAAAAATGTTTATTTTAGTAGATGATAAGAATAGAGAAAATGAAGGTGATCTTGTTGTAGCAGGTTCAAAATGTAATTCAAAAAAAATAAATTTTATGGCAAAAAATGGAAGAGGTTTAATTTGTTTAGCACTGACCCCACAAAAGGTTAAAAAATTGAATTTACCATTAATGTCGTTAGTGAATAAATCAAGAACTCAAACAGCCTTTACAGTTTCAATAGAAGCAAAGAAAGGTATCTCAACGGGCATTTCAGCAAAAGACAGGGCAAGAACAATAAAAGTGGCAATTAAAAAAGACTCATCAAAAAAAAATATTGTTTCACCTGGACATGTATTTCCTTTGGTAGCAAAACCTGGAGGTGTTTTAGAAAGAGCTGGTCATACCGAGGCTTCGATTGACATTTCAAAATTAGCTAGATTAAATCCGAGCGCAGTTATTTGCGAAGTAATGAACGAAGATGGTACTATGGCTAGATATAACGATTTAATTATTTTTGCAAAAAAACATAAACTTAAAATTGCTAAAATAGAAGATATTATTTCTTATCGTCTAAAAACTGAAAGGCTGGTAAAATTTATATCAAATAAAAAAATTACAATTAAAAACTTTGGAAATTTTGATTGCAAAAATTTTAAAAGTAAACTTGATGGTTCTGAACATATAGCCATTACAAAAGGAAAATTTAGTTCTTTAAAACCTTCAAGAGTACGAGTAATTTCAACAAATCTTATAAATAGTCTCTTCGATTTTAAAAAAAATATAGTGAAAGACTCACTTAGACATTTAAATAAATTTAATAATTTTGCTCTTATTTTGATAAGAAGTGCGAATCAAGGTCAAGAAACATCCGAAAGTAGCAAGATTTTGAGATATTATGGAATTGGCGCACAAATTATTAATGATTTAAAAATAAAAAAAATGATTTTGGTTTCTAGATCAAAAAAAAGAGTTATAGGATTAGAGGGTTATAATATAAAAATAGTTAAACAAGAGATAATAAAGTAATGAAAAAAATTTTAGTAGTACAATCATTGTACTGTCGTGATGTTACAGATAAAATTTATATGAATGCAAAAAAACACTTGCAGCAATTAAATATTAAGTATTTTGATACTTTTCAGGTAGCTGGATCTTTTGAAATACCGGTAGCAATTTCTAGATTAATCGATAAATATGATGGGGTGGTGGCGATTGGTTGTATAATTAAAGGAGAAACTAAAAATTTTGATTTAATATCGAGCGCAATAACTAAAGCTATAATGGATCTTTCAGTTTCAAAAAAAAAACCGATTGGTAATGCTATTTTAACATGTAACAACAAAAAGCAAGCCTTAGAGAGAATTGGTAAAGGAGAAGAGGCCTCTAGAGCTGTTTTTAACGTATTAGAGAATAAATTATCCAAAAATGATAATTAAAAAAACTCATTCAAGTCCAAGAATTAAGGTGATACAAAAAGTTTATAGTCATCTTCTTAATCCTGATGAGATAATTGATTATCCTAAAAGCCAATATAAAAAATTTATAAAAGATGTAGTCGAGGGCACCTTGGAAAGACAAGAATTAATCGAAGATAAAATAAAAGAGCATCTCTCAGGAGATATAAATTTGAAAAGGACTGATAAAATACTAAAAATAATTTTATTTTGTGCAATTTTTGAATTTTTATTTAAACATAATAATCCAAAAAAAGTAATAATTAGCGAATATTTAAAAGCATCTGAACATTTTTTAGAAAAATCCCAAATAAAATATCTAAATGCGATTCTTGATAAAATATCTATAATTGCAAAAAAAGACGTCTAATTTCCAATATAATAGAGGATTTTATTTAAAACTAAAGCTTGCGTTTTTTGCTTTTATTTGGCAATTATTGCACTTTATAAAATCTTAATGGAAAACTTATATTTAATAATTTTTACCGGTTTATTAGCTGTAGCGTACAGTTATTTATTATCTGGACAAATTCTAAGTTCCAGCACAGGAAATGAGAGAATGAGAGAGATAGCCGAAGCTATTCAAATAGGTGCAAAGGCTTATTTGAGTAGACAGTATAAGACAATAGCAGTTGTTGGAATTATAGTGCTTATAATTGTAAGTTATTTTTTCAATATCTTGGTTGGTCTTGGTTATTTTATTGGTGCTGCATTATCTGGTGTTGCTGGTTATGTTGGGATGCTTATTTCTGTACAAGCAAACGTAAGAACTGCAGAAGCATCGAGAAAAAGTTTACAATCTGGATTATCAATAGCTTTTAAATCAGGTGCGATAACTGGTTTATTGGTTGCTGGTTTAGCATTATTAGCAATTAGTATTTATTATATTATTCTAATAAATATTAATGCAGATAAGAGAGAAATTATTAATGCATTAGTTGCCTTAGGCTTTGGAGCATCTCTGATTTCAATATTTGCTCGTCTGGGAGGTGGAATATTCACAAAAGGTGCTGACGTGGGGGCGGATTTAGTTGGTAAAGTAGAAGCTGGTATTCCAGAGGATGACCCAAGAAATCCAGCTGTTATTGCTGATAATGTTGGCGACAATGTCGGTGACTGTGCTGGAATGGCCGCTGATCTTTTTGAAACTTATGCCGTAACAATTGTGGCTACAATGGTTCTAGCATCAATATTTTTTCCTAACGATAGTGGCATGATGATTTATCCTTTAGCGATAGGTGGTTCATGTATTCTTACATCTATTGCAGGCACATGGTTTGTTAAACTAGGGAAAAGTAAGAATATAATGGGAGCTTTATACAAAGGTTTTATAGCTACAGCATTACTCTCTCTCTTAATATTGTATCCGGTTACAAAATCAGTTATTGGTTTTGATCAATCATACATAGTGAATAATAAAAATTTTAATGGTTTTGATCTATACATTTGTGCTGTTGCGGGCCTTGTAATTACAGGTTTAATAATCTGGGTTACTGAATATTACACTGGAACAAATTATAGACCAGTCAAAAGTGTTGCAAACTCGTCAACGACCGGACACGGAACAAATGTTATCCAAGGCTTAGCTATATCGATGGAGGCTACAGCAATTCCAGCAATAATAATTGTTGTAGGAATACTTTTTACGAATAATCTTGCTGGTCTTTATGGAATTGCCATAGCAGTCACATCTATGTTAGCTTTAACTGGAATGGTGGTAGCCTTAGATGCTTACGGGCCTGTTACTGATAACGCTGGTGGAATAGCCGAAATGTCTAAACTTCCAAAAAATGTTAGAAAAACTACAGATGCATTGGATGCAGTCGGAAATACAACCAAAGCAGTTACAAAAGGATACGCGATTGGATCTGCAGGATTAGGGGCACTAGTTTTATTTGCTGCTTACACAGAGGACATAAAGTTTTATGCAAACGATACAACATCTTCAATTTATGGCACTGTAGTAAATTTCGATTTATCAAATCCTTATGTTGTAACTGGTTTACTAATTGGAGGATTACTTCCATATCTATTCGGATCAATGGGTATGCAAGCAGTAGGAAGAGCAGGTGGAGCTGTTGTGATAGAGGTAAGAAGACAATTTAAAAAAATCCCGGGGATTATGAAGGGAAAAAGAAAACCAGACTATGGAAGATTAGTTGATTTGCTAACAAAAGCTGCGATAAAAGAAATGGTAATTCCGTCATTGCTACCAGTTTTATCTCCAATCTTTTTATACTTAATTATATTTTTTATTGGTGGACAAGAAGCTGCATTATCAGCTCTTGGCGCTATGTTGCTAGGTGTTATTGTGACAGGACTTTTTGTAGCGATTTCAATGACGGCAGGTGGTGGTGCATGGGACAACGCTAAAAAATATATTGAGGACGGAAATTTTGGTGGAAAAGGATCAGAGGCACATAAAGCAGCAGTGACTGGTGATACCGTCGGAGATCCTTACAAAGATACTGCCGGACCAGCAGTTAATCCAATGATAAAGATTACAAATATTGTAGCTTTACTTCTCTTGTCAGTAATAGCCCATTAATTTTTATCTTTCTTTATACATTTTTTGTTTAATACTACTTAAAAATTGACTTACAAAACTCTTTTGAGTTTTTATATTTTTAGTTTCGATTTCAGAGAAATCAATTTTTTTCATTTCTTCTTTTGTAATAAGTCTTTTATTTTCAAGAATACCTTTCTTATTAAAATTCAATACAACAACATTATTTTCTGTAAGAACGTTTCTTCCAAGTTTATGAAGCTGACCTTTTGTAAAAACCCGTTCAAAATACATCCAGGTGTTTTGATCTTCTATTGATTTAACGTGTGGTTTTCCCAATATTTTAATTACATCATTTCTATTTGATTTTTTACTTTCCAATAAAACATATCTATTTTCTAAGTAATTTATACCGTGGTTTTTTGTAGCCTTTTTAATTTGGCAGTTTTGTATAAAAAAAGATATAATTAAGATAATTATAATTTTAATATGTTTAGTTTTTATCATAAAAATGAAAATAAACTTTATATCAATTTAGTTGAATTATCACGAAATATTTTTTTTTATAAAAATGTTGGTTTAAAAGACTCTTTTGATACTAGACTAATATTATTATTTTTTCACTTTTCGATAATACTACTTATTAACAAGGATAAACAAGAAAACAAAAAAAAAATACAAAAATCCTTCGATAATATTTTTCTTAATATAGAGTACGATTTAAGAGAAAAAGGTCACGGTGACGTAGCTGTAAATAAAAAAATGAAAAACTTTAATAAAATATTTTACGATATTCTTATTAAAATTAATAAATCTAAAAATGTTTCATTTCGAGCTAATGTTGAGTTATTTAATAAACACATTAATAACAAGGAGCAAATAAACATTTTTTTAGATCAATTAGAAGATTATTTCAATTCATTTCACAATTTTTGTCTTGAATTGAGTATCAAAGATATTATAAATGGAGATATAAAATTTACATATAAACATGGCAGTACCTAAAAGAAAAACATCAGTATCTAGAAGAAATAAAAGAAGGTCACATCATAAACTTTCTCGGGTCAATATTATAGAGGATAAAAAGTCAGGAGAATATCGATTGTCTCATCATATTGACTTAAAAAGTGGTTTTTACAACGGGAAGAAAATTTTAGATATTTAGTATTAATTAATGTCTGAACAAATCAAAATTGCTATTGACGCAATGGGTGGAGAAAATGCACCTTTAAAAAACTTAGAGGGAATAGAATTATTTTTAAAAAAAAATAAAAATGTAAATGATGTTATTTTTCAAGTTTATGGACAAAAGAATGAAATTGAGAGCATTTTAAAAAAAAAAGGTATTAACTCAAAAAAAATTGAGGTATATCATTGTTCCTCAGTAATATCTGATGAAGAAACACCGTTAGCAGCCATAAAAAATTCAAAAGATAGTAGTATGTGGAACTCGGTCAATGCCCAAATTATAAATAAAGCTAATATAAGTTTATCAGCAGGTAACACAGGTGTTTTATTTGTCATATCTCGAATGATATTAAAGACTATTGATGGTGTCAGTAAGCCAGCGTTAGCAGGATTATGGCCAAACAAAAATGGAATGAATGTTGTTCTAGATCTTGGAGCAAATATTGAATGTGATGAAAAAAATCTTGTGGATTTTTCAGAAATGGGCTCGGCTTTATATAAATCTCTTTTTTTAAATGCGTCGCCAAAAGTTGCATTATTGAATATAGGATCTGAGGAAATAAAAGGAACTGACTCATTAAAAAAAGCAAACTTGCTACTTAAGGAAATCAGCAAAAACGGTGATTTTATTTATAACGGTTATATAGAAGGGAATAAAATAACTGACGGCAATTCAAATGTTATTGTTACTGATGGATTTACTGGAAATATTGCACTTAAAACTGCTGAAGGAACGGCAAAATTTTTAACAGACACCTTAAAAGAGTCATTAACTCAAAATCTATATTCAAAAATTTCATTACTATTCTCTTACTTTAGTTTGAAAAGATTTAAGGAAAAACTTGATCCAAGAAAATTTAATGGAGCTATATTTTTAGGTTTGAATGGTCCGGTTGTTAAAAGCCATGGCTCAACAGATTCTTATGGGTTTTATCACTCGATTGATTTATGTTATAAGATAATTAAAGGGAATCTTATGTTAAAATTAAAAAACAACTTAAATCATATAAAAGATCTTAAAAATGTTGAGAAATAATGTCAGTAAGGATAAATTAGCAAGTGATCTTTCAGAAGAACTTGGATTTTCAAATCGATATTCTAAAGAAATCATTGCTGATTTTATTGAAATCATAAAAAATGAGCTCATAGATAAAAAAGTTTTACATTTAATGAACTTTTCAACTTTTAAAATAAAATTCAAAAATAAAAGAATTGGTAGAAATCCACGTACTAAGGAAGAACACAGTATTTCTGAGAGGTATGTTATAAATTTTAAGGCTTCAAAAAAACTAACAACTTATTTAAATGATTAAAAAGAAAAAAAAACTGCAATGACTGAAAAGTTATTAGATATATCTAAAACGGCAAAAGAACTTAATTTGATTAACAAAAAAAACGGAAAACCCTTAACGGCAACCTTAAGATTTTGGGAAAAGCAATTTAAAGATGTGAAGCCGATAAAATTAAATGGTAATAGAAGATATTACGATAAGAACCAACTAGAAAAATTAAAATTGATCAAATTCCTGTTAAAAGATGAAGGATTAACAATTAAAGGAGCAAAAAATATCATTAAAAGTAGAACATATGCTCTTGACGATTCTCCTAGTAGCAGTATAAAGAATAAGTTTTTAAGAAAAAAATTAAAACTAAAAGCAAATAAAATTTTAAGCAAAATAAAAAATATAAAAAATGGCTAAAAAATCACATTTAAAAGTGAGAATGGTTCCTGAAAAAAACCCTGATAGTGCATTTATTTATTATGCAAAAAAACCAACTAAAGGTGAAAAGGCAAAAAACAAATTAAAACTAAAAAAATTCAATCCAAATACAAGAAAACATGAATTTTTTGTGGAAAAAAAACTTCCACCTCATAGTAAATAATTATTTTTTTTCAAAGTTTTTATATTCGTAATCAATGTAAGCCCTAATCATCGCTTTCCAAATCTTACGTGTAATTTCTATATCAATCTTTTTTCTTTTTGATTTTTTTTTTATATTACTTAAAATTTTATTTATTCTTCTTTTATCAATAATTTGATTTTTGTGTTGTTTTGTCTGCAAAACTTTATCCACCAAAACAGTTCTTTTTTTTATTAAACCTAGAAGTTTTGTGTCTAATTTATCTAATTTTAATCTTATTTTTTTTAAATTTTTATTATTCATCGCGACATTAAGATTATATTATTGTTTAGATTTTAATAATATAATTATTATATGATTTTAAGCGATGAAAATAATAGTAAATACTTTAGTTATTGGTTAAAAGGAGCAATATTCCTTATATTTATAATGATAATTGTAGGTGGACTTACCAGACTTACTGACTCTGGATTATCAATAACAAAATGGGAATTAATTAGTGGTATACTGCCTCCAATATCAAGTACTGACTGGATATCTTATTTCGATGAATATAAAAAGATTCCTCAATTTTTACTTCTTTATCCAAATATGACTTTATCCGAATTTAAAGTAATTTTTTTTTGGGAATATTTTCATAGACTACTAGGTCGAATAATTGGTCTTTTTTTTATTGTTCCACTAATCTATTTTACTTTAAAAAAACAAATTAACAAAAATGATTTAATAATTCTTTATTTTGTTTTTTTTCTAATTTGTTTACAAGGTTTTTTTGGTTGGTTTATGGTAAAAAGTGGACTTGTAAGTGATGTAACTGTAAGTCATTATAGACTCGCAATACATCTTTTTACAGCTGTAATTATCTTAAGTATTCTTTATTGGTACTTTTTAAATTATTCAAACAAATTAACAAAAAAATTTTTTTCATTGCTAGATAAAAAAAACTTAGTTTTAAAAGTCTTTTTCTTTCTTATATTACTTCAAATTATTTTTGGAGCTTTTGTTTCTGGGTTGGATGCAGGTAGAATTTATCAAACATGGCCCATGATGAATACAACTTTTTTTCCTGACGATACTACTTTACAAGGACCATTAGATTTATTTGATTTTAATAACATGTCTCTCGTTCAGTTTTACCATCGCTCTTTCGCTTACTTAATAATAATATTTTTTTTATACATAGTTTATAAATCTCGTTTTCAAAAATTCAATTTCCACTTAAAGAGTTTAAATATAGTAGCATTAATACTTCTTGCACAAATTATTCTAGGAATTCTAACTCTTATTAGCGGACTTAATTTTTATTTAGCAATATTTCATCAATTTTTTAGTCTAGTATTGCTTTTGAGTGTTTTAAGACTTAATTTTTTTAGTATGAGTGACAATAAATAAGATATTAAGTATTAATTTAAATTGACTTTAAGATGTTTTATTAGTAATTATGCCGATATTTTATGACACCATTCATTAAAAAAAAAGAAATTAAACAAGACTGGTACCACATAGATGCCGAGAATGCGGCTGTAGGCAGACTTGCTGCTTATATTTCAAAAGTACTAAGAGGAAAAAACAAATCTACTTTTAATCCTCATTTAGATAACGGAGATTTTGTGGTAGTTACAAATATCGAAAAGATAAAATTTTCTGGTAAAAAATTTACTAAAAAAAAATATTTTAGACACACTGGACATCCAGGAGGTATCAAAGAAACAACTCCAGCTGAATTAAAAAAAAGAAATAAAACACAAGATATATTAAAACTAGCTGTTAAAAGAATGTTACCTGGCGGTCCTTTAGCTAAAAAACAATTAACAAAACTAAAGATATACTTAGGGGATAAACACCCTCATGAAAGTCAAAATCTTAAAAAAATAGATTTGATAAAATTAAATAAAAAAAACATAATCAAAAATTAATGGAAAATCTTAATACAAATACAAAAGAAAAAATAAGATTTGCATACAAAGAGAGCAAGTATGCAACAGGTAGAAGAAAAAAGTCGGTGGCTAAAGTATGGCTCAAGAAAGGGTCTGGCAACATTTATGTAAATGGAGTGTCCATGGAAGAATATTTCAAACGCCCAGTTCATCAAATAATCGTGAAAAGACCTTTTGAAATCTCAAATACCCTAAAAAGCTTCGATGTGAGTTGCAATGTAACAGGAGGCGGTCTTTCAGGGCAAGCTGGAGCGATTATACTTGGTATTTCAAGAGCACTGATAATTCATGATGCATCACTTAAAAAAAGTCTTAAAAAAGATAAACTAACAACTAGAGACTCTAGAGTTGTCGAGAGAAAAAAATACGGTCATAGAAAAGCAAGAAGAAGCTTCCAATTTTCTAAAAGATAGGTCATTTAAATTTTACATTTTTATCTTCAGTGATATAAGAATCTTATTATGGCAAATAGAATAAAAATAGCTATAGCTGGAGCAACTGGATATGTAGGATTAGATCTGGTGTTGTTATTGTCAAAGCATCCAAATATTAAGATTTTAAATTTGTGCTCAAAAAAAAATATAGGAAAAAAAATTCAAATATTCGATAGAAGGATAAAAAAGAAACTACCGAAACTTAGTAAAATTGAAAAAGTAAATTGGAAAAATATCGATTTACTGTTTTTGTCACTGCCGAATGGAGAAGCTCAAAAAATTGTAAAAAAATTATTTTATAAATTTCCTAAATTAAAATTTATTGATTTGTCAGCTGATTTTAGAATTACAGATCACAGGATTTATAAAAAATGGTACAAGATTAACCACTCTGCAAAAGACCTTATTAAAAAATCACTATACTCTATAACAGAATTTAATAAAAAAAAATTGAGGAACTGTAGAATAATATCAAATCCAGGTTGTTATCCAACATCAATTTTATTACCCTTAGTACCAATATTAAAGAAAGGTTTTATTGGAATTAAATCAATTACTATTGACTCCAAGTCAGGTTATTCAGGAGCGGGAAAAACATTTTCAAAAAAATTCAAATACAAGGATCTTTTTAAATCAACATTTGCTTACAATGCTATAAAACACAGACATTTAGCCGAAATTGATCAGGAAATAAAAACTCAAACAAAAAAAAATATTAGGTTTACTTTTACCCCTCATGTAATACCTACTTACAGAGGAATTTTATCAAGTATATATATAGAAACAAAAAACAAGGCAAATACTTTAAGATTAAAAAATAATCTTAAAAAATTTTATAAAAAAGACAAGTTTATCAAAATTAGCAATGACATTTCATCAGTTAGCACAGGAAATGTTTTAAATACTAATATGTGTAATATTTCAATAAGTGACACTAGATACAATAATAGAATCATTATTTTTTCTGCCATTGATAACCTTATTAAAGGAGCATCTGGCCAAGCTATCCAAAATATGAACCTTGTTTATGGTTTTAGAGAGGACCTAGGATTGAAATGAGATATTTAATTTTATTATTTTTATTGATTTCTGCCTGTTCAAAACCTCAATCAAAATTAATATGCGGTGATCATGAATGTGTTAATAAATTAGAGGCAAAACAATATTTTGAGGAAAATTTGACTCTTGAGGTTAGAATAATTGATAAAAGGGACAAAATTAAAAGTTATGATCTTGTTCAATATAATCTCAGTAAAAACAAAAATAATAAAGAGAGGAATATCAAAATTTTTGAGAAGAAGACCAAAAATATAAAAATTCTATCAGGTAAAGAAAAAGAGAAAAAGATTAAAGAAATAGCTTTAAAAGAAAAAATTGTTAAAAAGGATAAGAAATTAACAAGACTCGAAAAGAAAAAAAAATTAATTAAAATTGAGAGAGATAATAAGTCGTTAACAAAAAAAGTAGATAAAAACAATGTTT
>MDTD01007004.1_pt1 | contig 11873 bp, 7 predicted proteins | sample 811221 | NCBI WGS metagenome assembly MDTD01 (sample SAMN05326646, study PRJNA326480) | marine metagenome | isolation source: seawater | place: Pacific Ocean: South West | collected 2011 | reverse complement strand
TGGAGGAGTCGGATATAAAGATTGGACTGACGTTCTTGCAAGAAGAACCTTTGCAGAATCAGGTGATTACTATGTGACACCTTTTGATGTCACTATGAAGGAGTCTTTGAATGATAACAGGGGAAATCATGGTGTTTACAACAGTGGTCAATTCACATATGGAGGTTCAATTCCTTCTGATAATTTAGCTCTTTACAGATTGTCTGCAGGTAGAGCATTTGTCAGAGGTTATGATATTGAAACTCTGAATGCTACTTATCTTGATGTTGATAAACCAAGAACCACTAAGACAATTGAGGATCAATCTGTAATTTACAATACAGGACCAACACTTAAAATTGATAATGTTCATAGAACACCTTCCGTAGGTATTGGTAGCACATATGTTTTAAGTCTTAGAGATCAGAGAGTTGGAACAAGTGCAGAAACTGCTCCTGGAAATGAAATTGGTTTAGCAAGAGTTTACGATTTTAGAATTGAATCGGGTGCTTATGATACTGCAAACGCCGATTTAAATCAGTGGGGAATTTCTCTTTATGATGTTCAATCTTTTACTACACTTACATTAAACCAGGCACATACGCTTTCCGTTCCAACGTTTGTTAAAGGACAAAGAAGTGGTGCAACTGCATTTATTAGATCTGCAGTATCCGATAGTAAGACTGTTACTTTATATGAAACTCAAGGTGAGTTTATTAAAAATGAACCACTTTTCTTTGATGGAATTCTAGATGGTAGAATTGCCATCGCTGCAACTGCTCATGGTATTGGTGATGTAAAATCAGTATTTGGAACTACAGACGGCACTACAGGTATTCATACTTTTAGTGCAGATACTGTTCAGTCAGTTGCTCTTGACGTTGGTGTTGCAAGAATTACCCCAAGAGATCAGGGTGGAATTAGTACAGTAACCAGCACTAATCCTCTGTTCCCAGGGACAGCAATTAAACTGAACAGTTTGATTCAATATAGTGACCTTGCATCGGTCGTAGGCGATGATAATGATCCAATCGCAGGAAGAGTCGTTAGCGTCGGATCATCACATATTGAATTTGTAGGTGTCGCCACTGTTACAGGTATTTTTGGTGGTAAGTTGCCATCGTCAAATACTGATGTAAACGATTTTAAAGTCCTTACTACACCTCTTGATCCATCAACTGATAACACTCTTTACACACCTCTTCCCAAAGAAAATATTGAAAATGTAAATCTTACTGATGCCATTCTGACAATCAGAAAGACCTTTAACGTTAATATTGCTAGTAATAAATTATCAAGCGCAATCACCGCTGACGATAATGAAGTGTTCTTGCCATTTACTCCTTCAAGATATTCTCTTATTAGAGAAGATGGAACTACGGAAGAATTAACTGCTGATAAGTTCACAATCACTTCACCTGGCGGCAAGAGCACACTTCAGATTAATGGTCTTGGATCTAATGATACTGGATCTACTCTGATTGCAACTATCAGAAAAAGAAAACCAAAAGCAAAAATTAAAGTAAGAAATAGAGTTCAATCTATTATTGTTGATAAGTCTAAAAATGTCGGATCTGGTATTGGAACCACAACTCTAAATGATGGACTGACTTACGGGAATTATCCATTTGGTACAAGAGTTCAAGATGAAAGAATTTCGTTAAATGTACCAGACGTAATTGAAATTCATGGTATTTTTGAATCTGCAGATACATCTAATCCTTCATCTCCAACTCTTACTCTTCAATCGATTACGAGTGCCTCTGCTACAATTGGCGAATTTACAATCGGAGAATCTGTTGTAGGGCAGGACACGGGTGCGATTGGTATTATCGCAGAAAAGACCTCTGTATCTGATTCTAAAATTGCAATTCTTTATAAGAATGACATTTTGTTTAGAGAAGGTGAGACTATTATCTCATCTGAAACTAATATTAGCGCAATCGTAAACACAGCAGATGCATCAAGTTTTGATGTATCCACTAACTTTAAATTTAATAATGGACAAGAGGGAACTTTCTATGATTATGGAGAAATAAAGAGAAAGTCAGATTCATCAGAACCCACTAAAAAATTAAGAGTCTACTATATGAGTGCTTCATATGATAGCAGTGATGATGGCGACATTACCACAGTTGCCTCTTACGATAATTTTGATTACTCTTCCGAAATTGCAACTGTGGGAACCTCTGGTAATTCTGACATTATTGATATTAGACCAAGAGTAAGTTCTATCGCCACCGTTTCTGAAGGTGATAGATCTCCCTTAGAATTTCTTGGCAGGGTATTTACTGGATCTGGTGATTCAGCTCCTAACATTTTAGCATCAGATGAATCTTTGTTTATTGATTTCTCCTACTACCTTGGTAGAATTGATAGAATATTCTTGACAAAAGACGGAAAATTCCAAGTCAAGTACGGAGTTCCTTCTGACAGACCAGAACCACCCGACGTTGTTGATGATGCAATTGAAATCTGTGAAATAACTCTTCCCCCATATCTCTATGATGTTGTTCAAGCTTCGTTGAAGTTTAACACACATAAGAGATATCGTATGCAAGATATCTACAAACTTGAAGATAGAATTAAAAATCTTGAGTATTATACATCACTCTCGATGCTTGAAACAAACACAGCAAATCTTTTTGTTGCTGATGCTGATGGACTAAACAGATTCAAGTCTGGATTCTTTGTAGATAACTTTACTTCGTTCAAACCTCAAGATGAAAAACTAACTATTAAAAATAGTATTGATGCTGAGAAGAAAGAGTTCAGACCAACTCATTATACAAACTCAGTAGATCTTATTCAAGGACCTGTTGTCAATAATGACACTACTGCTGACCTTAATTTTGCAACGATTGAAGGTAATAACGTAAGAAAACAAAGTGATGTTATTACTCTTGACTATGCTGAAGTTGAATGGTTAAAGCAATCATTTGCCACTAGAACTGAGAGTGTTACTCCATTCTTGATTAGTTTCTGGAAAGGTTCTATGGAACTTACTCCAGCGTCTGACACTTGGGTTGATACTGCGAGAATGAAGGCAAAGGTTATTGATGTTGAAGGTGATTATGCATCAACTCTTGAGTTGCTTGCAAGAACTGAAAATGTTGATCGTCAGACAGGAATGGCACCCATGGTTTGGAATGCCTGGGAAACAAACTGGACTGGAACCACAGTTACAAATACTACACGTAGAAGAACAACTGGTAGTGGCGGTTCACAAATTATTAGAATGGGTGGTTGGATTAATAATTTTAGTGGAGGATTTGGCAACCCTGCACGTATTATTAGAAGATCAGGTAGGCGTGTTGTTGAAGAAACACTTCAGACCACAGTTCAAACTGGTGTCATGTCAAGATCTGGCACTAGAACAGTTGTTACTGAGCAGTTTGATAGAGAATCTGTTGGCGATAGAGTCGTCAGCAGAGATATTGTTCCATTCATGAGATCTAGAAACGTTGAATTCGTTTCTAAGAGAATGAAACCCCTTACAAGAATGTATGCATTCTTTGATGGAGAAGATGTCACTAGATTCTGTGTTCCAAAACTTCTTGAAATCAGCATGGTTTCAGGAACATTTACGGTTGGTGAAACTGTAACTGGTAGAGTCAATAGAACTGGATTAGATCAAGATACTGGTAATACCTCAGCGAACATTACATTTAGAGTTGCTCAATCCAATCATAGAGAAGGTCCATATGATGTTCCAACAGCCACATTCTCACAAAATCCATACAATAACACGCCACTCTCTGGATCGTATTCATCAACGTCAGAAATTCTAAACGTCGATACTTTCTCTCTTTCTGCTGAAGCACAGGGTGAATTCTTTGGATTTGTTGCACCAGGAATGGTTCTCACAGGGGGAACAAGTGGAGCACAAGCAACAATTACAGATGTCAGACTTATCTCTGACCTTGCTGCCAATTTGACAGGTAGTTTCTTTATTCCTGATCCAAACTCAACAACATTTCCTGAATTTGAGACGGGTTCTAAAAACTTTACTCTTATTAATGATCCAGATAATAATCAAGATCTTTGCAATACAATTGCAGAGGAAACTTATACTGCATCGGGAACTCTTGAAACCGTTCAAGAAAACATTATCTCTGTGAGAAATGCTAGAGTTGAGCGCAGACAACAATTCCAAGAGAGAAACGTCAATCGCAATCTTGGGACTCAAGTGGTCAATTCGAGAACATTGGAAAATACTTTTAGAGATGAGATTATTGGATGGTATGACCCTCTTGCACAATCTTTCCTCGTAGAAGATGACACCGGTGTTTTCTTAACAAAGTGCGATGTCTTCTTTGCAAGTAAAGATGACATGAATATTCCTGTTGTCTTCCAATTGAGAACCATGGAAAATGGTCTTCCCACTCAGAAGATTATTCCTTTCTCTGAAATTGTAGTTGCTCCTGAAGATATTACAACATCTGCAGATGGTTCAGTTGCCACTACAATTGAATTCAAGGCACCTATCTATCTTGAGGGTGGTAATTCTGAATATGCCATCTGCTTGGCATCTAACTCCACCAAATATAGTGTTTACATCTCACGTATTGGTGAAAATGATCTACTGACAGACACTTTCATTTCAAATCAACCATATCTTGGATCTCTATTCAAGTCGCAAAACGCATCAACTTGGGAACCAAGTCAGTGGGAAGACCTTAAGTTTACTCTTTACAGAGCAGACTTTATTGAAAACGGATCTGTAGAATTCTATAGTCCTGAATTAACTAAGGGTAATCAGATGATTCCAAGACTCTTACCTGATTCTCTTGTTCTTAATTCTAAAAAAATAAGAGTTGGACTTGGAACCACCACTGGAGATACTGGATATGAAATTGGTAATACGTTCTTCCAGTTAGGAACTCAAGCAAGTGCCGATTTAGTAGGTGTTGCTGCGTCTGCTACTGGTCTTTCAGTTGCTAACCCAGGTATCGGTTATACTCCATCTACAGGGTCTAGAACCTTCTCTAGCGTCAATCTTGTGACACTTAGTGGTAATGGACGTGGTGCTGTTGCAGACGTGTTTGTGAACGCTGGAGCAATAGGTGTAGCAACCATTACAAATGGTGGTTCTGGATATCAGGTTGGCGACGTTCTTGGTATTTCTACAATTGGTATTGCTACTGTTGGCAGAAATTCAAGAATTACAGTCACCGGTATTGGAATGACAAGCGAACTTATCTTTGAAAATGTTCAAGGAGAGTTTGTGACAGGTATTGGCAATACAATCATGTATGTCAATAGTGCAGGTGTTACAACACAATTTAACTTTAATGACGCTAATGGTATCGGAGTAACCGCACAAAATATCATCACCGATAGTGACGGATTGCATATCAAGGTCAATCATAAAAACCATGGCATGTACTTCTCTGATAATAGAGTTGCGATCAGCGATGTTCAGTCTGACATCAAACCAACCAAACTTTCCGCAGAGTTTGCAATTGGTTCAACTGGAGAAATCTCTGTTAATGACGGAACTGAGTTCGGAACCTTCGAGAACGTAGGTGTAGGAACAACAAACGTTGGATTCCTTAAGATTGGAAATGAAATTATTGAGTACACCAACGTAACTGGAAATGTAATCGGTGGCACAATCACTAGAGGTAACAATCAGGCAAATTATCCTATCGGAACTCCTGTATTCAAATATGAAATCGGTGGAGTCAATCTCCATAGAGTTAATAAGACTCATGATTTGAATAACGTCACCGTTAATAATCCAATTACTTTTGACTCTTATAATGTAAAACTTGATATGTCAGAAACCTTTAATACAGGAACTGGCACAAGTGCAGATGATAGAAGTAATGATGTTGGTCTTCCCAAGTTATTCGTGAACAGTACGAAGACTGCTGGTGGTTATGATATTAGAGCCTCTCAAAACATGCCATTTGAAATCCTTACACCTATCATTCAAAATGTTACTGTACAAGGGACTTCCCTTAACGCGGAAATAAGAACAATCTCAAGTCAAAGTATTAGTGGAAATGAAATTCCATTTATTGATCAAGGAGTTTCTGATCTTAATATCAATACTCCAAACTACTTTGACACCCCAAGAATGATTGCTTCTAAGGTGAATGAAGACGAAAAACTTGATAATATTCCTGGAAATAAATCCATGAATATGAGACTTTTACTTGGAACAGTTGATACTAGAGTAAGTCCTGTGATTGATGCACAGAGAGTTTCTGTCATCACTACTTCAAATAGAGTCAATAGTATTGTTACTAACTATGCTACCGACGCAAGAGTCAATACTCTTACAGAAGATCCCACAGCATGTCAATACATATCTAAAGAAGTTGTATTGGAAAATCCTGCAACTTCGCTGAAGATTCTCGTTTCTGCTCATGTAAATGCTCTGTCTGATATCAGAGCTCTTTACGCGATTAGCGATAAACAGGGATTTGATCCTATCTTCCAATTGTTCCCTGGTTATGATAATCTCAATACCAGAGGACAAGTGATTGACTCTAGTTTAAATGATGGTCAAACAGATACTAAGATTATTAGATCTGATAATTATAACTTCGATAGTTTGAATCTTGATTATAAGGAAATGACATTTACTATCGATCAACTGCCTGCATTTAGATCATACAGAATCAAACTTCTGTTAACATCTACAAGTCAGGTATATGTCCCAAGAGTAAAAGATCTGAGAGTTATCGCACTTGCATAATGGAAAAATATACTGTAGAGGGTCACTCCGATTTAGCGAGAGACCCTCGTACTGGTTCAATTGTTAATGTAAACAAAACTGAATATGAGCAATATCTTGCGAGACGTGAAGTCAAATCTGAAAAGAATCAAAAAGTACAGAACCTTGAGGACGAACTTGCTACTATGAAGGGTGATATTGATGAAATTAAGTCACTACTTAAGGAGTTATTAAATGGACCCAGATAACATCGAACTTAACAATCTTTCTAAGAGTTTTGCATATCAAAAATTAGCATCACAGATAGATAGTTGTGAAGATCGTGATGAACTTAGAAACATCGCTAAGTCATTTATCAAACTTTATTATAAACAACAAGAAACCATATCAGTAATAGGTATCCCGAATGGCTAGTAATAACATTACTTTTGATCCAGATTCTGGAGTCCCTTACGGTGCCAATTTCTCCATCTATACTGGTGGGGATTTCAAACAAACTCTTAATATTAAAAATACATCAAACTCTGCCTTTAATCTTACAGGTTATTCAGGGTCGGGTCAGATGAGAAAGAGCACTTCAATCGGATCAACAACTATTGCTGCAGGAACTTTTACTGTAGGAATTACGAGTGCATTAGATGGTACTTTGCAAATTTCTATGGGTTCTACTGATACAAGAAATTTAGTAGAAGGAAGATATATGTATGATGTCTTAGTAAGTTCGGGAGCAACTTACTATAACTTGGTTAATGGAAATGTGTATGTATATCAGGGTATTTCCTCCGCTCCATAAATACTTAAAAAGTAGTGAATAGATGGCACAACCTGCAAGTAGGACAGACCTCATAAACTATTGCAAAAGACAGTTAGGTGCTCCTGTCTTAGAGATCAACATCGCAGATGAGCAGGTGGATGATCTGGTTGATGATGCTCTGCAGTATTTTCACGAAAGACATTTTGATGGTGTAGTACAGACGTTTTTAAAATATAAAATTACACAAGACGATATTGATAGAGGTAGAGGAAAAGGAAGCAATAATCCTGTTGGTATTGTAACAACCACCGCAACATCAACAGTTGGGATTTCTTCTACTTTTTCTTTTGAAGAGAATAGCAACTTCTTACAGATTCCACCTGCTGTACTTGGGATTAATAAGATTTTTAGATTTGACGGATCAAATACTGTTACTAATAACATGTTTAGTGTTAAGTATCAGTTATTCCTGAATGACGTTTATACATTCAGTTCGACTGAGATTCTGTCATATGCTATGACAAAAAGATATCTTGAGGATCTTGATTTTGCACTTGGAACAGAAAAATATATTAGATTTAATAAAAGACAAGATAGACTTTACTTAGACTTTGATTGGGGTGCAGCAAGTAAAGATGATTATTTGATTATTGATTGTTATAGACTTATTGATCCGAACGATTTCACCAGAGTTTATAATGACTCATTCCTTAAGAAATATCTTACTGCTCTGATGAAGAGACAGTGGGGACAGAACTTGATTAAGTTCCAAGGTGTCAAACTTCCTGGTGGAATTGAACTTAATGGTCGTCAAATTTATGATGATGCAGAGAAAGATTTAGAAATTATTAGGGAGCAGATGTCAAATACTTATGAACTTCCTCCCCTTGATATGATAGGTTGATATCATGGTGTTAAATCCATTTTTCACACAAGGCACTTCATCCGAACAAAATCTTGTTCAGGATCTTATCAACGAACAGTTGAGAACTTATGGTGTAGAAATTTTTTACATCCCAAGAAAATTTGTTACAGAAAAGTCTGTAATTAGAGAAGTAGTTCAATCAAAGTTTGATCTTGCTTTACCTCTTGAGGCGTATGTTGATAATTACGATCAATATTCTGGCGCAGGAAATCTTTTATCAAAGTTTGGAATAGAATCAAGAGATGAGGTACGATTAGTCATCTCTAGAGAGAGATATGAAAATTACATCACACCTCTGATTGAAGATCAATCAAATATCAAATTATCTACAAGACCAAAAAATGGAGACCTAATTTGGTTCCCACTTGATGATCGTCTTTATGAGATTAAAGATATTGAATATGCTAAACCATATTATCAACTGCAAGATCTTTACACTTATGAACTTATCTGCGAGCTCTATCGTTATGAAGATGAGGTCATCGCAACAGGTATTGATGAGATTGACAATAACCTAGTTGGTGAAGAGTCTGACGGTCAAACCGACGACGGCATCAGCACCATTCAAGGTGTCACTCATACGTTAACTCTGGTTGGAACTGGTGTTACCGCTACCGCTGTCACAGGAATCATTACATCCGGTGGTGTTAGATTTATCACCATTACAAATAGAGGAGGAGGGTATGGAGAGATTCCGACAGTTGCAATATCCTCTGCTCCGTCAACAGGTATTACAGGTATTGCAACTGCTACCATGATCGGTGGTATCAACGTATGCAACCTCAACGCAAATCCAAAACTGCAGTCTGTTCAGACTGTTCCTATCATAAATCCAGGTGCAGGATATACCGTTGCACCTAAAGTCAAGTTCTATGGTGGCAAGGGAGGCACAGGTGCAGCAGCAACCTCTGGGATTGGTGATGGTGTAGTCGGAATTGTTACTCTTAGTGGTGGCGGTTCTGGTTATACTACAGCACCAACTATTACACTTTCTAATGAAGTGTTCTTATCAGGTGTTTCTACCGAGTCTGCTGAATTGGTCCCAGTCGTAAGTGCTGCTGGAACGATTAGTGCAATCAGAATCACAAACGCAGGTCTTGGTTATAGCACAGCACCAACTATCACTATCGGAAGTCCCAACATGGACTCGTCTGGAGACTTTATCTTTAATGAAGTTGTAACAGGTTCTACTAGCGGAACTACAGCAAGAGTTAGAACTTATAACTCCACCACAAATGTCCTTGAGGTTGCAAGTGTAAGTGGAACATTCACGATTGGTGAAGATATTGTAGGATCTACATCCGGTGCATCTCATGCCTTGAGGGTAATTGATACTGAACCTGACAACGACCCATTCGCTGATAATTTTGAGATTGAAACTCAAGCGGATAATATTCTTGACTTCTCCGAACAGAATCCATTCGGTATTCCCTAAATATAGTTAGTCGGACTACTTATTGTCATAAGGTCTTAACATGTTTGGATACTTTTATAACGAAATTTTGAGGAGGACAATCATATCCTTTGGAACCCTCTTCAATAATGTAACGATTCAGCAGGATAATTCTGTTGTAAAAGTTCCTCTGGCCTACGGTCCAACTCAAAAGTTTTTAGCAAGAATTGAGCAGTCACCTGATCTCAACAAACCAACGGCAATCACTCTTCCAAGAATGTCGTTTGAGTTTACAGGACTTACTTACGATCCATCTAGAAAAGTAACGACTACTCAACAGTTTACAGTTAAAGATCCTGACGACGGAACAGAGACTAAAAAGGCATTCATGCCAGTTCCATACAACATGAATTTTGAACTGGCAATCATGACCAAGTTAAATGACGATGCTCTTCAAATTGTAGAACAGATATTACCATACTTTCAACCAGCATATAACCTTACTGTTGAACTAGTATCAACAATTCAAGAAAAGAAAGATGTCCCTGTGGTTCTTGAAAATATTACCATGGAAGATGACTATGAAGGAGATTTTACAAAAAGAAGAGTCTTACTTTATACTTTGAGATTTACAGCAAAGACATACCTGTTTGGTCCTGTTTCTTCTGCAACGAAGGATATTATCAAGAAGGCAACTGTCAATTATCTCACAGGCACAGATACTTCAAATACTACAAGAGCACTTACTTATTCTGTCGAACCAAGAGCAATCAAAAATTATACAGGTGATGCAATCACTAACCTGGCAGATGATGTCACTAAGACTGCTAAGACAATCAGCGTTGATAGTGCAAGTGGTTTGAGTGAGAAGACTTATGTTGATCTGAATGGAGAGACTATCTTCATTAAATCAATTGACGGCACTAAACTTTCTGTTCTTAGAGGTCAATATAATACTGCTGCAGTCACTCACCTCAAAGGTGATGGCGTATTCGTAATTGACTCCTCAGATAATGCTCTGATTGAAGAAGGTGATGACTTTGGATTTAGCGGCACTCTGACTGGAGGATTTGACGGATTATGAGTTTTAACGATTTAAACGAAACATTTAATGTCGATGGTGAAGTGGTTGTCCCTGAGGTTTCTCCCATCAAACCTAAAAAGATTACTGCTCAAGTTGATGACATCAAAAAGGATTATGAATACACTAGAGGTAATTTATATTCTATAATTGAAAAAGGTCAAGAAGCAATCAACGGTATTCTTGAATTAGCACAGGAGTCTGATCAACCTCGTGCATATGAAGTTGCAGGACAACTTATCAAGAGTGTTTCTGACGCTACAGACAAGTTGATGGATCTTCAGAAAAAACTGAAAGACGTTGAAGAAGATAAACAAGTTCGTGGTCCTTCCACAGTTAATAATGCGTTGTTTGTTGGATCTACTGCAGAATTAGCAAAACTGTTGAAAGAAAAGGATAAAAAATGAGCACAGAGTTAGGAGAATTTTTTTCCCTCATAGGTAAAGCCAGACAAGAGAAGGAAGAAGAATTCCAATCTCTTGTGGGGGAGATTAATATTGACTCTTTGTTTGCAGAAGTAAAAACCTCCGTTGCCGAAGATAAAAAGAGGAAAAAGAAAAAATTAGAGGAAGACAAAAAGAAGAAGGCAAAAGAAAAAAGACAAGTAAAGGCACTTGAATCATGGTTGTACTCTGAACCTAAGGATGAGAAAAAACTTGAAATTGAAGATGCTAATGGAGATGTAGCGTTTGAAGTTGTTGATTTAATTACACCAGAACCACTCAAACCATCTGAACCAGTTGTAGAGGAGCAAGAAGAACCCGAAGAAATTTCTGAAGAAGCAGAGGAGATTCCTGAAGATACAGTTGATCATGCACTTAAAATTCTTGAGACAATCAAGTCAAAAGAAGAAGTTCAAGAGAACGTTGGTGATCCAGAAATTATTAAGATTAGAAGTGAATTAGAATATCTTAAAAATCTTGTAAATGCACAAGGTGGTGGGGGTGAAGTACGTCTTGAGTTCCTTGATGATGTTGATAGAGATACAGCATTAGTTGATGGAAAGTTCCTAAAGTATCAGGCATCAACTAAAACTTTTGTCGGTGCTGATGC
>MDTD01153005.1_pt1 | contig 11874 bp, 15 predicted proteins | sample 811221 | NCBI WGS metagenome assembly MDTD01 (sample SAMN05326646, study PRJNA326480) | marine metagenome | isolation source: seawater | place: Pacific Ocean: South West | collected 2011 | reverse complement strand
TTGTGGAACTCCTTTAACCTGTCTTCTTGACGAGTATCCTCAATATATTTATGTCACAATTTGTAGCTTAGACAACCCCCAGGACTTTGAACCAAGTGGCGATTTTTATGTTGAAGATATGCTTGATTGGGTTAAAAGATAATGAAGTTTTATTCACTGTTGCAAAATACTCCGTTATTGTCGAATAGATTTGTCCGCTGATTAAAAAAATACTATAGATTCTGCAGGTTTATATTTTGACAATGAAACCAAGGCTGTCTATTGTAGATATGAATTACGAAGGGAGAAGAAAATTGAAAAAGATTATATTATTAATTGCTGGGATTTTTATACTATCTGGGTGTGGACCAGATTATACTTCTCAGGTTAAAGACGGGGTCTTCAATGATCACAAACAAACCACGGTTGGAAGAGCATTCGATGCATGGCAACAATGTGATATGGGAGTAACTTGGGATACTTTCGAAACAGACAGCGGGATAAATATAGTTGAATACACCTGTTCAATCTTAGGAACTAAGCAAGAATTTGCAAAAAAAACCCTTAAAACTTGGATGGATAATGGAATTGATGCAGAGCAAGCTGATGAAAACTTAAAACCACTGTGCGGTTTTGACGAGACTTGCAACCTAACCGGGGATAGATACTTAAGGACTTTGGCAACACCTATAGAAATAGTTTTCCAATTTACTATCAACCTAGATAGCTCATTTGATACGACTTATGTTGGTTCGAGATTGGGAGAATTAGATCAGGATTTATCAACTCTAGGCACACCTGCTGACTTTGTGGAAATAGTTATGACTAACGATGAGTTTTCAGATATTACTATGGATAGAATCAATACCAGCATAGCAATGTATGCAGCTGATGAAGATCTAGTAAGTGAGTCAAAAGCCGAAACCTTTTTTGGAATATAATGAATCAATACCTCAAAGAATCTCCAATAACTATTTTAAAACCTTCCATTGCTGTGGATTAATTCACAACAGTAAATTAGATTAAGATGGTAACTATTTTGTTGACTAAAGGTGCTAGTTAGGGCTATTGTAAAACTTTATAATTTTGAGGAATAATTATGGGCTTTGTTGAATCTATAGAATCAGGTTTTAAGAAATATGTTGTTTGGGAAGGAAGGGCGTCTAGGTCAGAATTTTGGTGGTTTGCTCTTTTTGTTGCTTTAGGTTCATTTGTTACTACTCTAATAGATTCTCTTTACGGCGTGCCTGTACTAAACACAATCTTTATTTTGGGTACCTTTTTGCCATATCTCAGTGTTTTAATTAGAAGGCTTCACGACACAGGACATTCTGGGTGGTGGTATTGGATCGTCTTTTTGCCGATAGCCATCTATGGCTACGAAGCCAGGAACCACAAAGTTTTGATGCCCATATTCGGATTTATGTATGCCATTAAGTTGCTTTTTACATTAGGCGAGGAAGGGGGGAATCAATATGGATCAAACCCCATTTCACAGACACATAATTAGCTGTTTTAAAAATCTCGATAACAGCGTAATAGGTTCGAGCTATAGCCTTTCTTGAAGGAGATTTGGTACTTCTGTATAAACCTCTTTAGTTTGACCATCTGGCGATATGCTTGATGAAAACATGCTTGATTGGGTTAAAAGATAACGAAGTTTCATTCACCGTTCCAAAACACTGCATTATGGTAGGGTAAGCTCGAAAACTTTGCATAATATGAGTAAGAAAACCGAAAATATAAAAAATACCGGTAGCTGGATTGGTGTTGGTACCGCAATAGGTGCCGCAGTCTTTGCTGTTACAAATGAACCGGTGTGGATTGCTGTAGGTGTGGCGATTGGTGCCGCAATTGGTTGGAGAAAACCAAACGACAAAAACGATAAATAGTCACAGAAGTCTTTGATAAAAAATATATTTGGATTTGTCGCAAATATCATAAAACGACTACTATTCAGTCGCTTTCGGGCAAAAGACATTACTAAGATCTATAATTATCACAAAGTTCCAGGCCTGTTTGAAACATCTGGACAGCCGGGCAAACAACAATTGAAATTGTTGGCAAAAACCGGATACGAGTTGGTGATTAATTTAGCACCCTGTTCTCGCCTTGAAGGAGCCGTTATTAACGAGGCACAAATTTTAGATGCAGAAAAAGTGGAGTACATTCACATCCCTGTTGATTTTAATAATCCATCTAATGAGGATTTTGAGAAATTTGTATCAAATATAGAAAGACATCAAAGAAAAAAGATTTGGGTTCATTGTGCTGCCAACATGAGGGTGTCTGCTTTTGTATATAAATACAGAAGGGATATACTGAAGCTTCCTCACCAGGAAATTATTGGGGATATGAAAACAATCTGGACTCCGAACAAAACATGGAGTGCTTTCCTTAATTCAGGAAAAGAGGTTTAAATACATACTCATTGGTTAGCACAAAACAGTTACATTAAAATAATTTATAAACAAGTGACAATAATTGGAAAACAAAAATTTCAATCAGGTGATGAAGGACTAATAAATTTTAAGTCATCCAATCCTTTTGAGTTTTTTCACATTTTGACCTCAAAAAAATGTGATGAACAGAATATGTTTGGCTCTCTAATCTTCCCTGAAGTAAAGAAAGATAAGTTCCCTCTGGTTATTTGTATGCATGGAAGCATGGGCTGGAGAGGGCATCATCACGAACATTCAGTTAATTTTCTAAACAACGGCTTCGCTATTTTTAGGGTAAACAGCTTTGATGCAAGAGGAGTAACTTCGATTGTCGAAGACCAAATACAAGTTACCTTGGCAACAGTTATGACTGATTGTTTTAATGCCTTAAAGATTTTATCGAGGCATCCCGATATAGATTCTTCAAAAATTTTCATATCAGGCTGGAGCCTTGGGGGGAGTGTTGCAATTTATTCAGCATGGGAGCCCGTCGCAGAAAAACTTGCACCTGCAGGAGAAAGGTTTGCTGGTCATTTAGCGTTTTATCCAGGCGCATTTATTTGGCCAGAAGAAATGCGTTGGAGTAAATCGGCTATTTTGACACTAATTGGCGCTGACGATGACTACACACCCGCCAGCCTCGTTGAAGAGCTCTCGCCAGCTATAAATCAACATGGAGGCAACAGTTCAGTTATTGTTTACGAAAATAGTCATCATTCTTTTGACTCTATTGATCCAGTTATTCATGTACCAAATGCTATTGCCGTAGGGCGCAGACATACTTTTTTAGGGAAAGATGGTTCTCATTATCATGAAGACAAGAATGGAAAAAGGACTCCCATGAATGAGCCGCATGAGAGGGCTCAGATATTTAAAGAACGGGCTAAAATAGGGGCACATCTTGGAAGAAACTGGCAGGCCAGGAGGGCCTCTATGAAAGATTCAGTCGATTTTCTTTTAAACAATATAGATTAATTTAAATTAACAATTTTTCTATGATACTGGATGCTGTGCATTGCAAGATCAAAAGTCATTTCAATCCAGGGTTTAATGTTTTCAATATCGCCTCTTCTGCCTAGTTGTTCTGCTATCCCACTTACCAAGACAACAAGGTATTCGGACAAGAAAATGTCTGCTTTTTCATCTATATATTCATTTGATCTCAGATAAGAATCAACGCTCATTTTTATTCTATTTAGTTGAGCGGGATACTCAAAATTAGAACTAAAGGGAATTTCATAGAAAGAAGATTCTGTAACAAAAAAATATTCGATAGCATGATAAAGACGCTGTTCTGGTTTAAATTTTTTTTCAAAAAGAAGTTTTTCTACATTTTCTATCATTTCGTTAACGGCTCTTATTTCCAATTCCAAAAGTATTGATTGTTTATTGGGAAAGTATTGATATAAGGATCCAATACTTATTCCTGCTGCTTCTGCTACTCGGTTGGTTGTGAATTGCTCATAGGGGTACTGCTTCAAAATACGAATAGATGCCTCAAGGATATTGTTGACCATCAGCTTTGACCTTTTTTGCTTGGGTTTTTTTCTTAAAAGTGCTGTTTTCATAATGCGAGTTTTTATTGCGAGTAATTACTCGTATTATAGGCTTATGGGGGGTTCCTTATGAAACTGTTTAATTTTATTTCATTGTTAATTATTTCTATGCTTTCAACTGCATCTTTTTCAGAACAGCAGAACAATCAGGTAATTGTTGTAGGAGCCGGAATAGCCGGGCTGGGAGCGGCGAAAGAACTTCATGACTCGGGCTATGAAGTAACTGTTCTTGAAGCAAGTGAACGAATCGGAGGAAGAATTTACACAGACAGGTCCTTAGGATTTCCTCTAGAGAGAGGTGCAAATTGGATTCACAGTAACAAATTAGATAGTAATCGCTTAATGGGATTGAAGGATCAGTTGAACATAGAAACGCACATAACACCATTGCGCCCTACAGCCTTTCAACTATTTAACAAAGATGGCAATTCAGTAAGCTTAACTGAAGAGGACTTTAATAAAATTGATACAAGAATAGCTTTGGCCGCTTATGCTGCATCTTTTTTTCGACCTTCGAGTACGCTAAAAGACGTTATCGATTCCTTGAGGAATTTCGGCTTACTATCCTTTGCCCCAAATGTTGTCTTTCAAGCCTATCTTCAAAACGTTGAGCTTAGTGCCGCAGAGGATATTGAAAAATTACCTATAGGTGCTCTTGTAGCTGGAGCTGAGTACATGGAGGCTGCCGGAGAGGATGAAGAAGTTTTTGGAGGTTTTGATCAATTTACAAACTATCTATCCCAGGACTTAGATATAAAGCTTAACAATCCAGTAACAAAGATAGATTACTCATCTGACAGGGTTAATGTTTATGTAAAAAATATCAAATATTCAGCCGATGCTGTTATTGTCACTGTTCCCCTGGGAGTATTGCAAAAAGGCTTGATTAAATTTCATCCGGAACTTACGCAGGCCAAGCAGGAGGCTATTCATGGCATAAATTGGGGAAATGTTAATAAAGTCATATTTCAATTTCCGTACAATTTTTGGGGTGAATCAAATAATATTTTTATAGAAAGAGAAGATCGTCATGCTTTTACAACCTGGCTTAGTAATGAGGTTATATCTGGAAAACCTATTCTTTATTCGTTTTATTCAGGAGATTTTTCAAGGGCAATGGAAGATAAAACTGATGAATTTATTATTAAGAAGGCGATGAATTCTCTTCGTTCAGCTTATGGTCAAGAAATACCCGACCCTGAAAACTATCTAATAACGAGGTGGGGTAAAGAGCCTTATATCCTTGGATCTTATTCAAGTGCAGGGCATAATCAAGATAATGAGAAATTAAGAACAGAGCTAGGAAGCCCAATTGCTAGTAAAGTTTTTTTTGCCGGAGAGGCTACAAGTCTTAATGAGTATGGCTTTGCTCATGCTGCTTTATACACAGGACTTCGAGAAGCTGAGAGATTGAAAACTCTTCTACCACAGTAAAAGTACTTGACTCAACCCTTAGCAATAATTTGAATAATTTAATTTAATAATTTAAAGTGCTCCGCCCTGATAGAAAAAATGAGAACTACCCAAGAATATACAGACAAGACAGCTATTAGCCTTTCGCTAATTTGTATGGCGCATTGCTTGTTCATGCCTTCTTTTCTTGTCCTGCTTTCAAGTTATATTTCTTTTTCTTATGACAATGAACTTGTTCACTACTTAGTTTTGTCTATAGCCATTCCCCTCAGCCTATATGCGCTCATAGCAGGAGTTAGAAATCATAAAACTTATATTTACTTTCTTCTTGGACTCTTAGGCCTTCTTTGTCTTATATTTGCTATTTCTTTGGGGGTTCTAATTTGGGGAGAATTAGGAGAAAAGTCCTTCACTACCATTGGGGCCTTGCTTGTTGCCTTTTCCCATTTCAAAAATTACAGACTGTGTAGACAGACAGACTGTGATACGTGTCATTAAATTCCTTTAACTTAGTCTCGCAGGTCCGATGACCAAAATTTTGACAACTATTTGCCTTATATCCGGAGGCATTATGCCAATTCTAGTAGATGTTAGCGCCTCTCATTTGCTCAACCCTGACTGGGATTCACATGCTCGAGTGCATGAGGCATGGCGACTTTCAACTAACTTTTTAGTCTTTTGTGTAGGAGTCTATTTATTATGGAAGAAGAATAGTGAAATGCTGGCAGGTGTGTTGAGCCTGTGTATTCATTTTGGTTTTGTAATCGGAGCGCTATTAATGCCTCTATATGGTGGAGAGCCCGTAGGAGAGGGTATATCCGAACCCGAAGTATTAAAGATTCCACTAAATATATTATTCTTCGGCTTTATGTTCTTTATTCAAAGCACAGTTATTGTGATCTTATTAAAAAAATAAAGAGCTTCACAACCAATACAAAAACAATCGGGTATCAGCTTCTCGTTTCGGTTTCAATCCATTCATCAACCAAATCCTCAAGCACAAACAATGGAACAATACCTTGATTCAAAACCAAGGAATGAAATTCCTTTAGATCAAATTTATCACCCATTTTATTCTTTGCTCTATCCCTTAATTCCAAGATCTTAAGCATACCCATTTTGTAGCTGGTTGCTTGAGCAGGCCAGACAATATATCTCTCTATCTCAACCCGTACTTCTGTATCGGACATTCCAGTTGTTTTCTTCATATAATCCATTGCCTCTTCTCTGGTCCACTTCTTATGATGTAAGCCTGTATCGACAACCAATCTATTGGCTCTGAACATTTCGCTCTGAAGCACTCCCAATTCATCATAGAGATCTTTCGTCATTCCTACTTCAACAGCCAGTTGTTCCGAGTAGAGGGCCCAACCCTCTGTGAATGCAGAGGTTCTATAACCAAGTCTGCGGTATAAGGTCAAATCTTCATTTTCTAGATTCAAAGCTATTTGAAAGTGATGTCCAGGTACAGCCTCGTGAAATGTAAGTGTTCTCATTCCAAATTTTGGAGTTTGTTTTATGTCATACAGGTTTGCATAAAATACCCCTGGTCGAGACCCATCTAAACTCGGTGATTGATAGTATCCTCCCGCAGCAGTTTTTTCGGAGTATTCAGGCACAGCCCTCACTTCAACAGGGCTCTTTGGGAACTCGTTAAAGTATGGCCTGACATCTTCTTCGGCTTCTTTGACCATTTTGTTGTAGTCTCGAATGACAATTCCTTTTCTGTCAGGGGTATCCGCATATAAAAACTTTGGATCTTCATTGAGATCATTCATCATCTCACCTATTGGCTTGTTTATTTCATAGCCCAGCTCTATGAAAATATCTCTCATTCTATTTTCAATTCTGGTGACCTCCGCTAATCCAATGTTATGAATCTCTTCAGCACTATAATCAGTGGTTGTATACGATTTAAGTCTCAATGCGTAAAAGTCATTCCCTTCAGGCAGGGACCAGACACCATGATATTTATTGGCATTCTCATAGTTATCTAGCATAAATCTTAAAATTAATTCGAAGCCCGGCTTTACTTCTGAATCAATAGTTTTGCTAAGCTCAGTTAAGAGGGCATTTCTTTTCTCTTGCGCAAGACCAATGTCACTTATTTTTTTTGAGAATACTTGTACCAAAGGATTTTCAGAATCCTCATATCCAATCATCTCTTTAAGTTGACGAATTACATGATCAAAGACAAATTTGGGTGCGAATATTCCTAATTTTTTTTGCTCCTCTAGCCAAACCAGATTTGCCTTAAGAGAATCATCGAACATTTTTACTCTTTCGATATAATCTTTTGCCTCGTTTTCATTTCTAACAGGGTGTGTATCTGTCATAAATTCAACCAAATTTAAATGATTGCCACTTATCTGATTGAACGGATAGCTGTGGTATCTAAACCTTTCAAACCTTTCAATGTCTATTTCGGTATCAAATACTGCTATCTTATGAGTGATTTGTTGATTTTTACTAAGACCATCAACCTGATATTTTTTGAGTGTATCTAAACGTTGCAGATCTTCTAAGTATTTCTTTTTACCATCTTCTAGGCTTGAGATAGTTAGCCTCTGGTTGTGATTGAATATGAGGTTATAGTCATCAAATAAGCCTAGATAGGTCATAGACTCAGGTGAATCTAATATCCCAACAATTAATTCTTTAGCAAGAAAGTGATCAAGTGAATAAGGTTTTTTTGAGAAAAGATTTAAAAGGTACAGTGCAACTATCACTGATAGAACCAAAACCGAGTATCCTAAATATTTAAAAGTTCTTTGCATTTATATCCCTAACAGAAAGTTTCAATTAGCACCAAGCCTGGTGATTGTTGATCCATTTATTACAGCAGATTAAGTTAATCTATAACTTTATTATAGAATGAAAGAGCCTTTTAATAATATAACGAATGCATAGACCTAAGATTTCTAGCAATTGAAACTGTATCTTCTTTTACAGGCGTACTGTTGCATGCTTAGATTTATAACTTACTCTTTAACGTGTCTAAAAATTTTTTGAATGTTAATTGTCCAGTTTGCTTAGGTTCTGAGATAGGCTCGATAGGTAATTTTGATGGGAAAGACTATTTTAATTGCGTGTCTTGCCAGGCTTTTTTTGTAAGTTCTACAGAGCACCTGACCCATAAAGAAGAGAGAGAAAGATATTCTCAGCACAACAACAATATCTATGACTCTAATTACCGTAAATTTTTGTCAACCTTATATGCTCCCATTACTGATAAGCTAAAACTAGATGCTAAAGGGCTAGATTATGGATGCGGGCCCGGCCCGGCATTAGCAGAAATGTTTAAAGAAGATGGTTACATTATTGACCTCTACGACCCGTATTTTTTCCCCGACGTGTCCTGTTTAAATAAAAAGTATGACTTTATAACTTGCACTGAAACAGTTGAACATTTTTATAGCCCTAATAAAGAATTTCACACACTTAACTCTCTGTTAGAGGTTGGAGGCTGGCTTGGAATCATGACTAATTTTTATGATGACTCTATTAACTTTAAGGACTGGTATTACAGAAAAGACCCGACTCACGTAGTCTTTTATACAGAGGAAACCTTTAAGTTTATTGCATCAATGATGTCATGGAGAATCGAAATACCGACTAAAAATATTGTTTTGTTTAAAAAATAATTATGTTTGAATCTGTTTGTAAACAAAATAAAGGAGAGGAAAAATGTACAGTCACATTATGGTTGGAGCAAATGATATTGAGGAGTCTAAAAAGTTCTACGACAGCACTTTCGCTGTTTTAGGTGCAGAGCCGGGAGTCCTTTCTGTGAACCCTACAGGACACAAAAGATATATGTATTTCTTAGATGGAAACGTGTTTCTTATATCCGAACCAATAGATGATCAAGTAGCCACACATGGCAATGGCAGCACGATTGGATTTGCTGTTAAGAGTCCAGAACAGGGAGATGAATGGCATGAAGCTGGAATCAATAATGGAGGAACTACCTGCGAAGACCCTCCTGGAATGAGAGAAGGCATGGGCATGAAATTATATCTAGCATACCTAAGAGATCCATCAGGAAACAAACTTTGTGGAATTCTCAACCTAAGCTAGATTCATGGAATTAGAGCTTGATCATGCCAAGCTAAATTTCGTTACAAAAGGTAATCAGAACAATCCGCCTCTCGTGCTTTGGCATGGGGCGGGTTGTACTTTGAAGATGTGGGATCTTGTAACCAAAGAGTTGCAGAAATCCTTCTACACAATCGCTTTTGATATTAGAGGGGCAGGTAAGAGTATTAATTTAACTCAAGACAATGAATCTTATACCTTTGAAAGATATTCAAAGGACCTAAACAAAATACTAGAATTTTTAGATGTAGAGCGCTTTCATATATGGAGCATGGCTTGGGGCACTAGGGCTGCAATTGCCTATTCTTCGCTGCATACTGATAGAGTCATATCTGCTGTTTTTAGCGATGCAAGTATAGGAAAAGCAGATGTAGAAGCTCAAAAAGCAGGACTAAAATATGCGCTAGCTTTGCAAGAAAAGAGTGGCATAAAGAGATATGCAATGCCAGAAGGCTGGAATGAGCATTTGAACACAGAAAGCGCAAGACTATCTCTAGGAGCGGCCTCTAAATTTGATTTAAATAAGGCATTTGCAAAACTATCTTTCCCTTTCCTAATTATGACAGGAGATCACGACCCCAACTTAACTTCAAGCAAAGATATGTTAAATCAATCTGATACGGGGGAGCTTAGGGTTTTGAAAAATGTAGGTCACGGATCTGTTTTACAAAGACCAGATCTTACTGTAAAAAACTTCTTAGATTGGCACAGTACATAACGGTGCCACAGATATGCTAAAGGACAAGACTATTTTAATTACAGGCGCGGCCAGCGGATTAGGTAAGGCTTGGTCAAAAAAATTCTCTGATGAAGGGGCAATAGTTTTTGCGTGTGACATCAACGAAGAGGGTCTAGCTGAATTAAAAGGTCGTGCAATTCATACTCAAGTAAGAGATGTTTCTAAACCTGAACACGTCCAAGACTTTATTAAATCAGCTCATACTAAAACTGGCCGAGTTGATGTCTTGTTCAATAATGCTGGAATGGGTTTTGGATATAAAGTGGATAGTTTTCCCGATGGTTCATTTGAACATCATGTGGCGGTACACTTATTTGGGACGGTCTATGGAATGCGATATGCACTTCCTTTAATGCAACAACAAGGATACGGCAGAATTATAAATACCATTTCCAGGAACGCTGAGACCAATGCAGAAAGAACTTCTGCTTACGCAGCCGCTAAAGCCGGGATATGGTCTGCAACTAGAGTTGCAGCTAAAGAAAATCGTGAACATGACATTCTGATTAATATGATCATACCAGGTCCAACTAATACAAGTATTTGGGGTAAGGATATGCCTCACCTTCAGAGCCCTGAAGACACTTATCCTACAGCTAGATTACTTGCTTGTTTCGAAGAGGGTGGTCCTACAGGCAAGGTTTATTGGAACGAGAAAGAATATCCAATGTTTAACGAAGAAAATTCAATCCTAAAGGGATAAACGGGCGGCATGAGCCGACCGTTTAAACAAGCTTAATTTACTTTGAATACTTCAAATTTTAGAGTGCCAGCAAAAAGGTCAACTTTACCTTGAGCGTGATTAATAACTCCATTGTTGAGAGTGTCGAAAGAATACATCGTGACTATAGTGCCATCTCTGGTCCATGAGCCTTGAAGAGAAGCATATTGCAACTCACCATCTTGATTGATAGTTCTTGCTTGTCCTGTAAATTCTCCAGACATTCCATCATCACCACTCACAGTGAAATTATGTGTTAAGTACACTTTGCCGTAGCCTTCTTCCACTACTCCTTCAGAAGTTATTGTGCTCTTACCTTCGCCAGCAGTCCAAGATGTCATCTTAAAGTTGGCTGGAAAGCTTTCTCCGCTAACATCGAAAGAGAACACATTGAGAGACATCACAGCGAACAAAGAAGCAAGAGCTCCAATTGCGATCTTATTTTTTATAATTTTTAACATAATATTATCCTTTAGATTTAATAAGTTAGTTCACTCTAACTCGCACATACTTTAATCGGTCTATATTTATAAACAACAAAAAAAATAGGCCCTGAGGCCTATTTTTTATTTATGTTTTAATGGCTACTTTGGCTCTGCACTGGGCTGATAATCATAATAACCGTCTGTAGGTATCATCAAATGAACATATGGTGAGCCCTTAAACATTACATATGGTGCACCTGTATTAAAATCAGTAGTTTGGGTATCTAAGCTTTTAGGGTCTTTAGGAAGTAACATTAAATGTGGTCCAGACTCAATAAAGTGAATGGGGTTTGATCCTTCCCTGTCTCCTTCAGAATAGGCTCTAAAATTATCTACACCGGTATCGCCATGTAGCATCCACAACCATCCATCGCTTTCCATTTCAGGAATAGTGTTGTTCATATAAGCATCTACCCAAGCAAGGGAAGCTGCATCTCCGCAT
>MDTD01107164.1_pt1 | contig 11874 bp, 24 predicted proteins | sample 811221 | NCBI WGS metagenome assembly MDTD01 (sample SAMN05326646, study PRJNA326480) | marine metagenome | isolation source: seawater | place: Pacific Ocean: South West | collected 2011 | reverse complement strand
TGTCGTAGTTGGGTGGTCCGGTTTCATCGTTAGCTTAAACTACATAACTATCCCAGGCTATAGCACAGAACCCAAGGATATCACCTTCCCAGCTTCGATTTTGACGGGGGTACTTAGTACATTTGGCGTAGAGGCAGCACGAAAAAGAGGAGATGGAACTATGAAAATGGATAAAAACCAAACTCCAAATTTGACTAAGGCTGACTTCGAAAAGCTTATAGAAAAAGCCACTCAGACTGCACCAACTCAAATATTGCGTATCGAACAAGCTCCTATTAAGATAGTTACTGAAGGCACTAACAAAAAAGATGTATAGTAGACCAAAAAGAAATTGGGGCACTATTGGATTAGTTTCCCTCTTAGGAGTATCAAATATAGGTTTAATAAGTAATTTATCTAATAAAACAAATCTTCCTGTAATTAATTTACCTGTTGGACCTTATACCACGTATCAGGTAGATGCTTCTGAATTTGGATATAAGATTTCTTACATGGCTAATGATCCCAAGGTTCTTACGACAGTTACAAATAGTGAGACACCTAAAGGATTTTTTGGTAATAAAAAAGAAAAAATAATAATTAGAAAAGAATTTACGATGAATGGTGAGAACAAAACCTCAGATGCTTCCAAAGATGGTTCTCAGCTTACAGAAGAGCAAATAGCATGTTACAAGATAGAAGGAAGTGGTGAATCGACAGGAAGGCTTGTAGGGGCTTCTATGGGTGTCAAAGCAGCTCCAGCTGTAACCAACATTCCTATAATTGGTTGGATAGCTGCAGGATGGATTACTATGTTCGGTCAAGATAAAGGAGCTGATATTGGTGGACAGATAGCTAGAGATTTTAATAATTGTTAATAGCTAGATAAAATTGACTTAGCTATACTCAAAGTAATGAAATATTTATTATGTCTTGCAAAGTCTCTCTTGAAAAATTAGAAGATACCTTAAAACAACTGACTGAACAACAAAGTAGTCTATCAAATGATATTAAATTAAAAGATTTAGAATTATCTCAAACTAAAGAATCATATTTAAAAGTACTAGGAGCTATTGAGATAATACAATTTTTAAAAACAGAAATTCAACACCCTCCTGAAGTAGATTTAGAATTAGAACCAGAGGTTACATGAGATGTTATCTGAGATGAACAAAGAAAGATATAAGGCTCTACAATTACTGGCGGATCATATTCGAAATCCTTCTCGTGATTTATCTCTTAATGCAATATTTAATGACGTAAAAGAGGAAGATTTAAAATGGGTTACTGAAAAAATTCATTATTATTTATTAAGATTGCTAGAAGAATCAAACTGTGAGACTGAAGAAGATATTGAATTAATTCCATTAATGGAATATTAAATACATTTGTGTAAGTTTATGCAGCATAGAGTTTTTTCAAGGCAGCATATTACATGTGATTAATTGCGAGCAAGACCTCTTAGTAAATCTAATTGAACTATCTCCAAAAAATGCTCGACGAAAATTTAGACAGTCAATTTTTGAAGCTTGGAAATGGAAATGTGCATATTGTGATAAAGATCTAAATACTTTTACCGCGACAATTGATCATATTATTCCAAAATTTAAAGGTGGACATAATGTTAAATCTAATATGATTTGCTCCTGTTCGAAATGTAATAGATCTAAAGGATCTGTATCGCTAGAAGATTGGTATAATACCGCTAATTCTTGTTATTCAGAGGAAAGACTTGGTAAAATAAAGCATTGGATAGAAGATAATAGTGGAACTATTAAGCTTGTATCTTCAGACAAAGCTACTCCGTACATAACAAATGATTTCTACATCGGATGGATCCCAAGCTAAAGCTAAGGCATTTTTGAAAGATAAAAGTCAAAAGATCATGGAATATATGCCTGAGTTACAAAGAGCACGTATGCCAGATGCACTTGCAAGAACTGAAGGTCAGAAAGGACAAGACCTGATGACTAAAGCAGTAGATGGAACTTTAAAAATTCTATAATTAAGAAAAATGTCTAAGAGAGCAAAAGCCAAACAATTATCTAAAGAGCGTTTAAAGTGTAATAAACCTAAAAGAACTCCTAGTCATAAAACAAAATCTCATGTTGTAAAAGCCTGTAAAGATGGCAAAGAAAAAATAATTAGATTTGGTCAACAAGGTGTAAAAGGAGCAGGTAAAAATCCAAAGACTGCTAAAGAAAAAGCTAGAAAAAAATCATATTATGCACGACATAATGCTCAAGATTCTAATCCTGATAAGTTTTCTGCAAGATATTGGTCACATAAAGTTAAATGGTAATTAAATAAGACTCCAACTCCTCCACCATTTTGTAATTACATATTTACATCCTTTAATTGGTGGTAAAGCTTCATGAATTGTTTTAAAGTTTGGAAAGCCATTACTATATAAGTTATTCCAAGCAATTAATAACCCTTTTTTTGGTTTAATTTTTAAATTTAATCGTTTAAAATAAGTTTCTCCTCCCTCTTCAACATCATTTAAATAGATCATTGTTGTCCAAGTTCTTTGACCCATCCATTCACAGTAAGTTTTATATTCTTTTGTAAGTGGATTAAAAAAATCACAATGTTCTTTATAATATTCACCCTCTTCATATTTTTGAGCTTGCATTGTTTCGCCTAAAAACGGTTCTAATTCCATTAAATTTGATATTTTCTTATCAATACTTAAATAAAAAGGGTCTTTAAAGTAATTTAAATCAGAGGTTTTACTAGTTCTGTAATTATTCACTAAACAAGTATCATCTCTGTCTGCAACTGTAGATGGTCTTAAATTTCTTGATATCATTGAGATTAATTTATCACATTCTTCATATCCTAGAAATCTTTTACATTGATATATTTGTGTAAAAGGATAATAAATTCGATCTGTCTTTTCAATTATTGGATTATTGTAAAACTCTTTATAATTTATTTTTTTTGGTTTTTTCTTAAATTGGGCTAATAATTGTAATTTGTTTATTTGTTCCTGATTTAAATTATATGTTTCTTTAAATTTTCTTTCTACTTGAGTTTTACTTGCACCACTAACAGATGCTTCAGTAAAATTTTTTATTAATTCCTCTATATTCATATGAAAGTCCTATTAGTCTTAGAATACTAGTAAATACAGAAATTTCAAATGGGAACTGTAGCAATTAGTTTTATTATTCTTTTTGGTAGCAGTTATGGAATAAGTTCTGTTTTACTAAAAAGAAATGTACGGATTCATGAACCAAGCTATAGAACCAAAGAAAAAATTACAAGAGTTTATAAAGTCAAGAGATCTAATCAAGACCGGTTTATTTGATGACATTCCAGATATACCTGAATTTACTGTAGATACAAGAGCTAAAGCACTACGTGGTGTTGCTCCTTAATTCAGTCTTGGTACTATATGTATAAAGGTTTCAATTTATATGGATGTTAATCTCCCAGTAGATCAAGAATTTGCAATTCATGCTGCTGCTCTAGCAATCCAAACTTTAGACCGCTTAGAATTAGAAGAAGCATTTATTGAGCTTTTACATCAAAAAGCATTAGATCGTCAAATGTTTTATGGCATTATGAAGGATCATGGTATAGATGCAAACATTCAATTTCAGCTATCAACTGAAGGTCAAATTACTTAAAAAACATGGCTACACGAACAATAACAGGCACTCTTGATACTTTCAGTGTTGATGGTGGTTCTGAAATTACTTATGTAGGTGGATCTACCACTGGCGACAGAAGTGATGACGTAAGGGGATTTGAAGTAAATCCTGGAGGAACAGGTAATATTATTGTAAATATTTTAAAATCCTCTGGTATTCGTAATGTACAAATATTTCAAAAAGATTCTTTTTCAACAGGTAATGCTCCTACTGGATATCAAAAATTCTTTGATATTGAAAAGGCTGGCAAGGGAAAAGGAGCTGTAGGAGTTGCTGTAACTAACGCTGCTAAAGATTATGTTGTACTACTGACATATGATGGTTATTCTGAAGTAAGTTACAAAGGCACTGTTGACGTTCCCTAAATATCCTTTTTTTTCTGAGAAAGGCTATAAATTAACAAAAACTTTTACACCAGCTAGAACATACTTAGGATTAGGTATATATGGTACTTATAAAGATTTTGGTGAAAAAGCTTGGAAAATTGGATATGGAAGTTTAGAAATTAACGGTCATTTTTTAAAAGCAAAAGATCGAGCTACACAAAAAGACATAGACAAACAATTTTATTTAGATTTAAGGGAATTTTCTAATACTTTAAAAGATTACGTTTTTGTCAATTTAAATACTAATCGTAAAGCAGCACTTTTAAGTTTTGCTTATAGTCTTGGTATACAGTCTTTTAAAAATTGTAAATTACTAGATTTAATTAATAGTTATGCATCAAAAAGTAAAATAATTAAAGAATGGAGCCCATATATAAATACATATTGGATGTCTGGAGGGGAAATGATGATTGATAGAAGAAGAGCTGAGTTAGATATGTACTTTGCAGCTGATAAAGATATACCTACCTTTTATCGACACTCCTGTCATGCTAAAGTCTGTTTACTTAATTTAGTTGAAACTTATAATGGTTCTTCTAATCAAATAAAAGGTATTGAATATCTAGAAAAGAAATTTAAAGAACTTGATCCTTCTGGGGAAGTTCTACGTCGTTTTTTTCGTTATTGGAATGAGAAGCCAAGTGCTCTAGCATCTCCGAAGCGAGCCAAGGTTGATCCTTGAGATATTCCAAAGCATCAATAAGCTGCATTTCGGGTGTATAATTTTCAATTAAATCTTCATACTTCATTGTCATCCTCCTGTGGAATATCTTTTAGATAGGCTGGAATTGTATGTGGAATTGAAACATTCTGATAGCCCTGTTCAAATGTGTTTTCAATTTTTGTCATCTTTTCTTGATGCATTCCTATTTTAAGCAGTACTAAATATCCAATTAAATCATTTACCACATCCTCATCTTCATCTAATAAACCTGCACCTTGCATTATACGATTGAGTTTATCATCTATACGAACTAATAATTGTTCTACAGGTGAACTTTTACTAAAAACTCTACATGGTTCTAAGGCAGAATTACCATATTTTCTGTTTTTATAAATGAGAAGTTCTTTTATATCATCACAAATAGCTGAGATTTTTAATTCTGATTCAGTCATATTCAGTCCTAATAAAATAAATTAATGAGATATACACAATCTAAGCTTAGCCAAGATTATAAAGTTGACGAGCGATATAGAGAATCTCGTGGATCTTCAGATAATGCTACTGGTTTAGCTTTTCTTAAAAGATTTTCAAAAAATTTGAATTTTAAACCAGGAAGCAGTACAGATACAGAGTTTCCACCCAGTATAGATAATAGAGATACTACAGATATTAAAAATGTCATGAAGAAATCAAGTAACTACTTTTCCTAAGTGAGAAAAAATATTTATAAATTTATCTACCTGTTGAAAGCCAAATTCTAATTTTGGTAAATAAATAAAATATCCCCAATGCACTGGAGACTTTAATGTATACATACCTTTTCCATGAATTAGATTAGCTCTTTTAGTTGGAAAACACATAGGATAATCCCATATTTCTGGACAAATTCTCATCATTTCAGGATAAGTAGAAAAAAATAATGCATGATAGGTATTTCGCAGTTTCCATTCTTTTAGTAATCTTCGAAACCAAATAACACTAGGTGCTTTGGCACCAGTTCCAGCCGTAACACTCCATCTCCATGTACCTCTTTCTTTTGAAAAAGAACATCTTCCTATTGTTGGGGGAAATAAATAAACAGTTCCAGTCCAAGGGTCATCATTATTTAATCCATCATCTTTTAAAGTATATATTTTTTTAGCTCTTAAAAATTCTACGTTTGCACTGTGAGTAGAACATGGATCTAGATCTATATCCCCTAATAGAGCATCAATATAAGGTAAATAATCACATGGAGTTAGCCAATCGTCATTCAGATGTTTTATCTGAGTTGATAAATAAGGTTTTTTCACATGTGTTTAAAACTAGCTCCTTCATTATCTATTTTGTAATGAACTAAAGACATTTCTTTTTCATCCTGAATTATAAATAATGCTTCTTTTTGTGGATCTAACTGTTCAGCTCTATTAATTGCTTGTTTCATTACATTTGCAGCACCTTCCATATCTCGTTTATTAAGGTCATCCACTGCTGTAATTAAGTTATCTACGGTCAGGTAAAACATAGATTTTTTCTCATCTTCATGATTAGGCACATAAACCATAGCCCCAGCACCTTCTTTGTTATAGAACCTAAAGTAATAATCACACATATCGGCACAAATTCGTTCAATTGTTAATTTATACAGTTTTGACTCATCTTCATTTAATCCTTTACCTATTAATTGATTTAATAGTCTGTTTCTTCTGCTGGTCATTTTTTATTTACTGCTTCTACATTCTTATCATTTTTTAGCTTTTTGTCAATTTTTACAAATTTACCAAGTCCTGATTTTCTTAGAGTTTCTAATAGTTTTGGTAAAGGTCTGTATAAAACTACGGCTTTTTGCATATTTCCAATTTTTTTTATTAATTTTCCATTTTCATCTCTTAATTTAGCTAACTCTCCCTGTCTTATTAGATACTCAGCAACACATCTATATCTACGTTTTTCAGCTAAATTTATTTCAGGGTATCTATCGCATATAGTACTGGTTTTCATATCACTAAAAGTAATTCTAATTTGATCAGCTAATGAAAGTCCTAAAACTAGATCAGTAGTACTAGTTTCATAACCAGATATTAATTCTAAATATCTTCGTAAATCCGCATTAGAAAAACTTCCTGATGGAGGTATAAATATTTCCACTTGTTCTATTAAAGAGTCACAAAGTTTCTTTTTAAAATTTCTAGTTGTTACGGATGCTATATCTAAATTTTTAAATCTATAGCTTTGATATGTGTTATCTGGGTCTTTAAGAGGAGCGTAATTAGTAGTATCTAAAATATCTAACCAATCCTCTGTTATTTCTACTGGCATTTGAGGATCATATCTTTTCAAATGTTAGCTCACTTTTGTAAATCTTCCCAATGTTCGCTAATATCATTTTAGAAAGAATATTTATTATGCGTCGTCCAATTACTTATGCGGAGTTAATTCTAATTTTAATTTTTGTACCAATGGTTTGGATTGGAGGTACTAATTTATATGAGTTTGTTTCAGATAGAATCTATATAGAAGTAAGACTCAAAAAGTAACGTGGGCGGATCAAAACCTCAACCAAATACAATAATAATGCCTGCTCAGACTCAGCCTCAGCAGTTTCAAACAATAATTCCAGAAAAAAGTTATAAAGATCTAGCTGAATCAATGGGACGAATTGAGGCAGAGACTGGAAAGATACAAGATCAAAGATATGACGAAGTAGGAACTCCTTCTGAAATAGGAGCTAGAGCTAAAGGAACTAATATGTTAGCTGCTGCTGCATATTTATCATCGTTACCAAAAGGCACTGGAGACACTAGTTTTCAAACAACTCCAAGACCTTTTGATATTACATCAACTAAAGGCACTTTTGAACAAAAACCTGGTCAAACAATTGCAAAAGGCTTTGGTACTTCTACTGGTTCTGGTACAGCACCAAAAACTCAATTAGATGCTGTAAAGGATGCAGCAAAACAAAATTTAGATAATGCCAAAAAAGATTATTTAGATGCTGTGAAATTAGCTAAAACTAAAGGAAGACCAAACCCAACAATAACTAAAAATCCTTCATTTGCTAAGCAAGATCCTAAAGATTTCTTGCCTAAAAGATATAATCCAGAAACTGGTAATATGGATATTGTTTAAGTTATAGTTCCAAAATCTAAAGAAGATTCTGCATTATCACTTACTAAACCAAAATTTATACTTTCAGTTACTGTTTCTTTTACAAAACGCCAATCCAAAACAGAAACATTTAAACTTATAGAATAATTTGTTTCAAGATATCTAATATCATTTGTAATTAAAAATAAATATTCACCTCTATCTAAACTTGTTTTTGGAAAATCTGTCTGTAAAACTCCATTATCATCATCAAGATAATCAATAGCACTTTCTTTATGAACATAACCTTCTTTATTTATTGGTAATTCTTCTCTTCTACCATCTTCTAATATTTGATAAAAAGCTAACAAAGTATTTCTATTAGTATTTTCTTCATATGAAAACTGAGAAAAATCCTGTGTAAATTGAATTGTTCGCGGTTTTTGTAAACTTATTTTATAAAAAGTCGTTTGTTTTCTAGTTAAACCACCATGAGTATTTCTTATCGTAAATGATTTAAATATAGATGAAAAATCACCTAAATCTATTGGATTATTTAAATTATCACCTTGTTCTGCTGGTAATGGGTCAGACCCAAAGTAAGATGTCGGACCATAAGCCGTAGGTCCACCACCACCAGTAGGGTATGTTTCTACTAATCCTAAATTAACGAAGCCTTTATTACTTGGTATTGTAGTTAGGAATCTTGACATTTTTGGCAGTTGAGTTGTTGTCTATTCTTGTAATATTCGAATATGTTGTCATGACTTAGTTTAATCGAGGTAATTTTTTTTGGATAATCATTATCTTTCAATTCTTTTATTGTCAGATGTTTGGGGTTACAACAAAAAGATTGACAGCTTGGTTTACTAAATATTCTATATTTACCTGTATATCCTCTACTTAGCCAAAAAGCTATTCGTGGTGCGGATTGTGTCTTACCTGAATGAAAAGGTGAAGGAAAATATGCTGTTGATTCCGTATTGTTTTTTCTTGTTGCACCTTTCCAAGGCCAGCAAGAATCTTCATCTTTAACCTCTACCTGCTCCCAAAATCTTTTTACCTGCCAATACCACCTAAAGTCAAATTCTCTAACATCAACCAGACATCTTCCTTCTTTTATCTGTTTCATACAATCTAGACACTCTCCCATAATTCCAAAATTACCCTTATGCTCTTTTGTATTTTTTATGTGCCAAGGACATTCTAAATTTTGAGTCACAAGAAAATTTAATTTATATTTTTTTGATTCTTCTGGAAATGAATGACTTATCTGCTCACAGATTTTAGAGAGATTATCCCAGATTTCTTTTTCATTGTAATCATTTTTTCTGTCTTCAGCATCCTCATATGTCTCATAAGAACATATTCTTCTAACAGAATGATATGGAAGTCTATAAGTCTTTGATAATTTTCTACTACTTATTCCTTTCTTACTTTCCTGTCTTAATTTACTTATTAAGAAAGTATCTATACTATTTTCTTTTATAGAAGCACATTCATAAGCTACATCTTTTCTTGTTCCCCAATAATAATGACTAGGGTTTAAACAATATGGAGACTGACAAAATCCTTTCCGTACTATTATTGTTTTTTCTTCTTTTGGTATTCTTCCAGTTAAGTAAAGTAAAAGTTCTCTAGCATCTTTTCCAGAGTATAATAATTTATTTTTTTTACTGGTATTAAAACCTTCAAATGCAGAATGTTTAATTTTTTTCATACACCAGCATTTTTCTTTTCCAAGTATTTTTAAACCTGTTTTAAAAGCATTTATAAATTTTATTTGGTCATAAGGAGTTAAAAGGTTGTACAGGAAAGGGTTTTCAATTTGCATGTGAGTAGGGGGTGGTGTGATTTTTAGTATAGATCCCTTTTATAGCAATGGCAATCATTGAACACCCAAAACCTAATTTTTTTTGCTTATTTTATTTACTTCTAAGGAAGATGAGGTTAGGTATGTGACTGTTAAATTTTATATATACACTCTTTTACCTATCCTCAACATATACGTAGCCGAGTAAAACCGCTATTTTTTTTACGAATTTGGGTGTTCATAGTAAACTTCAATTATAAAAAGGGATTTTAAGAATTATTTTTATAAAAAAACAATAACCATACCTTTAAGTCTATATTTAAAGGTCATAATTAAAAAAAATATGGTAGTAGGGGTAGGTATTTGATTGTATATTTTAAATAAAAATAATATACAAGCTCTTTCTAACCTCAATAGTCAAGTAGTTTTGTAAGTGGTAAAATAAAAAAAAGTAAAAATTTTTAATAAAATGACAAATTATGCTGGCTTTGATCAGTCTGGATTAGAAATGAATGCTGATCTAGGTGATCCGCGTAGACAATCTAAATTACCAGGTGGATATGCAACTCAAGGTCAGGCAGTATCTGCACCTTATGCAAAAGCTAATATGAAAGCTGCAGAAAAAACAAACCCTATGAATGCAAAGTCTCAAGAAACACCTGTAGGAGATAGGGTAAATGAGTTTTTAAATAGGGTTACTTAAATGGGTGATAATGATTTTCCAGCAGTTATGGCAAATGGGGGAAAAAGTTTTTTAGATGGCTATATGAAAAGAAAGGATCTGTATAGTCAATCGGGTACGAGTATTCCTGACTTGTCAATTGAAAGAGATTTTGAACAAGAATTAGGAAAACCAGCAATAGAAACGGTAAAAATTCGTAGATAAAGAGCGTTTAAAATTAATCTATATATTACAAGGTGTAGATGTCACAAACAGAAGTACAACTGATTAAAAACAATGCAGTTGTAGAAGCTGATATAGCAAATGATGCTGTGACGAGGGATAAGATAAATGTAGTTTCTACTTCATCCGCACCAGGAATCGAAATTAAAGGAGATAATGGTTCTCAAGAGGGATATCTACAACTTAATTGTCGTGTAAATAGTCATGGAGTGAAGATACAATCTCCACCACACAGTGCTTCTCAATCTTATAAAATTATTCTCCCAGATAATCAGATTGCAGTTGACAAAATTTTAAAAGTAAAAAGCATTACCGGATCAGGTTCTACTGCTACGGGACAATTGGAATTTGCTGATCCTGGAGCGTCAGATTTTGTAAAACTTCAAGCTGCAACTGGTTCTGATTTAGGAGGTTTTTTAATTTTTGATAATTTAGATACTGCGACTTATAGAGCATTTAAACTTTATTTTGCTCTTTTACCTGATTCTAGTGCTGATGGAATGTACCCTTACTTTAGATTTAGAACAGGCGGAGCAAGTGGAGCAGACGATAGTGCATCTCATTATAGTTATACTTATAGTTATGGAGCTCAAGTTGATGGCACGAATACCATAGCTAGAATAAATGAAAATCGTGGAGGTTTATCACATACAGTCGGTGGTCAGGCTACTGTAGAAGGAATTTCAGGTGTCTTAGATATTATGCTATGTAGATCAGGTGATGGTTTTAATACTGGTGGGGGTGGTTCAAGAGCGTCTGGTTCAATAAGTCAACATAACGAAGTAGAAAATTGGAGAGGTGGTTATGCAAATATACAATACAATAATAGTAGTGCTGTGAACCACACAGGATTTAAACTCTGGATGGGATCAGGTGGAAATCCTTATGGTGGATTTGATAATTACAAATATGCACTTTATGGAGTTAAAGGCTAATGACAAGATTTAATCTTATAAATGGAGTAAAAGTTCCATTAACTGCAGAAGAAGAAAAAATTAGAGATGCAGAAGAAAAACTTGCTTTAGCGGATTTAGCTGCTCATAAATATAAAAATGATAGAATTTCTGGAACTAAAACTACACCAGGATATCCTAATTTAAAAGAACAATTTGACCAATTATTTAGAGACATAAGTGCTGGTAAATTTGGTGAGGATGCAAAAACAGGGGAATGGTATATTGCAATTAAAGCTGTAAAGGACGCTAATCCAAAACCTAGTTAATTTAGACTCTAACTTCTAATAAGAATAAAAGAGTTAGAAGATTAGTCAATTTAAAATACTTATATAAAAAAGATACTTTTTAGATGGCATACATAGGACCAGAGCCTAAACTTGGGCGTAATAGAGAGGTAGATGATATTTCTGGTAGTTTTAACGGAAGTACAACTGCATTTACTCTTCA
>MDTD01028607.1_pt1 | contig 11874 bp, 10 predicted proteins | sample 811221 | NCBI WGS metagenome assembly MDTD01 (sample SAMN05326646, study PRJNA326480) | marine metagenome | isolation source: seawater | place: Pacific Ocean: South West | collected 2011 | reverse complement strand
TTTTGAAGCAAAAATTTCTTTGTAAGCTTTATCTAATCCTATTATCTTTTTATTATCATATTTTTTTCTACGCAATCCAATCAAGTTCAATCCTTGCAAATAATTTCTATTCCCTATTGACAATCCAAAAGGAGTTACATCTTTTAAAACACCTGTCATTCCACCAATCATTGCTAATCTGCCAATTCTAGTGAATTGTTGAACAGCCGAATTTCCTCCTATAACTACCGAGTCTTCAATTGTTACATGGCCTCCTAATGGAACATTGTTTGCTATAATTACATTGTTTCCAATTTTACAATCATGTGCTATGTGAGAGGAGATCATGAACAAACAATTATTGCCTACTATTGTTTTAGATCCTCCACCTTCTGTGCCTGGATTAATGGTTACGTATTCTCTTATTATATTGTCTTCGCCGATAGATAAGCTGTTTTTTTCATTTTTAAATTTGAGATCTTGAGGTTGCGTCCCAACACTAGCAAAAGGAAAAATCTTAGTACCTTTTCCAATTTTTGTATAACCTTCTATATGTACATTTGAGACTAATTCAACATTATCACATAATTCGACATTTGGTCCAACATAACAGAAGGGACCAATTTTTACTGATTTAGAAATTTTTGCATTTTTATCTATAACACTTGATTTATGTATCATTTTTTTCTGTCTACTATTGTTGCAGACCATTCTGCATCTGCCATTCTTTTTCCCTCGACTTTTGCCGTACCTTTGTATTTCCAAACTCTGCCGTGCGATCTTATAGCTTCAATCTCTAAATGGAGTTCGCAGTCTGGGATTACTGGATTTCGAAATCTGGCTTTGTCCACTCCCATCAAATAAACAAGTTTATTCGCATATTCTTTAGGATCGATACCATGAGCAGTTAGTGCAGCAGCTGCTTGACCAAAAGCTTCCACAATTAATACACCGGGCATAACTGGTTGGCCAGGAAAATGACCTTGAACATAAAATTCATTTTTTTTAACATACATTATTGCTGTAGCTGATTTTAAATGAACAATATTTTTCAGCTTGTCTATAAGTAACATCGGTTCTCTATGTGGAAGAAGAGCTTCTATCTCTTTTTTATCTAATTCAGTTTTGCTCATTATTCTTTATTCTTTTTTAAAAAATTTTTTAGTGAAACTGCAGGATATCCCATAACAATTTGATTATCCTCAATATCTTTTACTACTCCACTTCCACCACCGATTTTCACATTATTTCCTATTTTTAAGTGTCCTGAAACACCCGCTTGACCGCCAATAGAAACGTTATTTCCGATAGAAGAACTGCCTGCAAAACCAACTTGGCCTGCGATCATGCAATTCTTTCCTATATGAACATTATGGGCAATATGCACTTGATTATCTAAGTAAGTATTTTCACCTATTTTTGTAACATCTACTGAGCCTCTATCAATTGTGCATCCTGATGCTATTTCAACATTATTATCAATCATGACATAACCTATGTGGGGAAATTTAAAATTTTTTATTTGATTTGGTATAAAACCGAATCCTTTTTGGCCAATTTTACAATTATCCTGAATAACAATTGAGTCTCCCATGATTGAATTTTTTATAATCACTCCTGAACCAATAATACAATTTTTTCCAATTTTAACATTTTTTTCAATTATTGTATTAGATCCTATTATAGAATTTTTACCAATTTTAACTCCTTTTCCTATTAAAACATTGTTACCAAATTTTACACTTGGATAGTCTTTTTTTTTTGGGGGTTTAATTGATAAATCTGGATAATCAATATCTGCATATGGATAAATTTTTTTTAAAACTATTGCTAAATCGAATAAAACATTTTTTACGATAATTTTTTCTATACTCACTGGTAAAAATTTATCAAGTTTTTCTGTGGTTATACAAAATGAAGCTTTTGTTTTTAAAGCTAAGGATTTATATTTGATTGAGTCAAAAAAGGTTAAATCATTTTTTTTTGCATATCTTAAGGAATTAATATTTGAAATAGTTGCATTCTTTTTAAAGTTATGCTTTGGAAAAAGTATCTTAATTTTGCTTGGTTTTTTTTCAAAAAAATTAATGATAGTCATTAATTCAAATTAATAATTGATCGATTTCAATTTTCCATTAAGTAAATTAGTTATGTCTTTCGTTATATCTAATTCTTTGTTAGCAACTAACAGACTTCTTTTATCTATAACCATCTTTATATTTTTTTCTTTCATATATGTCTCTATTATAGGATTAACATTTTTCAAAAGTTCGCTCTTAGCTTTTTGCCTTTTTTTAGCTACGGAACTTAATAATTTTGATCTTTCAGATTGTAATTTAGAAACTTGGGTCCTTAACCCGTCAACTTTTTTTCTATATTCTTCCTCATTGATTAACTTTTTTTGTTGAATTATTTTCTTCTCCTCTTCTTGAATTTTTTTTTCTTTATCTTTAAGACCTTTCAACCCTGTCTCTAACTCAGCTTTCAAATCTTTTTGAGCTTTTTTTCCAGCGGTGCTTTCATTTAAAACATATTTGAAATCAATAAAATATGGAGTGTCTGCGTTTAGATTGCTTATAAAAAGAAAGGTTAATATAAGTATTAATTTAATTGTTTTCATTTTAAAACTGCGTTCCTAAGCTAAAATTAAATGACTCTGTTTTGTCAGTATTTGCTTTAGCTAAATTTGTTGCAAAAGTAAAGCTCATTGGGCCTAAAGGAGAAAGCCAATTAATATTTACTCCTGTAGAAGATCTTATTTCATTGCTTTCATCAATTGAACTATCATAATCCACGCCCCACACATTACCAAAATCAAGAAATAAACCAACATCAGCATTATAAGAGTCTGGTAGTAAATTGGGTAACTTTGCATCAAAATTAATGGCCGCTGCATAATTTCCACCAACATGGTCTGTTCCATCCTTTGGACCAACTTTACCTCTTTCAAAACCTCTTAATTTTTTTGAACTTAAAAATCTTCTTTTACTTATTCTTACGTCCTCATCATTTAAACCATTAATTGCCTCTAAAGTTATTTTTCCAGACCCAACCAAACTTTCACCAAAAGAGTGATAATTACTGGAAGAAAATGCGTTAATTATGTAAGGTTTATCTGCATAGAATGGGAATGCTTGACTAAAACTTACTATGGATCCGTCTGTAGGTGCAAATTTTCTATTTCTTTGGTCATAAGTTAGAGTATATTCACCTGATACCTCTGAAAATTTACCTTTTTGTTTTTTTAATGAACTAGACGCCGTGCTGCTAGTTCTTAAATCGTCATGTGATGCAAATAAATAAAGATTTGTAAAAATATCTTTATATTGTTCAAATCCTGTTCCTATACCTGCCGTTACAATACTATTTTCGTACCCTTGATCTGGTTTATCATTTTTAGTGCTTGAAATATTATACGTCATGGAGTTACCTAATAGATCGTAGTTTGGATTAGTATAACTTAAATTACCTTTAATTGATTCCGCTGAGACATCAAGTTCAGCACCTAATTTGATACCTTGTCCTAGCCAGTTGTTTTCTTGAACATTAAAGGCAAAGCTACTACCCTCCGTTCCAAAACCTGCTCCAGCGCTTATCTCACCAGTTGGCTGTTCCTCTACTCTAATATCTATAACTTTTAAATTGTTAGATGAACCATCTTTGACTTCTTTATTAACTGTTCTAAATATCCTTCTCGATTTAATATTAGCTATAGATTTATCTAATTTAATTTCAGTGAAAGGATCTCCTTCATCTAATGAAAGTTCACTCCTTACTACTTCTTCATTAGTGACATTGTTGCCAAGAATATTTATTTTTTCAACAGTGATTTTATCACCTTCGTAAATATCAAAAATAAGAGAAATTTTATCCCCTGATACATCCTCTTTAACCCGATGTTCGATAAATTGTAAGTTATTATCGTCTATCAATTCATCAATATCGTCTAAAATCTTTTTAACTTTAAAAGGTGAGTAGTAATCACCGACTATTTTTTTGTAAGTCTCATTTAAAGGAAAAAATATCTTTTTATCAAACACAGGATCAACATTTGTAGATATTTTGTCTATGACATATCTTTGACCGGCTTCAATATTATAATTAATACTTATTTTAGTATTGTCCTCAAGCTCAGCTGAAGTAGAATTTACTTCTATATCGTAGTAACCAATTGATCTATAGTAATTAATTAATAATCTTTTATCTAAATTTATTAAATTTTCACTAAATCTTGAGTTTCTTGAAATTACTTTCCAGAATTTATCTTCTTCACTAGCTATAATGTCTCGTAAACGTTTGTCTTTAATTTTCTTATCTCCAGTAAAAGAAATTTTAGATATTTTGGTAAGTTTTCCTCTATTAATTTTATAGACTAAATCATAATTTTTTTCGTCAATTTTTCTAACCTCTGCCGTAACTTCTGAAAAATTATATCCTAAAGATGAATAAAGATTTTTAATTTTATTAATATCTTCATTCAAATTATTTTCAATGAATGAATTTTTTTCTTTTATTGAAATTATTTTTTTTATTTCATCTTTAAATTTATTACTTTTTTCACCAATTATTAAAAGTTGATTAACTACCGGGTATTCTTCCAGTAAAATATAAAGAACATTATTTCTGATGTCTACATTAACATTTTCAAAAAAATTTGTTGAGTAAAGATTTTTTAAAATGTTATCTAGATCAGATTTTGAATAATCTAAGTTTGTACCTTTTAAATCACCATAGACTTTTATAGTTTCATCACTTATTCTGTTATTTCCCTCGATTTCAATTTTTTTAACTATTTCTGCCTTTAAATTAGACATCGTAAAGGCAAACAAACATACAAAAATATTTAAATATTTTTTAACCATAATTAGCAATAATTTTTTCTAAAGTTCTTTTCTTTGCCCATGTATCAATTTCATTGATTTGATTAATATTTTTAGGTTTTCTTATAGCATATTTTCTATAATTTCTATCATTTAGAATGCTCATTATGATTTTAAAAATAGCCTGAAAAGGTATCTTTTCGCTGAGAAAATGATCAACTAAAACCTCATTGGATGCATTTATAATTATTGGTGATGACGTGTGTTCGTTTAATTTATTTTTAATCCTAAAAATAGGAAAAATTTTTTTATCTACTCTTTGAAATTTTAAATCTTTAATAGTTTTTTTTTCATTTAATTTATGAAATTTATTAATATTTAAATTTCTCTCAAAAATACTATTAGCAAGAGGTATTAGCATTGTAGTATCATGGTAAATAAACTCACTTAATCCATTGTTAAGTTCTATAATTGCATGCACTAAAGACTCTGGATGGATTAGAATATCAATTTTATTATCTGGAATATTAAATAACTTTTGAGCCTCAATTAATTCTAACATTTTGTTCATCAGTGTGGCTGAGTCTACAGAAATTTTTTTTCCCATTTTCCATTTTGGATGCTTTAAAGCTTGTGTTGGGCTTATGTTTTTAAGTTGATGGGGTTTAAAATTTAAGAATGGACCACCTGATGCGGTTAAATAGATTTTTTTAATTTCATCTAAATTATGATTTTTTAATAGTTGAAGTAAAGAAAAATGTTCAGAGTCAATAGGAGTAATTGAAGTTTTAAATTTATTGGAATCTTTTTTAATTAAATTCCAACCGCATATGATTGACTCTTTATTTGCAATTAAAATTTTTTTACTGAATTTTATCATCTTTAATGTAGGTTGTAGTCCAGAAATACCTGGAATGGCGGATATGGTTAAATCTGATTTTTTTATCTTTTTAAAATTAAAATTATTTAAAATAATTGTTTTTTTTAATATTTTTTTTTGTAATTTTTCAAAAATTTTCTTATCGTTAACAACAAAATAATTCGGTTTATACTTTTTTATTTGATTGCAAATTTTTAAGTAATTTTTATTAGCTGAAAGTAGATTTAATTTGAATTTTTTTTTTTCTTTATCAATTATCTTAAAAACAGTATCTCCTATTGACCCTGTTGAACCTATAATAGAAATTGTTTGTTTCATTAAAATAATATTACAAGTGAAATAAATCCAATCGGGACACCTAAAAGTATCCCATCTATTCTGTCAAGAACACCTCCATGACCAGGTAAAAAATTACCTGTGTCTTTTAATTTAGCTTTTCTCTTTAAAAAAGAAAAAAGTAAATCTCCAATTTGACAAAATATTGATGTTGTTAACGCAACTAATATAAAAGAATAATTAAAATTTTTTGTAAAAAAATAAATTGATAACAACATAATTAAACATGCAAGAAAAATTGAACCAAGAGCGCCTGCAACAGTTTTATTTGGACTTATTTTAGTTAATTTTGGACCTTTAAAAAACTTACCAAAAATAAATCCACCAATATCAGAAGCTGCACAAACTAGGATTGTAATAAATAAAAAAATTTTAAGTTGAAGGAAATTTGAAAAAAATAAGAATAGAAAACAAAAACTGAAAATATAAAAAATAAAGAATGAGTTTACAAAAATTTTAAAAAAATTACCCCTAAAATTTTTTTTAGATAAGTTCATAAATTCAATAATTGATAATACTCCTAAGATTATTAAGCTATATACTAGAATAAAATTATTTATACTAATTAAGATTATTAGTGCTACTAAAAGAATTGATGTTACCAGTCTATTCTTAAAATTCTGAGAAATCATAATGAGCCAAAATTTCTTACTTCTTTTTTGAAAGCTTTGATTATTTTAATTAAATCATTTTTGTTGAAATCTGGCCATAATTTTTTCAAAAAATAAAGCTCAGAATAAGCTAATTGCCATAATAAAAAATTACTTAATCTTTGATGACCTCCGGTTCTTATAAGAATATCAGGATGAGGTATATTTTTTGTATAAAGATTTTTCTCTATATTTTTAATATTTAATTTTTTTTTACTTTTTTTTACCGCATGTATAATTTCATTTTTTGAACCATAATTTATTGCAAGATTAACTAAAATTTTTTTATTTTTTTCCGTTAATTTAATAGTTTTGTTTAAAGTAGTTTTTATATCTGATGGTAAATTATTTATATTCCCTATAATATTTATTTTTATACCTTGTTTGATTACAATTTTTATTTCTTTCAGAAAATAATTATTAATTAATCTAAATAAAAATTTAATTTCTCTTTTAGGTCTTTTCCAATTTTCGGATGAAAAAACGTAAAATGTTACTATAGGTATTTTAAGTTTAATTGAACTTTTTACGACTTCTTTTACTGTTTCAACTCCCTTTAGGTGGCCGAAGTTTCTGCTTTTACCTTTTTTTTTACCCCACCTACCATTGCCATCCATGATAAAGGCAATATGAGTGAGAACGTTCATATTTGGCTGATCTCTTTTTCTTTATCGATTACGATGTTCTCAATATTTTCAATATTTAGGTCAGTAAGTTTTTGAATATTTTTTTCAAAATTTTTACTATTATCTTCAGTAATATCTTTATTTTTCAATTTTTTTTTAAGTTCCTCGTTAGCTTCTCTTCTAATATTTCTGATGGAAATTTTACTTTTCTCACTCATGCCTTTTAATACCTTGATCAAATCCTTTCTTCTCTCTTCAGTTAAATCAGGTATTCTTAATCTTATTATTTGCCCATCAATTTGAGGGTTAATTCCTAATTCAGATTTTTGAATTGCTCCCTCAATTAAATTAGTATTGGATTTATCCCATACTTGTATTGAAATTAATCTTGCCTCTGGTACACTTATTGTAGCAAGCTGGTCGATAGGCATTAATTGACCATATACATCTACTTTGATCGTATCTAACATGTTAGTATTTGCTCTACCAGTTCTTAATGTAGCAATATCTTTTTTAAAAGATTGAATACTTTTTTCCATCTTAGTTGAATAATTTTTTTCATTAAATTCTGAGCTCACTTAATTAAACTCCTTCTCCAACTTTATATCTAATAAACTGCATTACTTTTATTGGATTATCTGCAGAATTTTCTTTCAATATATCAGATACTTTTTTTTTAGGATCCATAATCCATATTTGATTTAAAAGTGAATTATCGTTTAAAAATTTTGAAATTTTACCTTTTGAAATCTTTTCTGCCATTTCTGGAGGCTTTCCTGAATTTACTACCTCTGCTTTTATAATTTCTAATTCTTTATCGACTAATTTTTGATCTATACTTTCTTTATCAATCGCTAAAGGGTTAGAAGCTGCTATATGCATTGCTATTTTAACACCTATTTCACTATTTTTTTCTTTAGAAATCCCATCTAGTTTTACAATAGAAATTATCTTTCCTACGCCTTTTTCAATAGCTGAATGAACATATGAAAAATTTACACCACTGGAATTGTCAAAAAAGTTTGCTCTTCTTATAGTAATTTTTTCACCAATTTTTGCAATTAAATTCACTAAATTATCTTTAACAGTTGCTCCATTACGCATTTTTGTTTCATTAATTTTATTTAAAACACCTTTAGATTTAAAATTTATTTCCGATAGCTCTTTGCAAAAATCTATAAAATCTTTATTCTTTGCTACAAAATCAGTTTCACTATTAATTTCGATTAGTGATATCTCTCCATTTTCCTCTTTGACTAATGCTAAACCTTCTGATGCGGTTCTGCTCATTTTTTTTGAAGCTTTGGCAATACCCTTTTTTCTCAAAAACTCTATTGATTTTTCAATATTTCCATTTGTTTCGTCTAGCGCAACTTTACAATCTTTAAAACCTACACCTGTCATTTCTCTTAGTTTTTTTATGTTGTCTAGTAATTCTTTATTTGACATTAAATAATTAACTTAGATTATTTTTTTTTTTTCTTTAGAATTTTTTTCTTCAGATTTTTCCTTGGCATCTTTGATGAATTTTTCAGCATCTTTAATTGTATTTTTTAAAAGATCACAATACAAGTTTATAGATCTTCTCGCATCATCATTGCCTGGTATAGGGTAATCTATTCCAGTGGGGTCAGAATTTGTATCCAAAACTGCTATAATAGGAATGTTTAATTTTTTTGCCTCAGCAACAGCAAGCGCTTCAATGTTAGTATCAATTATAAAAATCAAGTCTGGTGTCTTTTTCATTTCTGAAATTCCACCTAAAGATCTTTGAAGTTTTTCTTTTTCTTTAGTAAATTTAAGTATTTCTTTTTTTGTAAAACCTAAATTTTCTTTAGATAATTGATCGTCCAATTTTTTTAGCCTCTTTATTGAATTTTGAATAGTATTCCAGTTAGTTAACATTCCACCAAGCCATCTGTAATTTACATAAAATTGACCAGTTTCTTGTGCTAGTTCGCTAATTTGTTCTGAAGCTTGTTTTTTTGTTGATACGACTAAAAGTTTTCCACCACTTGATATAATTTTATGTACTTGTACTAGAGCGCTTTTAATAAAATCCACGGTTTGTGTTAAATCTATAATATGTATAGAATTTTTCTCACCAAAAATGTACTTTTTCATTTTTGGATTCCATCTTAAGGTCTTGTGTCCTAGATGAACACCAGCTTCTAAAAGTTGTTTTATATCTACTTTTGGTACGTTCATATTTTTTCCGGTTAATCCACCACAGTAATTCCAAATAATGGACCGGTAGGGCAGTGCCCTTACAACTGTGTGCGAAATAAACCACACATATATACAATAGAATTAAAAAATCAACTGTCTAAACTATTATTTTTTCGACGTATTTCTTAGCTTTTAAGGCTTTAAAATGGGTAAGGTCAAATTTTCGATTTTCTTGTAAAGAATAATAAGCTCGATTATTTTTTTCTTTAACAATTAGATTTATTTTTGTTTCTCCTTTATTGGATAACAATTCTTTAATTTCATTTAAATTATAGTCATCTTTCAACTCTATTGTTACTTTAGTATAAGGTTTACTGATGACATAATCTAAACTTAAAATTTTTTTTATGTTAATTCTTTTTTTTGTATTTTCTCCCACAATTTTATCTTTCTGCAAAGTGAGAACAAATGACTCGGATTCTTTTAACTTATCCCTGTTTGTTACCAATATATCAGCAAACAAGAAAAGTTCGTACTCACCTCTTTTGTCACTAAATTTAATAATGGCATATGGCGTTCCTTTTGCGCTTTTCTTCTCTTGTATTGACATTATTGTTCCTGCAACTAAACCTTCATTTTGATTGCTTTCTAGAAATTTATAATAAGAAATTATATTTAATTGATTTAAAGACTCTTCAAACTCATTAAGAGGATGGTTTGTTAAATAAAATCCAATTGATTTAAATTCTTCTGATAATAGTTCTTTTTGTGACCAAATACTAGAAGGCATAAAATCGAATTTTTTTTGATCATTCTCTTGTTCATCAAAAAGATTTGTTTGATGATTGTCTTTATCCGCATTAATATTCTTAATCTTTTGTATTATTTTAGGAATAGAATTTAAAATTTTATTTCTATCTTTATCAAACTCATCAAATACACCGGCTTTTACAAGGCCTTCTAATTGTAATTTATTTACATCTTTAATATTAACTCGATATATAAAATCTACAAAAGATTTAAATTTACCATTTTGCTCTCTCTCTGTAATAATATTTTTTATTGCTTCGTAACCAACATTTTTTATTGCTCCCAGTCCATAATAGAGTTTCCCATTAATAGCTTTAAAATCAGAATAACATTTGTTAATTGATGGATTTATAATTTGTATGTTCAATTTTTTTAATTCTTCTACAAATTCTCTCAATTTAGAAGTATTGGTCAATTCCGTTGACATAGTAGCTGCTATGAAATCTTCTTTATAATATGTTTTGAGATAAGCTGTTTGATAAGCAATTAATGCATATGCAGCAGCGTGACTTTTATTAAAACCGTACTGAGCGAATGGCTCAATTTTTGTAAAAACAAAATTCGCAACATCTTTTGCTATTCCATTTTTTAAGGCACCGTTAATAAATCTCTCTTTTTGTTTATCTAACTCAGCTTTTTTCTTTTTACCCATAGCTCTTCGCAGGATATCTGCTTCTCCAGCAGTAAAGCCTGCTAATGTTTGGGCAATTTGCATTACTTGCTCTTGATAAATAATAATTCCATACGTTGGAGTTAATATTTCTTTTAATGTTGGATGAATATAATCAGGTTCTTTAATTCCATTCTTACAATCATTGTAAATTGGTATATTGCTCATCGGGCCCGGTCTGTATAAAGCCACTAGTGCAATGATATCGTCAAATTTATTTGGTTTCATTTGCTTAATAGCTTCTCTCATCCCGGCGCTTTCCAGCTGGAAAAGTCCTGTTGTTTCGCCCGTCGAAAGCATTGAAAAAACTTTATCGTCATTATGATCAATTTTACTAATGTCTAAGTCAATTTTTTTAATTTTTAATCTTTTAATAGTGTTGTCTATAACGGTCAGGGTCTTTAAGCCTAATAAATCAAATTTAACTAACCCTGCATTTTCAGATGAATACATATCATATTGTGTTGATGGCAAAGTTAAATTTGAACTATGATCGATGTATAACGGGAATTGCTCAGCTAATTTCTCTCCAGCAATTACTACACCTGCTGCATGGGTTGCCATATTACGATTTAATCCCTCTAATTTTAATGAGAGATCTAAAAGTTTTTTTACTTTTAAGTTATTTCTTATTTCCTCTTTAAATCTTGGTTCTCTATCAATTGATTCTTGAAGTGTTAGGGGTCTAGAAGGATCAAACGGGACCATTTTACAAATTCTATCTACATGGCCATAAGAAAGACCTAGTACACGACCAACATCTCTCAAAACCATTCTAGCCTTTAGTTTCCCAAAAGTAATGATGTGAGCTACGCCGTTTTTGTATTTTGATTTAAGGTATTCAAATACTAAATCTCTTTTTTCCTCACAAAAATCAATATCAAAATCTGGCATTGAAATTCTATCTGGATTTAAAAATCTTTCAAAAATTAGA
>MDTD01063216.1_pt1 | contig 11875 bp, 14 predicted proteins | sample 811221 | NCBI WGS metagenome assembly MDTD01 (sample SAMN05326646, study PRJNA326480) | marine metagenome | isolation source: seawater | place: Pacific Ocean: South West | collected 2011 | reverse complement strand
CGATCCAAACCGCCCTAATCAACGCTTGTCGTCTTCACGAACCTCTTCAAATTCTGCATCGACGACGTCGCCATCGACTGCATCTTCCTCCGGAGCCTGCTCAGCACCCGCCTCACCCGCTTCGGCTTGTGCGGCATACATCTTCTGAGCAACACCACTGGTTGCCTCCGTTAAGGCAGTAGTTGCCGCCTCGATCGCGTCTTTGTCGTCGGTCTTAACGGCATCTTCCGCTGCGGTAATAGCAGCTTCGATAGCTGAACGCTCGTCATCCGTCGCGTGCTCACCCGCCTCTTCAAGCGTCTTCTTGGCGGCATTGATCATGCCATCCGCCGTATTACGCGCAGTGACTAACTCCTCGAACTTCTGATCCGCCTCTGCATTCGCTTCGGCGTCCGCAACCATCTGCTGGATATCGTCCTCAGATAGACCACCCGATGCAGTGATTCGAATCGACTGCTCTTTGCCGGTGGCTTTATCTTTCGCCGAAACGTTCAGGATACCGTTCGCATCGAGGTCAAATGTCACCTCAATTTGTGGCATGCCGCGTGGCGCAGGTGGAATGTCGGCCAAATCGAACCGACCCAGCGACTTATTCGACGCTGCCTGCTTACGCTCACCTTGAACGACGTGAATCGTTACCGCTGTCTGGTTGTCTTCCGCCGTTGAGAACACCTGCGACTTCTTCGTAGGAATAGTCGTGTTCTTTTCAATCAGTGGCGTCGCGACACCACCCATGGTCTCGATACCCAGTGTCAGAGGCGTTACGTCAAGCAGGAGAACATCCTTGACGTCACCGGCCAGTACCGCACCCTGAATCGATGCACCCATAGCCACAGCCTCGTCAGGGTTGACGTCCTTGCGTGGCTCCTTGCCAAAGAAATCCGCAACGGTCTGCTGAACCATAGGCATACGCGTCTGACCACCGACCAGGATGACGTCGTCGATCTCGCTCGCTGAGAGGCCTGAATCTTTCAGAGCGACCTTCACAGGCTCAAGCGACCGTGTCACCAACTCCTGTACCAGGGACTCGAGCTTTGCACGCGTGAGCTTGACCACCAAGTGCTTGGGACCTGTGGCATCAGCCGTGATGTAAGGCAAGTTCACTTCTGTCTGCTGAGAGCTAGACAGCTCGATCTTGGCCTTTTCTGCTGCTTCCTTCAGACGCTGCAGCGCCAGCGGATCGTTATGCAGGTCGATACCGTTCTCATTCTTAAACTCTTCTGCGAGGAACTCGATCAACCGCAGGTCGAAGTCTTCTCCACCGAGGAAGGTGTCGCCGTTGGTCGCAAGTACTTCGAACTGATGCTCACCATCGACTTCTGCAATTTCAATAATCGAGATATCAAACGTACCGCCACCCAGGTCGTAAACCGCCACAGTGCGATCTCCCTGCGCTTTGTCCATGCCGTAGGCTAGAGCAGCCGCGGTTGGCTCGTTAATGATGCGTTTCACGTCTAGACCCGCAATCCGACCCGCGTCTTTGGTTGCCTGACGCTGAGAGTCGTTGAAGTAGGCGGGTACAGTGATGACGGCTTCGGTGACCGACTCGCCGAGATACTCTTCGGCCGTCTTCTTCATCTTACGAAGTACTTCCGCAGACACCTGAGGCGGCGCCATTGACTCGCCTTTTGCCTCAACCCATGCATCGCCGTTGTCGGCCTTGACGATGTTGTAAGGCACCATCTTGATGTCTTTCTGGACAACGTTGTCTTCAAATCTACGGCCGATCAATCGCTTAACCGCAAACAAAGTATTTGTCGGGTTAGTGACGGCCTGACGCTTTGCAGATTGACCCACCAATATCTCGTTATCCTCTGCGTAAGCCACGATTGAAGGCGTTGTGCGACCGCCCTCGGCGTTCTCTATGACGCGAGGCTTGCCGCCCTCAAGGACCGACACACAGCTGTTCGTCGTTCCGAGGTCAATACCAATAATCTTTCCCATGTCTTTCTCTCCTACGGCCAGGTGATCCCGGCGCCTAATCTTGTCTTTGTAAATGGGTCGCTCTGTCTAAATTTCAAGCGTCCTGATAAAAAATTCTGTCTTTATTTACGATGCGGCTTTGGACACCATCACCATTGCAGGGCGCAGCAACCGGTCTTTCAGCAAGTAACCCTTCTGCATCACAGCAATCACGGTATTCGGTTCAACATCGGGGTTTTCGATCATGCTCATCGCCTGCGCGACCTGCGGGTCAAAGGGCTCACCATGAGGATCTACAGGCGTGACACCATTCTTCGCCAGCACATCGACCAAACTCTTGAGCGTTAACTCAACACCTTCAACGACCGCAGCAATACCCTCAGCATCCGACCCAGTAGACGCCTCCAAAGCGCGCTCTAGGTTGTCAACGACGGGCAACAAGTCATTTGCGAATCGCTCGAGGGCGAACTTCCGCGCTTTTTCGACGTCTAGCTCTGCCCGGCGCTGCGCATTGATCGCATCGGCCTGCGCACGAAGCGCAGCGTCCTTGGCCATCGCAACCTCTTCTTGGAGTGCCTCCACCTCTGAAAGCTCATCGGTCTCAACATCGACAGATTCCACCTCAGCACCATCGCTTTCCTGAGTAGCCTGGGCCTCTACTTCGTTCTCTGGAAGGTCGTTATTTTCGCTCGACATGCGTCATCTCCCGCACCGTAATTTGTCCAATACGGGGGAGATGGGGAGTCGATTTATATTTTCAAGGCAATAACCTTGAAGTTTCGGGGATATTTACGTTTTTTATCGGCGTATTAGCGAGATAAGGCCGCCGTTAGGAGTCTTGCCGTGATATCAACAAGAGGAATCACCCGCTCGTAGGCCATACGCGTGGGCCCAATGACACCCAGAACACCGACTGGCTGTGTACCCTGAGCATAGGGCGCAGTAATAACACTGTAGTCACCCAGCACCTCATAACCCGCCTCTTCACCGATGAAGATTTGGACCCCATCAGCACGGGAACACCGATCAAGAAGCTCCAAGAGGTCACGCTTGCGCTCGAAGGCATCGAACAACTCCCGCAGCTTGTCCATATCATTGGCACTCGCCTGCTTTATCAGCCGGCTCTCACCCGCGACAACGTATTCCTCCTGCGAGTCCTGGACATCCATCGCCTCTTTAGCGACCTGCAGTGCAGCTTCCATCTGCTCGTCAATGCGCGCTCTCGCCTCGGCCATTTCGGTCACCAGCAACTCTTTCACCTGAGCCAAATCGTTACCGGCGTACCGTTGATTGATAAAATCTGCCGCTGACTTCAGCTGAGCCTCGGTCAGTGGCCGCGAGAGCTCAATAACCCGATTCTGCACTTCGCGCTCATTGACCACTAAGATGACGAGGACCCTTGAATCGGAGAGGGGTAGAAACTCGATTTGCCGAAGCTGCGATGCGGTCGGACGAGGAACCGTAACAATGCCCGCCTGTGCCGTGACTTGTGTCAGTAAATTTGACGCCGATGCAATGAGGTCTGACGAGGGCCGGCTCGGGTTCAACTCGTGTTTCAAGGCCTGAATCGCGGCCTCATCAATGGGACTGGTCTGCAGCAAGCTGTCGACAAACAAGCGATAGCCCTGCGAGGTAGGCACCCGGCCTGCAGACGTGTGAGGAGAAGACAAAAACCCGCGATCTTCTAGATCCGACATGACATTGCGAATCGTCGCGGGACTCACTGACATGCCACTCTCAACGTGCAATGCCTTGGAGCCCACGGGCTGACCTTCGCGTATGTGCATATCCACCAAGGTTCGCAACAAAGAGGCTGCGCGTGGTGAAAGACCGTCCGATGACATGTTGATCTCCTCGGTGTCGAGTTTTAGCACAGACCTCTTGGACCGCAAAGCGCGAAATTGATGTGCGGTTTATCCACGACTGGTGTTCCGAATCGGAGGCACCTGAGCTATAACGGAGCTATTAACAAGACACGGTCGTCTAAAAAGAAACGGTTATCATGCTGACAGATCTCTCCATCCGCGACTACGCCATTGTTCAGCGCCTCGATATCGAGCTACACGCTGGAATGACCTGCGTTACCGGTGAGACCGGTGCGGGTAAGTCGATCATGCTCGATGCGCTCGGGTTGTGTATTGGCGACCGAGCTGATGCAAAAGCGGTGAGAGCCGGTGCTGACCGTGCCGAAATTTCCGCCCTCTTTTCGGTAGAGCATCTTCCGGAAGCGCAGGCTTGGCTTGATAGAGCAGCCCTGCTCGAGGGCCATGAGTGTTTGATCCGCCGCACCGTAACCTCAGACGGTCGATCCAGAGCCTTCATCAACGGCAGTCCGGCAACGCTAGCTCAATGCAAAGAACTGGGCGAGCTCTTGGTTGACTTGCACAGCCAGCACGCACACCAGTCCCTTCTGCGCCGCTCCGTGCAGCGAGAGTTACTCGATGCCTTTTCTGGAACCAGCGAGGACGCCTCAGCGGTTGCAGAGGAGGCAGCGAGCATTCGCGCACTGAAGCTCGAGTTGGATACCTTGCGTTCTTCGAGCAATGAGATCGCCGAGCGCAGGGATCTGCTCAATTACCAGATTGATGAATTAGCCACACTGAGTTTTGGCGACACCGAGCTTGAGGCCCTGGAGTCCGACCAAAAGGTTCTGAGCAACGCAACGTGGATTATGGAGACGGTGCATGCGATTGCCGAGCAGTGTGCGAGCCTGAGCGATCAGTTGCGATCTTCTGTCTCGCAACTCAGCGATGATCGGCTCGGTACTAAAATTGATGAAAGCCGAGAGCTAGTGGCCTCTTCACAGATTCAACTGGACGAGGCGGCATCCGAATTACGACGGTTTCTTGATGGAGTTGAGCTCGACCCGGAGCGTCTAGGCGAAGTAGAGAGCCGACTCGATACCGCCTACGGCTTGGCTAGAAAGCACCGTATTCGGCCCGAGGAGCTTGCGGGACACCTTGAGACCCTGAGCACGGAGCTTGAAAATCTTGAGCACGGTAGTCAGCGACTCGATGAGCTCGAGATGGAGATCCAGACGCGCCATGCGCGCTGGAAAGAGTGCGCCAACGCACTTACCAATCTGCGCAAAGAGGGTGCCCGCCGATTGGCGGAGCGAACCATGGAATTGCTGGCGAAACTTGCCATGGACCGCTGTGAGGTCGACATTGGTTTCATCGACATTGATGCTGACAAGCTCGACCCGCGCGGTTTGGAAGAAATAGAAATCTGGATTGCGACCAATCCCGGTAGCCAACCAGGCCCGCTCAACAAAGTTGCCTCAGGCGGCGAGCTGTCTCGCATCTCCCTCGCCTTGCAAGTAGCGGTGGCTGACAAAGCAACAGCGCCTACTATGATTTTCGACGAGGTCGACGTGGGTGTTGGTGGAGCCGTGGCTGATGTCGTTGGCAAGTTACTCAAGACACTGGCGGACAATGTCCAAGTATTATGCGTCACCCACCTGCCCCAAGTCGCAGCGAAAGGTCATCAACATATTCAGGTCAGCAAGGCAGGTGATCATGTTGTCACCACCAGTCTGCAGTATCTATCGGATGAAGAGCGTGTTGAAGAGCTCAGCCGCATGCTGGGCGGCGCCGTGGTGACCGATGCGACGAGAGAGAACGCGCGCGAGTTACTCGCTGCGACTTAAAAACGGTCTATCGCTTTTTGCGAACGTACAACACCAATGAGTGATCAATAATTTCGTAGCCCCGCTCGGCAGCGATGGCATGCTGTCTCGCCTCAATCTCTTCGTCGACAAACTCAATGATCTCATTGTTATCCACGTCGACCATATGGTCATGGTGATCATCGGTCGCAAGCTCAAAAACCGAGTGGCCAGATTCGAAGTTGTGTCGCTCGACCAACCCAGCCGTCTCAAACTGCGTTAACACACGGTATACGGTAGCCAAACCCACATCATCGCCCGCATCACGGAGGCGCTGGTAGACGTCTTCGGCGCTCAGGTGCGCACCTTCATCGGCCGACTCACTCAAGATCGACAAAATATTGAGACGCGGAAGAGTGACTTTTAAGCCCGCTCGCTTCAAATCGACATTTTGATTCGTCACAGCATTTCCTCGGAGACGGTGAATGGGGGTATGATGCCAGCCGATCACACAACAGGAAAGTCTGCCTTGCAATCTCGTTCGCGTCTCACACTCAGTTTGTCTCTTTTACTGTCGCTATCCACACTCGGTGCATGCAGCGGTATTGGCTTCCCCGGCGTTTATCGAATTAACGTTGAACAGGGCAACATTGTGGACCAAGAGATGGTCGATCAACTCAAGCCGCAGATGACGCGACGGCAGGTTCGCTTCGTGTTGGGCACACCCATCATTGAGGATACGTTTAACGCTGATCGTTGGGATTACGTACACGTGATTCGCCTGGGCAACGAAAATTTATCTCGCTCCCAGCTAACCGTGGTTTTCGAGGGCGACGTTCTGGTTGATGTTGAAGGTGATCTTGTCGGCGAAAACTGGCCAGAAAAAGACACCGAGACAGAAGGCTCGCAGGCCGAGGCTTCCGAGACCGACGCTTAAGCCCGCTCGGCTTTCGCCTTTTCCGCTCTGGCTCGCCTAACCGCTTTTGGATCGACCAAAAGCTCTCTATAAACTTCTACTCGTTCACCCTCTGAAAGTTCGTGAGTGGCTGGCACCATTTTACCGAACACACCCAACTTCGCTGTCGATAGATCTGGTAAGTCATCAAAGAAGCGGCCCATATTGGCCTGTTCAACCGCCTCGAGCGCAGTCGTCCCCGCAGCGACAGATAGTGTTTCGATACGCTGCTTGTCAGGCAACGCGTAGGCCACTTCGACGTTAATCATCTCGGACATAAACTACTTATAACCCTTCTTATAACCCTACATCGGTTGCTGAGAGCCGTCGCTTCGCTACTGCTGACTCATTTGATTGGCACGTTTTACCATCGCATCAACCATATCGTTTGCCACGCTTTCGAAGAGCCGACTCGCCGCCATCTTAAGCAGACCCGAGCGCAATTGGAACGTCAGATCGAGTGATACGCGGCAGGCATCTTCACTCAGCGCTTCGAAGCGCCACTCACCGCCCAGTGATTCAAAGGGCCCGTCTTCAAGCGCGAGACGAATGGAGGAAGGCGCCACATTGGTATTGCGGGTCACAAAGGATTGTTTGACGCCAGCTTTCGATAAATCGAGCCGAGCCACTACGCCCGCCTCGGTGGTCTCAAGTATCTCAGCGCCGCTGCAACCCGGCAGAAACTCGGGATACCGCGCAATATCAGCGACCAGGTCAAACATGGTCTGTGCCGAGTGCATGAGTAATGCCGTCTTTTGAATGGTGGTTGCCACGATATCTCTTTCTTAGCCGTTAAATTTTCTCGTCAGGGCTCCTTCACTAGCCCAAATTTCTAGCGTTCCCATAAGCCAGACTAAACTACAGGGCAACCCGCATGATCGCGAAAATGCTCAGAGCGAAACACAGTACCGGCGTAACCCAACGTGTAATGATGAACCAGAGGTAAAACACGGTAAAACGCTCGCGGTACTTCTCGCCACGCAGAATAGGCCTCGGCACCCGCCACGCGGTAAATACCGCGGTCAAACCCAGCACCATGGGCACCATGACCGGCACCAACCAGGAATCGATAGTGAGACGCGCGACGGGGTGTGCGAGAGCAAATGAAGCGGACAACCACAGTGCAAAGGCAACGACGGCCATGGCAATAGGCCTGGGCACATCCACTTCTCGCCGCAAAATCGACACCATGGGCTCGATCAGGGCTATTAATGCAGCAAGGCTCGCCAACATGATGGACATCATGACCAATAGCCCAAAGAGCTCCCCTGTGGGTAGATTCGCGAAGGCATAGGGAATAGAAACCACCAGAAGCGCCAATCCTTGAGTCATTTCGACATCTACAGCAGCGGTGACTGCAACCACGATGATAGCCAGCAACAGCATGGCCGCCGTATCCAAAATGCCAACGGCAATGACGGAACGAACCAAAGGCAATCCTGAAGGCGATCGACTCCCGAAGACCAAACCCACACCTACGCCGACACCCAGACTCGACAAGGCGGCTAATGCTGCTGTCACCGCGCCTGACTGAGTCAGCTGTTCGGGTCGATACTTAAAGATCCATTCGTTCGCCGCAGAGATATCCCCGACCTCAAAGGCATAACCCAATGCCGAGTAGATCATTAGCAGAATGAGTGGCATGAGAATCCAGCCCGCCAGCAAAAGAACCACCTGTGGACCCGGCAATGCAGCCAATATAACAAGCGCGATCAACACGCCCAGTACTCGCAAGTGGTCGGCACTTTCAATTGCTGAGAGCGTGTTAATGATCTCGCTCGCGCTCGCAGAGTCCCAGTCACCGTTGTAAAGATAGAGACTGGCCTCCGCACCCAGTACCAGTGGTACCAACAACAACGTCGCAATCATGAAGGCCAAGACTGCCTGCAGTGCACCAATCCAGCGCCAACGCGTATCGCGACCTGCCAGCGATGCTACCCACTGAATCGATCCCATGGGCGAACTTCGACCGATGCTACCCATGGTCAGCTCAGCAATAAGAACAGGCCCCACAACGAGGGCTAGGACAGTGACATAAACCAGTAGAAACGCGCCACCACCCTGCTCGCCGATGACATAGGGTAGACGCAACACATTACCAAGCCCTAACGATACCGCGAGCAGAGCAAAGATAAGCGTTGTACGTCCTCGCCAAGGTTGTTGAACGTTACTGTCCACGACTGTCTTCCACTGATAACTCTTGCCACTAAAACATCAGACACTGATAAACCCGATGCGTATAATACGGCGATGGGTAAAGGCAAAACGAAAAAACCATCGGACAACACCATAGCGCAAAACAAGCGTGCACGGTTCGAATATCACCTGCTCGATACATTCGAAGCGGGCGTGTCACTTATGGGCTGGGAAGTGAAAGCGCTGCGCGCTGGCCGTGTACAGCTCACTGACTCCTTCGTGGTGATGACAAAGGGTGAAGCCTTCCTCCTCGGATCTCAAATCTCACCGCTCGATACGGTATCCACGCACTATGTTGTGGAGAAAACGCGATCAAGAAAACTGCTGTTACACAAAAAAGAGCTCGCCAAAATCAACCAAGCACTCACGCAGAAAGGTCAGACCTGCGTCTGTACCGCCCTCTACTGGAAGGGTCATCTGGTGAAAGCAAAAGTGGCGATTGCTCAGGGTAAGAAGCAACACGACAAGCGTGACACGGAAAAGCAGCGCGACTGGCAGCGTGATAAAGCGCGTATTGTTCGGGAAAACGTGAAGCAGTAGCGCTACTGCAATCCCGCGTACGTATTCCAACCACCTAACGCCAGCGCGACAACCAGTGCGACGGGACGGTATGCATTACCCCCGAACCGATGGAACGCACGGTGCCCCAACTGATCGCCGATAAAGCTCATTGGAAAAGCCAGCAGTAACAGTAGCAAGGGCGTTGCCGTCACCATGTCCGCAACCGTGAACATGACCACGGCAAGAACATTAGACGCAAAAAAGAACGCCATCAGAAATGCCCGCGCCGCGCCTGGGTCTGTGATGACAGCCATGGCGTACACCACGACGGGGGGGCCCGGTATCGCAAAGGCACCGTTCATGAGTCCCGAGGCAATACCTGTTCCTGCAGTCACTGACTTGGGCACTGAGACTTTGTTAGATGGCCTCACCAGCGCTGTCGCGAGTGTTGCAACGATGACGGATAGGCCAATCCACAGCTGAAACTCGGATCGGGACATGCCGCTCAGGAGGTACACACCAACAGCTGTGCCAGCCAGCGACCCCAAGATCATGGGCGTGAACTGGTCGACAGGGAACTTGCCCCACCACTCCTTGTAGCTCGTGGAGCTCACGGCGATGGTTAAGGTCGCGGCCAACACCACGGCTTCATTTGGCAAGAGCAGTAGAGAAAAAACGGGAACCGCAATCATGGCGAACCCAAAGCCTGTGAAGGCCCTCAACAGCGCTGCGGCCAATGCGGTACCACCCACAGCAATGAGCTGCAGTGGTGACAATAATGTAAGTAATGATTCCATGAACGCGCCTATCCCTCGGGCCCTCGGGCGTCGCTATGGTAGGGGAATGAGCCCGCGCACTCATCCATAAATTTTGGGTAAAAGTGGCTTTACCCGTGCGAACTAGACGTACAAGGCATTTCAAAAACCCGTCAGCACGTCTATCGAGTCGCTATTTGCAGCTAATTGCGTTCGGGTGGCGATGTCCGCGGTCGCATGTCAGAACCCTCCGGCCCCGCCTGTCTAGCACCGACTTGGCGACCAGTCTGTTTAAACAGATAAGGCGCTGCTCTCATACGGTCCTTCGCATCCAGCGACAGCAGCACATCAATTCCAATTTCATGAACGAGCTCATGATAGTCAGCTGTCGATTGCCTCATGGCAACCAGGCCCGCCTCCAGTTCTTCACGGGTCAACGTCTTTGACTTCAGCAACCGACGCAAAGCGCGCTCCGACTTGCGAACGTCTCGTCGAGCCGCTATTACCTCGCGTGAGTGCTCCCGCAACAGAGGCCGAGCTTTGTCTCGAACCGCTTTGGGTACGTCTTTGAACGCCCACGCCAACGGGGGAGGACTATGCTGCCCTTCCCGAAGCATATGACCTCCAATTAAACCCGCTAGCAATAGATTCAGGGCAATCGACACGACAACTAGGCCAATCAACGCTCTATGACTCATCTCACTACTCCTCGCCCAAAACTGTGAAGCTGTATTGCTCTGCCTGTGACCAGTCCTCCACCGGCTCATACGTTGTTGACCCGACGGCGATACCCGCACTCAAAGTAAGACTCGCGGCGAGTGCCGGCCTCCAAACATCTGATGACAACGACTCCGCCACAACTTCGAGGCCTCTGCTTAGCCGCTGAGACAGCGTTAGCTGCTGCGGTAAACCACGGGCAATCTGTTTTGCAACTTCGGTAGCGTCTAGTGTCGCCACCCGAGTGGATTTCTGGAGAAGGCTGTCCAGGGACGCTTCCTCACTCAGGATTTGGCGCAGCTCATCACTCGATTGCCAAGCATCGAGCGTTGCTGCCCGCTCTGCTCCGGGCCATGCACTCTGCTCAGCACCGTAGGCAGCGATTACATCCGTTGCCCGCTTCTGGGATTTTTTGTCTGGGTTCATTGCTGTGTCTCCAGCTGTTTTTTCAAATTACCGCGCGCTCTAACTAATAGGGACTCCACGGCACGGACCGATGAATTCATGATCTCCGCCACTTCTCGGTTCGATAGATTTTGATAGTAAGTCAGTACCAAAGCGGTTCTCTGACTCTCGGGTAAACGCATTAAGGCGACATCGATGGGCTGCTGCTCTCTCGGAGTATCAGACTCAGTTAGGGGATGCTCGGACTCCGATGGGTCCCAGCTGGTCTCGCGCTGGCGCTTTCGCATGATGTCGATACATCGGTTATGTGCAATGCGGTGCAACCACGTCGTCAGCCGTGCCTTGTTCGGATTGAAGTCACTCGATCGTTGCCAAAGCACCACCATGACATCCTGAGCTATGTCTTGCGCGAGGGTGTCGTCATTAACAATGCGCTTTGCATAGACCTCTATTGCAGGGAGATGTCGCTCAACGAGCTCAAAGTAAGCACAATGGTCACCCTTGCGAACAAGGGCAACCAAGCCAGTTTCATCCAACTGCATTTCGTTAGGAAGGTAGATTCAGTATCGGAGTGACGTTGATTCGACTCTCACTCTCCTTTTTCCATCCCCTTGCGCTGACCCTTCCCGTGACCTCGGTGGCCGCCCCGCTCTTGCATCATACGACGACGGTCCTTTCGTGCCTCTCTAAACTCGCTCTTGGTTATCTGACCATCTCCATCGCCATCCATGCGATTAAAGGCAGCACGCCGTCGCTCGCCTTGCGTAACGACACCGTCGCCATCAGCATCCAGTGCATCGAATCGATCAAGAGCTT
>MDTD01044877.1_pt1 | contig 11877 bp, 9 predicted proteins | sample 811221 | NCBI WGS metagenome assembly MDTD01 (sample SAMN05326646, study PRJNA326480) | marine metagenome | isolation source: seawater | place: Pacific Ocean: South West | collected 2011 | reverse complement strand
CTGTAATGATTTTTTCAGATTTTTCTTCTATTATTTCAACGTCATCTAATAAATTAATCTTTCTTTCTAGAGTAATATTTAATTTTTTAGTATGATTACTTTTAAGGTTTATTTCAATAGTTTTGTTCTTATAATTTAGGTGATTAATAGAAATTAGATGAACTCCTTCATTGAGTTTGACATTAAATTTTCCAAAATTATTAGTATAACATAGTTTCTTATTAGAAATAGATATACTTGCGTTTCTAATTGACTTTCCTTCTAAATCAATAATTTTACCTTTTAAAATTTGAGAATATATGTTATTAGAGAGAAGAAAAAGTGAAACTAGTGTAAAAATTCTTTTCATTTATTTTGAATCAAGATAAAATTTATCAGAAACTCTTGCATTTTGATTCTGTAGGTTAATTAAATATAATCCCTCTTGTAATTTTCTATTGAAAATAAAATTGTTTTTACCCGATTCTAATTTAATTTCTTTTACAATAACTTTTTTGCCTATTACGTCAGTAATACTCATGTGGAATCTTTCTGAAAAGTTAGATTGTATTTCAATTTGTAGATTATTGTTTTTAAGACCGATTTTTCTTATTTCAAGGTTATTATTTATATTTTCTAAAGATGAGGCTTGATTGACCGTAATCATATATCTACTCACAGTGTCGTAATGACCTACAATGTCAAAATAATTAACATTTACTGGCAATGTTAAAGGGACACCACCTACAATTACCGTAATAACTCCATGAGAATAAAGGTTTGAAATAATTTGTAAATCATACCAATCAGGAATTGTAGGCGTTCCGTTAATCTCCGCGCATGCAACTGTTCCACCAGGGAAAACACAATTAGAAGTATTACAATCTACAGACATTCCAGGAGGAGTATTTAGTACATCGATAGTTACTACACTGTCGACAAGCCAGTCTCCAATGTAAAAAGTTTGTCCTAAAGTATCTACAGTGACAAAAGCAGTATCTCCCAGGGCTGCTTCAATTAACGTAGAAGGAATTTTCATTGTCCATATTTGTGAATAATTTAATCCTACTGTTGCGTCAGGAAATCCACTTGATGGCCAAATATTTGGTAGTGAATCTTGATAGATTGTATCTGGAACACACTGAGAGAAACTTTGTATTGAGAATACAATGTAAATAAGAGATATGATAATTTTCTTACACATTTTTAGAATGTAGACTGTTATAGCAAATCTACAAAATTTAATTATCTTATTTATAAGTTGTAAATGATATTGTATTAAAAAAAGACCCCTAATAAATAGAGGTCTTTTCAATAAAGTGGTGCTACCAAGATTCGAACTAGGGACACAAGGATTTTCAGTCCTTTGCTCTACCAACTGAGCTATAGCACCAACTTAATTTGGAATGCAAATGTAACTTATTTTTTTATTTTGAGAAATATTTTACAATCTTTATGTTTCAAATAAAACATTTGTAAATTTGAACATTGTTTTTAGATGATGAGATTAATTATTGATATAGGGAACACATTAGTAAAATATGCTGTATTTAACAATGACAAACTATTAAAATTGTCAAAAAAAAATGAAGTTGATTATAACTATATTAATCAAATCATATCTGAAAATAGAGTGAAGTCTGTAATAGTATCTTCAGTAAGAAAGAAAATAGATTGGAATATAAGTACAAAATTAGTTGTATTAAATCACACTACTAAACTACCAATTACTTTAAATTATAAGACTCCTAATACATTAGGGAATGATAGAATTGCAAATGCAGTAGCAGCTTCTGTGTTATATCCAAATAAAAACACTCTAGTCATTGACGCGGGAACCTGTATTACGTTTGATTTTATTGATTTAAATAAAGTCTATCATGGAGGAAGAATTTCTCCAGGAATAGAAATGAGGTATAGGTCATTACATGAGTTTACAGAAAATTTACCAAAGATAACTTCTCAAACAGATGATTATTTTATGGGGAAAAGCACTAAGGAGTCGATAATTTCTGGTGTTCAACAGGGAGTTTTGTCTGAATTAAAACTATTTATTTCTGATTTAAAGAAAGAAAATGAAGATTTAATCGTTATTGTGACAGGTGGAGATACTTTTTTCTTTGAAAAGGCCTTAAAAAATAGCATATTTGCAGACCAAAACTTTGTCCTTAAAGGACTTAATGAAATTTTAAAATATAATGAATAAGATAAATTACGTTTTTCTGAATGTCTTTTTGTTTTTGAGTACGATTTCTTTCTCTCAAATCTCAACTAATTCACCTTATTCTCGTTTCGGCTTAGGATCTTTAAGTAGTTCAGTGTCCGCACAACAATCTGCTTTAGGAGGAGCCTCAGTAGTATATTTTAATTCTAATTCAATTAACCCTGAAAATCCAGCTACTTATTCTTCATTTGAGCCAAAATCGTTTTTATTTTCAACAGCACTTAATTCTTCTATTCATAATTTTAAAACTTCGAATCAGTCTCAAAATGAGAGTAATACAACTTTTAGTCATGTATCTATTGGATTTCCAGTTAATAAATTTTTTACAGTCAGTTCTGGTTTATTGCCATATAGCTCTGTAGGATATAATCTGGATTATATGGATTACGAAGCGTGGTTAGAAGATTCAGTTTCTGTTTCTTCTTCTGGCAGTGGAGGTCTAAGTCAGTATTATCTAGGTACTTCTATACAACTTCATAAGACGCTTTCTGTTGGAGTCAATGCTTCATATTTATTTGGTGGATTAAGCAGAAATAAAACAGCTAATTTCAACAATACTGATATATTTAATGTAAGTTCAGTAGATAGAACCAATATTACAGGAATATCTTATACTACTGGTATATTATTTAACACGGAGATTAGTAAGAATCAATATTTTGCATTTGCCTTAAGTTTTCAAAACAGTACCAATTTAGACGCAAAGCAAACTTTAATAGGAACAACATATGACCTAACAGGTTCATCTCTAGTAGTAAAAGACACTTTTCAGAATGTAATTCAAAATGCTGCTATTGTTATGCCTAAAAAAATATCTACCGGAGCATCATACTCATCAGATAAATTGTTGTTAGTAGCTAACTATTCTTCTCAAAATTGGTCTGATTATCAGTTATTAGTTGATGGAGTTTCTATAAAGGATGATAATCTTAAAAATAGCATATGTTACTCTGGAGGAATTCAATTTACTCCAGATTATAATGCTCATAATAAATATTGGAAGAAAATACAATATAGAGTTGGAGGAAGATATAATAAAACTTATTTGAATTTAAGAAATAATCAACTTACTGAAACTTCTCTAACTTTTGGACTTGGTCTTCCGGTTAAAAGAACAAATACATTTTATAATTTTAGTATGGAATTTGGAGATAAAGGAACAACAGAAGATAACTTAATTAAAGAAAAATTTATCAGATTTACATTTGGAGTTACCTTTAAAGGAATCTGGTTTGTAAAAAGAAAATATGATTAAACAAAATATAATTATGATAAAAAAAATTGGAATTTTAACAGCTCTTATGGGAGTGGTTTTTAGTTTAAATGCTCAATCTGACTGTGAAACTGACTATGCAATTTACAGAAATGAATACAAGCAAAAAAATTATGATGAAGCTTTAAAATCATGGAGGAAGGTATTTAATAATTGCCCTTCATTTAATCAAAATACATTCGCAAATGGGCCAAAGATCTATCATTATAAGATAAAACAGGACAATGCAAATAAAGAGTTTTATTTAGATACATTAATGTTGATTTATGATACTAGAATTCAATATTTCGGTAATAAAGAAAAGGTACTTGGGAGTAAAGGTTCAGATTTGTTAAAATATGATCCTAGTAGATATATTGAGGCATATGAGATGATGAAGATATCTGTAGAAGCTATAGGAAATTCTAGTTTGCCTACTGTATTAGTCTCATATTTTAAATCTTTAGTAAAATATGAAAGAAGTGATGAATCTATTAAAAAACAAGATATTTTAGATGCGTATGTGGTTGTTTCTGATATAATTGCGTATAATATTGCTAATAATGAGAAGTTTGTAAAATATTATGAAACAGCTCAAAGAAATATTGAAAACATGTTTGCTCCATACGCTTCATGTGATGATTTAATATTGGTATTTCAATCTAGGTTAGAAGAAGGAAATCCTAGTTTAAGTTTATTAAAGAAAGTAACATCATTATTAGATAAAAAGGATTGTACAGATAATGAAGTGTTTTTTACTGCCGCATCCAGACTGCATGATTTAGAACCAACCGCATCTTCTGCATATGATATGGGGAATACAAGTTTATCTAAGAAAAATTATTCTGCAGCTGTTGATTATTTTAATCAATCTATTGAAATGACGGAAGATGTATCTATTAAAGCTTCTTATTATTTGAAATTAGCTTATGCTTATCAAATGACAAAATTGTATTCAAAAGCAAGGGCTGCAGCTACAAGTGCAGCTGAATTAAAGCCAGAATGGGGTGAGCCACATATAATAATTGGTGATATTTATGCAGCGTCTGCTAGTAGTTGTGGATCCTCAAGTTTAGAACAAAGGTCTGTGTATTGGGTTGCGGTAGACTCCTACAGGAAAGCTAAGAGTATTGACGATTTACTTACTGAAAAGGCAAATAAGAGAATTTCAACATGGTCCAGGCAGTTTCCTTCAAAAGAGGATTGTATTTGGGAGGATTTAGAAGAAGGCTCTTCTTATAAAGTTGGATGTTGGATAAACACATCTACTAAGGTCCGAACTAGAGACTAGTAATTGAAAAGGTTAGTCATACTATTCTTTCTGTTTGTATTGTTTATGTCTTGCGAGAACAATCCATCAAACATTAATCATTTTATTTCTTTAGAAGAATTACCAGTTGAAGAGTTGTATCATACTGAAATTCAATACACTGAAAATGGATTGTTAAAAGTTCGAGTTTTCTCAAATAATATGCAGAGATTTGTAAACGATGAAGACAAAATAGAATTATATGGGGGAGTACATTTTGATTTTTATAAATCAGACAACAATAAAGAAAAGTCAGTATTAACATGTGAGAAAGCAATAATAAATAATACTAATAATTTAATGATCGCATTAAACAAAGTTGTGTTAAAGAGTTCCGATAACAAAACCCTACAAACAGAGAAGTTAATTTGGGATAAAAATCAGAGTTTGATTTACACAGACTATGAAGTGAATATACTAACTGATGATGAGGTTATAACTGGTATTGGATTCAAGTCGACGCCGGATTTTAAGGATTATGAGATAACAAAAGCAAAAGGATCCTTTAGTATAGATAAATAAATATGTCTGTAACAATTGTTATAATAACCTTATTTCTTTCTGCTTTTTTTTCAGGAATTGAAATTGCTTTTGTTACTTCAAATAAACTTAAATTGGAGTTAGATAAAACATCAGGATCTTTTGTTTCTAAAATTTTATCTATTTTTTCTAAAGATGAGTCTAATTTTATAGCTACAATGTTAGTTGGTAATAACATTGCATTAGTTATTTTTAGTCTTTCCATGACTGATTTGCTATTACCACATTTAGAATTCATTAAATCTGATATGTTGTTGTTGTTATTGCAGACTATTATTTCCACTACAATTGTTTTGGTTTCAGCAGAGTTTATTCCGAAAGCAATTTTTAGGATTAATCCAAATTACATGCTTAAGTTCTTTTCTTTACCATTGCTGATTTTCTTCTATTTATTATATCCAGTGGTATTTATAATGATAGGTATTTCTGAATTTGTTTTAAAGTACATATTTAGGTTACAAACAGAACAAGTAAATCAGGTTTTTAGCAAAGTAGATCTTGATGAATATCTAGAAAGTCTTACACAAAATATTACAGGTGAAAAACCTCAGAACACAGAGGTCGAAATGTTACAAAATGTATTAGAACTTTCTAATATAAAAGTTAGAGAATGCATGGTTCCAAGAACAGATGTGTCTGCAATAAATATTAAATCTAGTATCAAAGAATTAATAGATTTGTTTGTTTATACAAAATTTACTAAAATTCCAGTTTTTAAAGATAATATTGATAATATAATTGGATACGTTCACTCTTCAGATTTGTTTAAAAGACCACTGACAATAAGATCAATTATGTTACCAATACCAATAGTAACTGAAAGTTTGCCTGCGAATGAAATGTTAAATACATTCATTAATAAAAATAAAAGCATTGCTTTAGTAGTTGATGAGTTTGGAGGCACATCTGGTTTGGTTACAATTGAAGATGTGACAGAAGAAATTGTAGGAGATATAGAAGATGAACATGATAATGATGATAATGTTGATGAAAAAATAAGTGAAAAGGAATTTCTGTTTTCGGCAAGAATGGAAGTCGATCAGATAAATGATAAGTATAATCTAAACTTACCAGAATCTGAAGAATATGAGACAATTGCGGGTCTTTTTCTTTCTTTACATGAAGACATACCTGAAAAAGGAGAAAGAATAGATTTTGATGATAAGACAATTTTAATTGATTCAGTAGATGAAAAGAGTATTAAATTAATACGAATTTTTATAGAATAAATCCATATTTAATCTATTTTCATAACTCAAATAACAATTGTATATTCGCAGACTAATTTTTTAATTTAACTAAAAGAAAATGGCGGTATTAGGAAAAATAAGAGATAGGGGTCTATTATTATTGATAGTTGTTGGGGGAGCTTTATTAGCATTTATATTAACAGAATTTATTAATAGTAGAACTTCAGGTTCTAGAGAAGTAGGGGCTATAGGAAGTGTTTATGGCGAAGATATAAAACCAAATGAGTTTTCTGAAGCACTAACTTTAATAAAAAATACTCAACAATATCAAAATTATCAAGAAGGGCAACAGATAGCCATTGCGTGGGATAAGTTAACTCAAGATATAATTGTAGATGTTACTACTGATAACTTAGGACTTAATGTATGCAATAAAGAGATTTATGAATTTGAAACAGGAAATATTAATATAAACAATGTTTCTCCACATTTTTCAAATGTATTTATAAATCAAGAAACAAATCAGTTTGACAGAAATTTAGTTGATGATTGGTTAGATAATTTTGATAATCTTAATGTGGAACAAAGATCATTCTTCTTAAATGTAGAAAATGAAGCTATTAAAACTAGATACGCTCAAAAATATCAAAACTTAGTAGAGAAAGGGATGTATACTACTAACAATGAGGCTACAAATATAGTTAATGATAGAACTCAGAACTCAAATGTAAGTTATGTTTCTATTCCATTTTCTTCTATTGAGGATTTCGAGATATCTGATGAAGAAATTCAGGAATATTATAAAAATAATATTGAAGATTTCCAGAATGAGAAAGAAACAAGAAATGTTGAATATGTAACCTTTACAGTTGTGCCTTCAAATGATGATGATTTAAATGTTAGGCAAGAATTAACAAGTCTTTCATTACAATTTAAAGATTCTGAGGATGACGAGTTGTTTGCGTCACGATACACCTCTCAGTTAGTAGAGATTTTTCCTTATTTAAAGAAAGAAGATGTGACAGATCCTAAATTCTCAGAATTAATAGAAATGGACTTAGGTTCTGTAATAGGGCCGTATAAATTAACAAATGGAAGATATAGATTATCTAAACTTTCTGAAATTGTTGATAGAGCTGATTCTGTAGAGGCTAGACACATATTATTAACCTCAGAAAACTATACCGTAGACTCTGCCAAAACAATATTAAGAGATATTAAAAAACAAGTTATGTCTGGATCAGATTTTGGACAACTTGCTGTACAATATTCGGAAGATAAGGGATCTTCGATTAAAGGGGGAGATCTAGGATGGTTCCAAGAAGGACAGATGGTAGCTGAGTTTAATGATGTTTGTTTCTCTTCTAAAGTAGGAGATCTTAAAATTGTAAGTACACAGTTTGGAGTACATTTAATACAAATGACTGGAGTTAGTAAACAAATTACTAAATATAAGATTGTTCATTTAGATAAAGATGTTCTTCCAAGTTCAGAAACGAAAGATTTTTATTATGCTCAAGCAAATGAATTTATTACAGCGCTTAACAATAAATCTGTAGATACTTCTTTTTCTTCTTTTGCTGAGGATAAGAATCAATTGGTTAGAGAAGACGTTAACGTAGATAATATGAAATTTACTGTTTCTGCTTTAGAAAATTCTAGAGATATAGTAAAGTGGATGTTTGATGCGAATATTGGAGATGTTTCAAATACAATCTATACATGTGGAAACAATTATGTTGTAGTAAGTCTTACTGGAATAAATACTCTAGGAGTCAAAGATTTAGAATTGGTTAGAGAACAAATCATTCAGAATATTCAATTAGATAAGAAATTTGAATCTATTCAATCGAAAATTACGGAAGGATCTAACTTAGAAAATATAGCTGAGACTTTCACTACAGATATTAAAAATGTTGAAGGGGTAAATTTTGAAAATACTAATGTAAATGGAATTGGAAATGCTGCTAATTTTGTTGGTACAGTCAAATCTATTGATTTGAACATGGTTTCTTCAGTTATTAGAGGTAATAATTCAGCTTATATACTTTCTGTAAATAATAAAACTGAGTCATCAGAAACACAAGCTAGTTCTAATCAAAGATTAGAAATTCAGAATTCTAATTCCTCCGGAGTGTTTTTTAATACTGCAATGAAAGTTCTAAAAGACCGTGCGAATATTGTAGATGAAAGAATAAGATATTACTAAGAATTATTAGTTTCAATAAAGATCTCTTTACTTATGTTAGAAGTTTTTGATGCACTACCTTAATATATTCATTCTATAAGAGTTAAGATTTAAGAAAATAAATAGAAGAATTGTAAAAGAGAGTAAAGAAGATCCACCGTAACTTATAAATGGAAGAGGAATTCCTATGGTTGGAGCTAAGCCAATTGTCATTCCTAGATTGATTAGTAGATGTAGAAATAGAATACATGCGACACTATAACCATAAACTCTGCAGAATTGTGACTTTTGTTTTTCAGCTAAATAAATGATTCTTAAAAGTAGAGATCCAAAAACTACTAGAAAAAATAAGCTTCCTAAAAAACCCCATTCTTCTCCAACTGTGCAAAATATAAAGTCAGTACTTTGTTCCGGAACAAAATCAAATCTTGTCTGAGTTCCATTTAGAAATCCTTTACCAAAGAATCCCCCAGATCCAATAGCAATTTTGGATTGAATTAAGTTGTAACCAGCTCCTAGAGGGTCAAACTCTTTTCCTAAAAGAACATTTACCCTTTCAATGTGGTGAGGAGATAAAACATTATTAAAAATATAATCTGTGCTAAAAATTACACAATTAGATATTATAGTAATTATACTAGATATTTTTACACTTCTTACTCTATTAGAGGATAAGAAATATATAGAGAATATAATACTAGTTATAATTAGGGATAAGATTATTGGTTTTAATAGTAAAGAAAATAAAGCGAGCGCAAATAAAACTAAACCAATTATAAGAATATTACCAGATAAACCTTCTCTGTAAAATACTAAGATAAAGGAAGTGAAGACCAACGCGGTTCCTAAATCATTTTGAAGAATAATTAAAAGGAATGGAATTAATATTATTATATAACTCTTAATCATAGATTGGAAGGAAAACTTATTTTGTTTATTTACACTGAACATTTTAGCCAATGCTAAGGCAGTGGTGAATTTAGAAAACTCTGATGGTTGGATTTTAAAACTTCCAAGCCTGAACCATGAAGTAGCTCCCCCTGTGGAATCAGAACTAAATAATACAAGAACTAATAAAAAAATAGAAATAGCATAAAACAAGAAAGCAAGAGAATCAAAGAAGCTCCAATCTATAATCAAAATTATAAATCCTACAAATATGGATGCTCCAATAAATAGTAATTGCTTTCCATGTTTTGTATTTAAATCATATATTGTGTGTATTACATCATCATTATACATGGATGCATATATATTAATCCATCCAAAAAAAACAAGTACAAGATAAAGAATAATAGTTATCAAGTCTATTTTTCCAAATATTTCAGAAGTTTTTCTCATTCAACATTTAATAGGTTTCCATTAATCATTATATTTTCTAATCCTGTATTTGTAATACTATTTCTTAGATATTTTTCAATCATTAGTGTAGCAATTGGAGCCGCCCAAGATGATCCCCATCCTCCATTTTCAACGTGTACTGCAATAGCAATTTCAGGATTTTCTTTAGGAGCAAAGGCAATAAAAATAGAGTGGTCTTCACCATGAGGGTTTTGAGCAGTTCCTGTTTTTCCACATATTTTAATTCCTTCTATTTTAGATAATAAAGCAGTTCCATCTATGTGGGTGAGTGCTAATTCCATCCCGTCAATAATAATTTCAAAATGTCTTGGTGAAATAGAGGTATAATTTTTCTTTTGAAATTTAGAAGGAATAGTATCAGTTTCAATATCTTTAATAATATGTGGAATATAATAAAATCCTCTATTTGCGATAGTTGCTGCTAAATTTGCCATCTGAATAGGTGTAGATAAAAGTTCTCCTTGACCTATTGACATCGATAAAATTGTACTAGATTTCCATCTATTTTTTCCATAATATCTATCGTAATAGTCAGAGTTGGGTATAAATCCTTTTGTGCCTGAAGTAAAATCGTTGCCTAAATAATCTCCAAAACCAAAGCTCTCAATATGATTTTTCCAGTTGTCGTATCCTTGATAAATGTCATCAAAAGAGTTAAAATAATTTTCCCAAACATTACAGAAATAAGGATTGCAAGAAGTAGCAAGAGAAGTTTTTAAATTCACGTACTGATTATGTTCGTGGCATTTAACACCTTTATTATTTCCATATTCATACATACCATCACAATAGTAAATTCTCTTATCATCTAAAATACCTTCTTGTAAAGCTATAAGGCTATTTATAATCTTTAGAGGTGATGCAGGAGGGTAACTTCCATTTAAAGCACGATTAAATAGAGGTTTGTTATTGTCATTATATAGATTAGTATAGTTTTTTGACCTCGATCTTCCTTTCATAAAATTAGGGTCATAATTTGGGGCTGTAATTAAACTAAGTATTTCTCCTGAAGATGGTTCTATCGCAACAATAGCTCCTTTTTTATTGCTCATTAATTTTTCTCCATATTCTTGTAAATCTATGTCAAGTGTTGTGATTAAATTTCTTCCATGTAATGCCAAAGTATCATGTTCTCCGTTTTTAAAACTTCCCTGAGGAGTATTATGAGCATCTACTAAAATTAATTTCATTCCTTTTTCTCCTCTAAGCTCTTTTTCATAAGAAGCTTCAATTCCTGTTTTCCCTTCTAGGTCTCCTTTAGTATAGTATTTTTCTTTAATTTTTTCTTTATCTACCTCTCCTAGATATCCAATTGCATGTGCAGCTACTTTAACAGGGTAGTCACGTGTAGTATTAACCCTTACATAAAATCCGCTAAACTCATTTAAAGATTCTTGTATTTTATGAGCAGCGGATGTTTTTAATTGTTTTGAAAATACACTTTCTTTATATTTAGAATAATTTGTAGCCGAGTTTAATTTTTCTCTGAAATCTTGAATATTGATTTCTGCTAATGAGCATAATTTTAAAGTGTCAAATTCCTCAATTTCTTTTGGAATGACCATTAGATCATAAGAAGCGATATTTGATACTAATAATTTTCCATTTCTGTCATAAATTAACCCTCTTGCAGCTTGTTGTACTTCAAACCTTATAGCATTGCTTTGTGCAGAATATTTATATTTTGTATTGATTACTTGTATATAGAATAGTTTTAATAGAAAGATAAGAATAATAACAATGAAAATTCCTTGAATAATTCTTTGTCTTGCCTGTAATTGTACCATCTTATTCTTTTACTTTAAAAGTAAACAACTGAAAAATTAAAATTAT
>MDTD01081125.1_pt1 | contig 11878 bp, 5 predicted proteins | sample 811221 | NCBI WGS metagenome assembly MDTD01 (sample SAMN05326646, study PRJNA326480) | marine metagenome | isolation source: seawater | place: Pacific Ocean: South West | collected 2011 | reverse complement strand
GGGGAGGTGGAGACTCTGTTTCCGATCTTGTACTAGAACGTGTGGAACAGATTATGGAGGAGTTCATCGACATTAACTTCCCGAATGCCAACACCACTACGATAACCACGGTCTCCGAGGTGGACTACAAGTCACAGCCTGATGCTCAGTGCGTGTACGATTCCGATTACGACTCGATAGACGAGGTCAACGGATACGAGAACAATCCCTTCCAACCTCCAATCTGCTTCCAGGCAGTACTACAGATGCAGGTCGATACCGAGGCCTTCGGTCTCAAGCCGCAGACTTCCGACATCAATCGGATGATGCAGGGGATGCTGACGATGGGTGCCTCGCTGAATTCGCAGTTCAATGCCACATCACCGATGGGACATTGGCTGGAACTCTCAGTGATGCCACCGGGCTATGCGAATACTGTGAGTGTCGAAGAGCCAGGGTCGATAATGAGCAGGTCCCTCGACGGGCATCCTCAGACCTATTCGATAGTGACCGTAGACAACACCCAGGCGGTGACTGAGGCAGCCATCTCCTCGGTGGAGTTGCACTCCAAGTTAAGTCACAGAACTACGACGACTCCGACTTACTCATTCTCTGAACAGGATCCTTCACTTCGGGTAAATCTCGAGATTGATGCCTCCGACCCTCAGAACTCTCAGTTTCAGCTGATGATTGCCATCCATCACCTCGACTCCGACACGCTGAGCCACTGGAATGCCGACCTGCACGATGGCACAATCGAGATTCCTTGGGTGTCATCCGATGGAATCAGACTCCTTGATCAAGAAGTCAATGAGGATCTCTCCGCATTGCTTCAAGGCATACCGATTGCAGACATGTCTACTGCATTCTCTCAGACTCTGGGGGCTGAGATCTGGTTCGACACGCCGCAATTCTCCGATGCCGATGAGCACGGTGGTCTGGAATTCCAGCACACACCAGGAGTGACCTGCGAGGAGTCTCTGCAAGTACGCTACTGCATAGAGGGCGAGAACGCCATGAGTGGAGATTGGCCGGTCATGCTTGAGACCAGTTCACAATCAACTCCGATGAGAGTCGCTTCAGTTGTCGAGCGAATTCTTGAGAACACAGGTGGCGACATCGCCACAATTGACCTGTCAAAGGTCACCGACGAGGATCTTGCTTCGCTGATGAGTGTCCTAGAGGTAGAGATGCATGCTGACACCTCCTGGCTGCACGAATTGCTGCCTGAGGACATGCCGAGGACCGAGATGACACTTACACTGCATCTGCCAGAGTGGATCGAGTCCACAATAGATGATCCATCCAAAGTTGTTATCGTTGCATCTTCCTCGGGAGGAGAGGAGCAGGATTTCGCGTTCAAAGGAACCCGGATGTTTGACTGGAGACACCCCATTTGCATTGATTCCGACCCCTGTGAGGAAGAAAGCCCGGACCTCATCTGTGGGTCCAATCAATTGACCTGCATCTCGTTCGATATCGTGGTCGACATAGAGAAGTTCGCAATCAGGGAGACCTCATTCGCCGCCGAGGTCGAGTTCTCGGCCGAGGTCGTGTTGGAGATCTATCGTCTAGGGATAGAACTGAACGAGGAAGGAGTTGACCTCAGCCCAGTACCATCGGACCTGCTCAGGAGGGGGATTGTCATTGGAGACAGGATAGACGGAGGACTGCTTGCAGGTTCAGATCTTGAGGCTCCCCTTGATTTGGGGGTAGGCGATCCCATAATGCTCGAGATATCCAATCGGGGTCTGCAGTCACTCGCAGACGAATTGACATTGCAATCCGGCGAGATAATCGAATCATTCGGAAGTATCGAGATGGTCGAAGACTTCGGCATGGGCCCCTACACGATCAAGGGAGAATTCGATGACACCCCTATAGTGGCCGTTTTCGACACAGTGACCATGCCTACTAACTCCGAGGCTGGCGATACCGTCCCGATGCGCCTTGGGTTTGAGGTCGAGACCACAGTAGTTACCGCCAAGTTGCGTGGAGAAGAGATTTCCATCGCCGCGCAGCCAGCCTCGATTGGCCTCAGCATATCTAGACAAATTCTCGCGGCTTTCGGATCCCCCGTCGCGAACTCATCCGGAATTCATGTCGACGGACTCGAGTTCTTCCTCGAGGTGACCCCACTAATGGAACACACCGTGTTCGGAACCATTCGATCCTCGGCTAGATTCGAGATTCACCTACCATCCTCGGTCAGGCTACTCAGTTTCGAGAGCCGGGAGGGTTTGGGCGAGTTGATAGAGCAGGATGGCAGACAGGTCGTATTGTACAGGACGCCAGTATGCCCTGATGCGACCACTTGGACCAAGTGCAGCGAAAACAAGGACATCGTATCATATTCTGTGGAGGTTAGTTGGATGTTCGTGATCGGTGAGTTAGCCCCTTACATCTTCATGCTGATTTTCGTCATTGGACTGTTAATTAGTAGACGCAGGAGGAAGAAGAGGGAGCGCAAGGCGAAGAAGATGGAGGAGACCTCTGCCGAGGAGCAGAAGCAGACCGAACTCGCGATGGAGTCAGAGTTCGGCAAACTCGATGACGGAACCACCGTTGTCGATGAATCGTTCTTCGAAGACTAGCTGTTCAGATGTTGATGTATTCGCTCGGCCATCGACTTGCCAATACCCGGGACTTCTCGCAATTCTCTGATGCTTGCATGCTCGATACCTCGCCTGCCACCGAAGTGCCTAAGCAACGCTTGGATCTTCTTGGCCCCGATTCCATCTATCTCCTCTAGAGGGTCACTCAAAGCACCCTTACCTCTTCGTTTGCGATGGAAGGTATTGACGAATCGATGTGCTTCATCGCGAGCGTGAATCAGAGTTCTGCCCTTTCTTTCTAGAACTATAGGAGACCTGTCATCCATGTACAGAGTCTCCTCTCTCTTGGCCAAGGCTGCAACCGGGAATCGCCCCCTCAGTCCATGTGATTCCAGCATACTCTGGATTGCCGACAGGTGAGTACTACCACCGTCCAGCAGAAGCAGGTCAGGCCACCCATCCTGATGCTTGAGCCAACGCTCGATTGCCTCGCTCATCATCCGAAGATCGTCGACTACATCGCCCCTGACTCGATAGGTTCGATATTCCTCCTTTGAGGGCCTGCCGTTGCGCAGTACTACTGATGCACCAACTCGCTCGTCACCCTGCAATTGAGCCATATCGAAGCAAACTACGTGGTCAAGTGAATCGAAGCCCAGAAGTTTCGCTCCGTCGTCTGCTGCCGCTTGCTCGAGGCTGCCGGAACGACTCTTGTGATGCCTGATGACCTGAGCCTCGGCATTCTGGTCAGCCATCCTCCTGAGTCTGGCCAACTCTCCACGTTTCGGGACCCGTACTTCTACAGTTCCTCCCCGACGCTCGGTCAGCCATGAGTTCAGAGACTCCCCCACTGGAGAGGGTACCAGAATTCTGCGCGGAGGCTTGGTGTTAGAGTAATGCTCTGATAGTACGCATGAGACCGAGTCGGAGACGTCTCCGCGGTGCAGCAGAGGATACTCGAGTTGGCCTTGGACAATACCCTCCTTGGCGTTGAGAATCACAACTACTCCGGTATCTCCTCTGGATGCGAAGCCCACAGCATCACAGTCTTGGTAGAATCTGCTGTGTACCACCTGCTGGGAGATGGTACTCTGGACAGAGCCAATCAGGTCTCTTGTCGTGGCGGCTCTCTCGTAATCGAGCCTACTTGAGGCCTCATCCATCTCGCTCTGCAGTGATTCAATCAACCTCGCCGCATCACCGTCTAGTACACTCATCGCAGCCGCAACCTGTTCAGCGTATCCAGATGGCTCGATGCAAGGCGCTTGGCACAGCCCGATGTGCATGGCCAAGCATCCCTGAGGCAACAACTCCGGACAATCTCTGATTCCGAATTGCCTGCGCAGGAGTTGAATCACTTTCTTTGCAGCTCTCGCATCTGAGAATGGGCCCCAACTGCGAGAGCCTTCTGGAGGATGTCGGGTGTATATGATTCGAGGTTGTTCGTGCCCTGTCAAAGCGATGAAGGGGTACGATTTGTCATCCTTCAACATAGAGTTGTAGCGTGGCTTGTGCTCTCTGATGAGCTGACGTTCGAGAATCAGCGCGTCGCTGGGGCTCTTAGTCACGATGAAGTCAATGCGGTCTGAGTCTCTGACCAGAAGGGGAATCATCTCGCGGTCAGGATTGGCGGCGAAGTAGGATCTGACTCGCGAGCGCAGATTAGTCGCCTTACCTACATACATGACTCTGTCATCATAACGCCGAAACAGATAGACTCCGGGCTTATGAGGCATCTCAAGACTGTCCTGTTTGAGTGCCATGTGGTTGATGCGCCGCAGGTGAACGCCCATGAACCCGTGCCTTCGCTCACATATCGTGATTCCAGAGGCCCAGCGGCGCATCCTCGCCCGGCTCGCCCAGTTCGGAGATGAGATGCAGGAGGCTTGGGACGTCCCTAGGGAACTCTCACTCCCCGGGCTCGCCGAATCACTAGGAGTGGTGAGATCGGCTCTGCACATCCCACTTACATCGATGGAGGAGAGTGGCCTGATTACTACTCGTACAGCACACGTAATCGGCGGAGGCTCCCGCCGAAGAACTGTAGTCCATATCACCGATACGGGGAGACAGGCCCTATCAGAGAACGAACCGGAATCTACCACCAGAAGAGGCAGGTGCTACGGCCCATTACCCGATAAGTCAACTCTCCACGGTAGGGATGAGGTGTCACAGAACCTCGCAGCGACGCTTACTGGAGGAACCAGCGTACTTCTCAGTGGCCTCCCGGGAGTTGGCAAGTCAAGTCTAGCGAGAGAAGTGGCTGAACTTATCATCAACAGCGGTTGGACAGTTCGTTGGGCTTCATGCTCAATTGACTCGGACGCCTCTACAATCGGTGAGATGTGGCTGGGCGAGTCTCTGTCTGACTCTTCTGCAATCTCCGCATCCGCGGCCGGACAAAGGACACTACTTGTGATAGACGAGGCCCAAGAACTGCACACGAGACACTCCGAAGGCGTGGCTGAGTTGATTGGCCACGCATCATCCAGTAACTCCCCAATCTTGGTGGTGGTCAGGTCTCCTAGCCCCTTCGGTGTGCCCGATGGACTGTCAGAGCTCAAACTGGATGGACTGGATCCGCAGAATGCTATCTCTATCTTGCCCAGCGACATCGAGCAGGAGGAGGCTCTCAGCGTGGCTGAGTCTCTGGCAGGTCACCCTCTGGCGCTCCATCTGTGGTCACCTGGTGAGGAACTTCCCGAGAGAGTCGAGGCGGTTCAAGAGTTCGTTGAGTCTACCGTGATGCGTCGATTGAGCGAAGAAGGAATCTCGACACTTGACGAACTCTGCCTATCGCCCTCACCTCTATCTGTAGATGAGTTGTTCGACGAGTCGGGCACCTTGGAACTCGATGAAGCCGCCATACTCAGATGGATGGGCACAGCAGCAGAGCCTCACCATCTGATTCGCAACGTCAGGAGAGGTTTATGGTCGCCCGAGAAGGCCAAGTCGATGCATTCCAAGGCCGCGGGACTGTGGTCTACAAGAGAGGGTGCGAGAGCTCGCAGAATCCAGAGTCACCACATGATTAACGCAGGAGAAATCGATGCTGATTGGATGAACGATAACATCGGTGAGATTGCCGATGAAGACAGTGCTGCGGCCGCTGTTGTTCTTGAGCAGGCCGTGGCGATAAGTGACTCCGAACCTCTCAGAGAGGCTGCAGCGGACTTAGCCTTGGACAGAGGAGAGGTCAATATCGCTGAGGGACACATCTCAGAACTGCGCCCGACAGCATCTAGGAAATTGCGCCTAGCTAGGGTGGCCCGAATCAAAGGTGACACCGAGGCCGCCTTGGAGCTTGAATCAAGTGCTATGTCCGAGATGACACCCGACGAGCGTGCACGGGCTTCGATATCGGCTCTTGTGAGGCTCCACGATGACCGTCTGCCCGGTAGGGTTTCCGAATCTTTGGCAGCAGAACTTGTCAACCTCTCTGATTCAATCGATCTGTCTGGACTTCCCGAATCAGACAGAGCAGCCGCTGAACTTTCAATCGAACTCGTAAGGCACAGCGTCGCTCTGGATACCGGAGACCTATCAGAGGCCGCTAGGGCACGCACATTGATTGAGTCCGGCATAGGCTCAGACCACCCGACTATCGGGCTGCTTGACCTCAGGTCAAGACTCTCTTCTCAGACCTCGGGTAACCTCCCCTCAGAAGCGACTGAGGCCGCCCGAAAGGCGATAGCATCGTGCGAAGGAACCGAGAAGATGAGGTTGATTCACGCTACGCTCGAGTCGATTGATGACCATCCCGACTGGTTGTCTCAGGCCCATTCTTCCATCGTCGGACATCGGCTTCGCGATGACCTGCCCATGCACCGCAGGCTCTGTGCTCAACGATGGTACTGGAGAGGTGTCCTAGAACCCAGCAGCAGACTCTCGCACTGGAATGAGGCAGTGAGCAGATTCAGGATGGCCGAGTGCTGTAACGCTGCCAATCAACTAATCTCAAAGATAGCGCGTAAGATCTAGATCTCGGCCCCGATGAGGGTCCTAGTCTCGATGATTCCAGGCACCTCCCTGATGCCCTTGACTATACATCGTGTCAACTCTGCCTCGTCGTCTGCCTCGACCTTCACGAACAGGTCATGGGGGCCGAATACGATCCACTGTCCGACAACCCCCTCTACTTGGCTGACAGCCTCCCTTACCTCGACCTCACAACCGGTCTCAGTGGTGATTAGAACGAATCCGACAGCCATACTCAGACCTCCACGGCAATCAGAGTCTCGGTCTTGATTATCCCGGGCAAGGACCTCATCTTTCCAATAAGGGTCCTTGCCATCTCCTGCTCGTCATCGAAGTCGATTCTAGCGATTATGTCATACTCTCCGTACGCGACATGAGTCTCGGAGATGCTGTCGATATCCAATAGCGAGAGATAGACATCCCTCTCACAGCCGGGCTCTGCCCTGATGAGTACGAAGGCTGTGCTCATCGAATCCCCGAGCCGACCCGCTCGGTCGGTGTTTATGACCTCTGCTGTACGATAATCCCTCACCGCTCATCGGCCCGCAAGGGATAACAGTCAGAGAGCGAGCCCGAAGCCATGCATGGACGACAGGACGACCGCAGTGTGACAGTCATCGCCGTAGTCGTTCTATTGCTCACTTCCTACGCTCCGCTGGTTATTGGAGCAGCCGACACCGGAACACGCTCCACTACTGTTTGGTCGGGAACTGTGGTCTTGCAGGATGGTTACACAGTCGAGAGTGGCGAGATTCTCGTTGTTCAGTCTGGAACAACAATACAACTTGGTGATGATGAGAGAATCATTGTGGCTGGTAGGCTTACAGTTCAGGGGACCTCGACTGCCCCGGTGCTGTTGGAATCGATTTTCGGAGACCATCATGGCATCGTGTTCAACTCAAGCAGCGCGGGTCTGGGCTCGAAGATCGAGAACCTAACTATCACAGATGCTGAGTGGGGTCTGACGATATACGACAGCGACCCCACGTTAAACGACCTCACCGTAGTAAATGCGGACAGGGTTGCTGTCGACCTGTTCGATGGGGCCTCTCCCCGAATCAACAATCTAGTGATTGATGGAGGAGGTCAGGACTTACATGGGGTATCGACCTCTTGGAGATACGGCATTGGGCTCTCGGTAGGAGCCCACTCCGCCCCAATAGTCGATGGAGTGACTGCGAACGGCCTGATTACTAGGGGAGTGAACTACTGGGGCAACTCAGGAGGATTGGTATCGAACCTTCAGATTTCCAACATCTCTGGCGCGACTCTGGCCATTGCAGCTGGCATCTGGGTAGAGGACTCCATCCCTCTGATTTCGGACTCAACGGTGACCCGCTGCGACCATGGAATCTACGTACGCCACATTACGACCGGTTGGACCACGCGACCGAACTTCGCAGACCTCACCGTCGAGCACAGTCAGTATCGCGGAGTGATGGTCGAGCAGTACAATCACAGCCAGTTCTCAAACGTCCCCTACAATGCCATCTTCACGGAACTAGAAGTGAGAGGGACCGGAGGCCCGGGCGCTAAGACACCAGGTCTTGCATACGCGGCCTTTGAGGTCAACACTAGTGGTGTCAGAGTCACCGATGCGCTGATTGAGGATAATTCCGCTGTCGGCTTCAAGGCCTACATGATCGGCCCCTCGACCATCCTCAATGACATCGAATTACATCGAAACGGTGCAAACAGTCCCACAGCCCCCATTAATGATAGAGCAGGACTGTTCATGCGTAGTGCCAATTGGGCTCCCACAATCAACGACCTCGTGGTCAGCAATTCGACCGGCCCCGGCGTCCTGCTGTGGAAGGGAGGTGCGCAGGGTGCGGATTGGATGGTAGCGGACAATGGGGCGACAGGAGTCGACCTGAGAGAGTTCCACCCCGAGGTTTCGGGCATTCTCAGTCTTAGGAATGCCGGGCATGGAGTTTCGGTGAGAGACTCAAGTAATGTCGAATTGTCACACGTCTCGACCTATCAGAACGGACTTGGCGCTTCTTCACCCGAAAATGGAGCGGGCATCTATTTCGAAGAATCCAATGACGTGATGAGCGGAGGCAAGAATGTCTCCTGCTTCGATTGTATTTCGATTCAGGACCAGCATGGCATAGTGGTACGCGACAGCATCGATCTGCAGTTGCGCGCTACCGAGATTAGAGACCCTGTCAGTGGACCCGCCCTCGATATCGATAACTCGGGAATGAGTCATCACGGAACGATAATCATTGATGATCTCAGAATAGTTGCAAACTCTAGCGGCCACGCTATCGAGTTCGACGAGGTGGATGGATTCGTCCGAGGCTTGGACATGAGCGGCGATAACGGAGGCTTGCTATGGGATGCCTCAGGCCAGACGGCTTCCTCACTAGAGAACAGCATCATCACGGGAAACTCTGCATCATGCCTCAATCTGGTCGACCACATTGAGCTGCTGTCAGATAATGTGGCATTGGACTGTGAGTCCAGCGCACCCGCGACGATGTCGAGTAGCTTCGCCAACTTCACCAACTCATGGTTCGTAATCGGGTCCTCAGAACGCTTCGATATGTTGGGTAATAGCCATCTGAGATGGATTTCATCCTCCGATATCGGGACTCCGACATTCACTGGATCAGACAACATCGTCGACGTGATGTGGATGATTGAAGTGCATGCTGTCAATCAGCATCTGCTCCACATCCCACATGCCGAAGTAAACATGACATTCGACCTTTACGAGTCAGAGCAGACAGCCACCTTGCCATATTCAGGAATTGAGACATACGGTCCGTTTGTCGGAGAGCGCTGGACCCCCATGCAGGGCTGGTCGGACACCAATGTGGTGTACACAGGATGTGACTATGATGGTGTCCATAACGACTCTAACTCCTTCGACTTGAATTCGGACCTGTCAATCTACTGCCGCCTTGAACTACAGAATCAGCCACCATTCATTATCTGGGACTCTCCCTCCAATGAGGAGGTCTTCGCCAGTGGTAGCGCCGTCTCCTTCGATGCCTCACGCTCATGGGACCTCGATTTCGACGCGTTGACCTACACTTGGACGAGCAGCATAGATGGCGATATAGCAAGCGCCTGTGGACCACTCACCGGCAACGGCTCTGCCTTTGAAGCGAACTCAGGCACCTCGACCTGCCTAGCAGACGGTACGCATCAGATTACCCTCGAGGTATGCGACCCGATTTACTGCGTTCAAGAGACCAGAGAGGTCGAGTTAGTCAACCTCCCTCCCGTGCTCACGGTCGGCACAACTCCGGGCATCTCTGCATGGGGCACCCTTTACTTGGGGATCACAGCCAACGTCTCGATTCACCTAGGCAGCACCTACGACCCTGAAGGGGATGAGATGTCCTGCTGGGTAGAGACCTCATACGGAGAAGGCTCGGGACAGCCACCAACTGGAGCCCCAGAATGCCCTGAGACCATCATCACCTCTTTCCCCGGCGCACCCAATCAGTTCTCAGTCACCGTATATGCCTCTGATAGAGTCAACACACCGGTCTCATGGACTTTCAATGTAGAGTTGTTCAACGAGATTCCAGAGGCTCGCATGCAGATTATTCGGACAGGACCGATGTCTTCGGACATAGTCAGGCTGGATGGGACCCAGACCTTCGACCCGGAGGGAGACGCCGTCAAATTCGAGTTCTGGAGCGACAGGGACGGCCTGCTGGCTTCCGGAGTAACCCCCGACTCCGAATTGGTGTGGGAGGGTACCCTGTCGAAGGGGAACCACGAGATTACCATGCATGCCAGCGATGACCTCGCGAATCATGCAGGCATGTGGACCACAGCCAGCGAGGAACTGACTGTCACCAACTCTCCACCTGTGGCTATCATCGCGAGCCCTTCGGATGGAATTCTGACCGATTCAGGCGAACTTCTCGTCTTCGACGCTACAGGCTCGGGCGACTGGGACGTTGCCTGCACAGACCTGCCTGACAACGGCAGCGGACTGGTATGCAACCCGTTTACCGAGCAGAGCACGGACCTAGTCAGCGTGCTGTGGGAGAGCGACAAGCTCAGTGAGCCGATGGGAAGCGGATGGCATCTAGAGACAAGACTGCCTGAGGGAGTCCATCAAGTGACCCTGACCGTCGAGGACGGCTCCGGTGCGAGTGATTCCTACCAGATTATGGTCAGGGTCGACGAAGCCGCCCCCGTTTTGATACTCGACTCTCCGATACCTGATATCGAGGTCTACTCAAACCTTCCAGTCTTGTTCGACTTCCGACGTTCATTCGACCCGGATGGAGACGATTTCACTGTCAGCGTATTCTCCGACCTCATGCTGGAGCCGATTCTTGAAGACAAGAGCACAGAGTACTGGTACAACGACTATCTCCCTGCGGGCGAGCATACACTGCGTTTCGAACTCACCGACTCAACCGGTTTACAGCGTATTCATTCCCAGTCTCTGACCGTTCTGGAGACCGGACCAGTCGCTGCCATAGCGGGCCTTTCAGAGGGGCAGTATATCCCGCCAGGAGAACCGGTTTTGTTGGATGCATCAGCATCCTATGACTACGACGAAGACATAATCCTCTATCAGTGGAGCCTAAGTGACGGTACTCTGCTGAGCGACAAGGAAGCCTACTCGGTCACTTTCCCGCCTGGTCCAGTGCGCGTAGACCTCCTAGTCAAGGACTCGAGGGGCGCTACATCCTCGACCTCGATAAATCTCACAATCGGCTCCAGTTCACCCCAACTCTACGAGCTTGAGGTGAATCCACTAGTGTTCGAGACCGACGACCCGACTCCGGTTCTGATTACTGTCAGGCTCGTCGACCCAGATGGGACAACCAATTCGGTGAGAGGAGAGTTACGCTCGGCCGGTGTGTCGCAGGCACTCGAGTTCCGAGATGATGGTGCAGAGGGCGACCAGTTCGCAAACGACGGCATCTGGACTTACCTGTCAATCTGGACGCTTTCGGGCTCGAATGCGAGAGTCGAGGTCTGGGCTCTGGATGGAGACGCGGTAAGCCCGGGACTGGTCGAGATAGTCCAGATTGAGACGCCTGAGGACACTAGTATGCTGGACTGGCTGATTGGAAATGGTCTGCCTTTCCTCATCGTGACACTCACACTTGCGATTATGGCAGGAATTGCGTATGTTGGGACCAGAAGGAGACAGATTGCGAAAGATATCGACATGATCGAGTCCTGGTCAGGCTTTGACCCTCGCGAGTTGGACGAGGAGTTCGACGACCCGAATCCTCCATGATGCAAGAATGACTCAGGAACACAAGCCGCTTATCACTCAGATGACGATGATAGGGGTTCCATGGACCGAAACTTGGACCTACACATCGCCGCCCTGATTTTCATGAGCGGTACGCAAGCCCTCGTCTCCGGTTTCG
>MDTD01046458.1_pt1 | contig 11878 bp, 14 predicted proteins | sample 811221 | NCBI WGS metagenome assembly MDTD01 (sample SAMN05326646, study PRJNA326480) | marine metagenome | isolation source: seawater | place: Pacific Ocean: South West | collected 2011 | reverse complement strand
TGATTCAGTAAAAACATACTATGAAGAAAAGGAATTTGGGAAAGTAGAAGCAGTTAAAACATCATCTACAGTAGAAGCATTTGAAACCGAATACCCAGAACTATCAGAAGAATTTAAAAGAATAAGTGAAGAAATGTATGAAATGTTTGCTGCTAAACACATGGACTATGGTTTAAATAATATTGCTCTTGGAGGTGATTTAACTAATAAAGAAGATAAAAAGTTTTCACTTACTGGTTTAGCAATTAGATTAACCGATAAAATATCTAGATTAAAAAATCTTTTAATTAACGGAAAAAACTACGTTAAAGGAGAAGGAATGGAAGACACGTTTATTGATATAGCTAATTATGGAATAATTGGTTTATTAGTTGGACGTGATAAATGGAAAAAGTAAATTTTGGCTAAAAAAATACCTAATATAGTTAAGGAGATTAGGAATAATCCTCCTCACGAGATAGATTATTCATATCAAAAAAATATATCATACTCCCAAATATCTATGTTTAAGCAATGTCCTCATAGATGGAAATTGCATTATAAAGATAAAATTAGTCAAAGGGATACCTCTATTTATTTAGTATTTGGAATAGCTATACATGAGGTTATTCAGGAATATTTAACTGTTTACTATGAAAAATCAAAAGTAAAAGCAAATGAAATTAATTTAGAAGAAAAATTCCAAGAAACATTTATTGAAGCCTACCAAAAACAGTATAAACAAAATAATAATTCACATTTTTCAAGTGCTGAAGAAATGAGGGAGTTTTTTGAAGATGGGGTTGAAATATTAAAGTTCTTTAAGAAAAAAGTAAGTGGATATTTTTCAAAACGAGGTACTTACCTAGTAGGTATTGAACTACCAGTTATTAATGTACCAAATAGAATGTATAATAATATTTTATTTAAAGGTATGTTAGATATCGTTTTATATAATGAAACATTAGATGAATTTACTATAATAGATATTAAAACTAGTACTAGAGGATGGCATGATAAAATGAAAAAAAATGAGGATAAACAATTTCAACTTATTCTTTACAAACAATATTTTTCAGAATTATATGATATTCCTCTAGATAAAATAGATATTAAATTTTTTATAGTTAAAAGAAAATTATATGAAAATTGTGACTGGGTACAAACAAGAATACAAGAATTTAGTCCCCCTAGTGGTAAAATTAAATTAGGTAGAGCTAATAAATATGTGAATGATTTTATGGCACAAGTATTTGATTCTAAAGGTAATATTAAGGAACAAAATTACCCTTGTACCTGTAAATATTGTGAATAAATATCGATTTCAATAAATAAATATATATGTATAATATGAATAACATTAATTAAACAATCAAGATTATGGCAAATAAACCAATGACACTAACAAGTGTAAAAGTAAAAACGGATCTATTTAATGATTTTAAAGTAGAATGCGTTAGACGTAAATTTTCATTCCAAAAACTTGCAGATAGATCTATATTTTTATATCTTACTGATGAAGATTTTAGAAAAAAAATTACGAACCAAACTAATTTAGAAAAATAAAAATAAATTAAATTATGAATAAAAGTTTTAAGCACCTTCCCCAAAATGAGAGGAAGAAAATACTATTAATCTGTGATGATATTAGAGTACATTCTGGAGTAGCAACAGTAGCTAAAGAAGTAGTAGTACATACTGCTCACCATTTTAATTGGGTCCAAATGGCAGGAGCAATAAAACATCCTGAACTTGGAAAACATTTAAATATATCTAATGATACTAATAATCTTGCAGGTATAAATGATAGTTCTGTATTTTTATATCCTGTAAATTCATATGGTGATCCTCGAATATTACGTGAGATACTAAAAAACGAAAAACCAGATGCCGTATTATTAATTACTGACCCTAGATATTTTAGGTATATTTGGGATATGGAAAGTGAAATTAGAAAACATTGTCCTATTGCATACTTAAATATTTGGGATGATTACCCGGCTCCAATGTATAATAAACCATATTATGAAGCATGTGATTTATTAATGGGTATTTCAAAACAAACAGTAAATATTAATAAATTAGTAATGGAAGGGTGTGATAAACCAAGAATATACAAATATGTACCTCATGGTTTAAATCATAAAATTTACTATCCTATGACTAAGAAAGATAGATTAGATAAAGAATTTTTAAATTTTGAAGACGCTATTTTTCAAGGTAAAAAACCTAAATTTACCTTGTTCTTTAATTCAAGAAACATCAGAAGAAAACAAATCCCAGATAGTCTAATGGCTTTTAGATTATTTTTAGATTCACTTCCATATGAAGATGCACTTCAATGTAAGATGATACTACATACAGAGAGATCAACTGAAGCTGGAACCGATTTATATGAAGTAAATGATTTTTTATTTGGAGAAAAGTATGATGAGAATTTAATTTTTTCTCATAATAAATTATCTACAACACATCTAAATTATCTATATAATATAGCTGATGCCCAAATTTTAATTACTTCTAATGAAGGTTGGGGATTAACACTTACAGAGGCAATCTTATCAGGTACTCCTATTATTGCTAATGTAACAGGTGGAATGCAAGATCAAATGAGATTTGTAGATGATGAGGGCAAGTGGTTTGAACCAGATGCTAATGTTCCTTCAAATCACAGAGGTACTTATAAAAAACATGGTGAATGGGCTTTTCCTGTTTATCCTACTTCTAGATCAATCCAAGGTTCACCTCCTACACCTTATATCTATGATGATAGATGTAAATTTGAAGATGTAGTAGAAAAAATTAAAGAATTATATCATTTAAGTCCCAAAGAAAGAGTAAAAAGAGGTTTAAAAGGTAGAGAATGGGCTATAAGTGATGAAGCAGGATTTACTTCTATTCATCAAGCTAATAGAGTAATGGAGGCATTTAATGAATTATTTGATACTTGGAAACCAAGAGAAAAATATGAAATTATTAATGCTACTAAACATAAAAGAAGTTTCATAAATCATAAAATAATATACTAATGAATAAAAAAAATAAACCATTTTTTGTAATAAGCTGCCCTTTTGACACATATAGTGGTTATGGAGCCAGATCAAGAGACGTAGTAAAATCAATAATAGAATCAGACAAATATGAAGTCCAATTATTAGCTCAAAGATGGGGTGATACTCCCTGGAATTTTTGTAAAGACCATTCTGAGTGGGAATTTTTATATGATTATGAGCATAACCCTAGAACACCATCTAGAAGACAACCAGATATTTGGATGCAAATAACTATTCCTAATGAATTTACTCCTATTGGAAAATATAATATTGGATGTACTGCTGGTATTGAAGCTACTTCATGTAGAGGTGAGTGGGTTGAAGGAATAAATAGAATGAATGAGACTTGGGTATCATCTAAATTTGCAAAAAATGTATTTGATAATGTTAAATTTGAAAAAAGAGATCAAAAAACAAATAATGTTATAGGTGAATTAAAAGTCGAAAAACCAGTTCATGTTATATTTGAAGGAATAGATACTAATTTATATAAGAAAATTTCAAAACCAAAAACTAAAAGCATCAATTTATCAAGTATAAAAGAACAATTTTGTTATCTATTTGTAGGTCATTGGATGAATGGAGCACATGGTCATGATAGAAAAAATGTAGGAGTATTAGTAAAAGAATTTATTGAAACTTTTAAAAATAGAAAAGGAATGCCTGCATTAATTTTAAAATGTAGTAAAGGTAGTAACTCCTATACTGGTAAAGATGCTATTTTAAAACAAATAAATAGTTACACTAGAGCATACAAAAATGAAAAGATCCCAAATATATATTTGTTACATGGTGAATTTACTGATGTTGAAATGAATGATTTATATAACCATTCTAAAATAAAAGCTATGGTAAGTTTTACTAAAGGAGAGGGATATGGTAGACCACTATTAGAATTTAGCCTATCAGGTAAACCAGTTATAGCATCTGGATGGTCTGGTCATATGGATTTTTTACACCCAGAATTTAATACCTTTATACAAGGTCAATTAGAAAATGTACATCCTAGTGCAGCTAATGAATGGTTATTAAAAGAAGCTAGATGGTTCCAAGTTAATACTGCTTATGCTAGAGAAGCTTTAAGAAGTGTATATAATAATTTTAAATTAAAATTAAGTAACGCTAAAAGACAAGCATATTTTGCTAAAAATAATTTTAGTAGAGAACAAATGAGTGAGTTGATTGATAATCATTTATCAGAAGTTTTACCTGAGTTTTCAGTTACTCAAGAATTAAAAATACCAGAATTAAAAATTCCAAAACTTAAAAAAGTATAATTATGCAATATGATGAAATAGTAAATTGCCCTAAATCTGGAGGTGATTTATGTTATAAAGTAGAAGTTACCAAAGATATAACTAATTATATGAGTTTATCTTGTGGTTTTTGGACTAATACCTTAATGAAAGCAGGATCTAGTTTTTTTGAAGAACAAATAGAACTTTTACCTGAGTTATATAAAGATTTAGCTTGGACAGATCCAAATACAGAATTAATTTGGTTACCAACTACAATAAATGAAGAACAATTAGGTATGGTTTTTGCTAATGGCCAAAATAGTTCAACTTGGAGTTGGTCAGCAGTAAAAGCAAGACCTTTAACTGAAGATGAATTAAAAGAAGTAGAAGGTAAAATAACACACAAACCAGATATGTCTACTATGAAAACGTTTCATGAACGTGATTTTATGGAAGCACTTTCATATATTGGAATATTACCTGAATAACTATGAATATAAGTTACGCAATTACAGTATGTAATGAATTAGAAGAAATTACTAGATTATTAAATTTTCTTTTAAAATATAGAAGAAAAAATGATGAAATTGTAGTTTTATTTGATAAAGGTAAAGGTACTGCTGAGGTATGGAATAGAATCATTGAATTAAAGGGTGAAAAAAATGTAGTATATAAGGCAGAAACCTTTAAACATCATTTTGCTGATTGGAAAAATAAATTAACTAATATGTGTACAGGTGATTATATATTCCAAATAGACGCAGATGAAATCCCACACGAGTTATTAATAGAAAATTTACCAAGTATAATTAAAGACAACCCAGATAATGAAGTTTATTTAGTCCCTAGAGTTAATACAGTAACTGGCTTAACTAGTGAACATATAAATAAATGGAGATGGAATGTAGATGAAGAAGAAAGAGTAAATTGGCCTGACTATCAATGGCGTGTATGGAAAAATAAACCAGAAATAAAATGGAAAAATAAAGTACATGAGATATTAGAGGGACACAAAACACATGCTTTTATACCAGCAATGAAAGAATTAGCATTATATCATCCTAAAACAATAGCTAAACAAGAGGAACAAAATAATTATTATAATACTTTATGAGAGAAACTCAAAGATATGAATTATTAAACCATTTAATTGACACTTATAGTTTTGTTAATTATTTAGAAATTGGTGTTTTTTCTGGTGAATGTATTAGAGCTGTTAAAGCGGAACATAAAGATGGAGTAGATCCTGGGCACGAAGGTTTTATGGTAGATGAAGTAAATTACCCTATCACTTCAGATAAATTTTTTGAGCTTATAAATGGTCATGATATAAAATATGACCTTATTTTTATAGATGGGTTACACCATTATGAACAAGTAAAAAAAGATATTGAAAATAGTTTAAAACACATCCAACCTAATGGTATTATAATGATGCATGATTGTAATCCCCTAACTTATGAATCACAATTAGTTCCTAGGCAATGCATTACTTGGCATGGTGATGTTTGGAAAGCATATGTTGAATTTAAACAAACACATCCTGCCTTTAATTGTTATGTAGTTGATACTGATTGTGGTTGTGGTGTAATAGTTAATAACGAAGATAAAACTCAAATTCCCATAAATTTGGATTTGAATTATAAAGACTTAGAAAAAAATAGAAAAGAACTATTAAATTTAATAACAGTAAAAGAATTTAAAAATATATTTAAATGAAGATATTATATGTAACTGATTTTCAAGAAACATCTTTAGAATCTGGAGGGTTTATTAGTGATTATTTAAATGATTTAACTTTTCATGGTCTAAAACAATTATATGGAAAAGATGTAACTGCTCTTATCCCACCTATTCATTTATATAAAGAAAGTCAAGGTGGGGCTTATAATCATATGTTCCAAACAAATAATATGGAAAGTCACTTTTGGGGAGGCATGACATCTTTTTATTTATTAGATAGGGATTATGATCCTATAGTATTAGATGGTTCTACTAAGGAAAGAAAAGAATGGTTTGATTCCCTAAGAGATAGAATTGTATCTAAAGAGTTTGATTTAATCATCTGGGGTAATGCCAGACGTTGTTTACATATGTTTAGAGATGCTAAAGAAATATATCCTAAAGAACAATTAATACTTTTAGATGGAAATGATGATACTAAATTATTAGATTTAGCGGATCAAGGATACCCATATTTTAAAAGGGAACTAAATGATTATAGTAATTTACCTTCCAATATTAAACCAATAACTTTTAGCTACCCAGAAGAAAAAATTGGAAGAAGAACTAAAAATAAAACACAAAAAACAGGAACTGTAATACCTGGAGATGAAAGTACTTATATTTTTAGGGGAAATTGTTTTTCATTTGATATGGAAAAAAAATATTATAAAGATTATAATAAATCATATTTTGGACTAACAGAAAAGAAAGCAGGTTGGGATTGTATGAGGCATTATGAAATAATGGGTAATTATTGTTTACCTTACTTTCCCGATTTAATATATTGCCCAAATAATACTTTACATAATTTTCCAAAAAAATTAATTATTGAAGGAAATAGATTAATGGACAATTTTGATGAACAAGAATATTTTCGTATATTAGACGAAATGTTTGAATATTTTAAAAATAATTTAACAACAAAGGCAGTAGCCCAAGATTTAATAAACAGAATAAATGGAGAATAAAACAGTATTAATAACAGGTGTAGCAGGTTTACTAGGTAGTAGATTAGCTGACTGGATAATTGAAAATAAACCAGGAACAGAAGTAATTGGTATAGATGATTTAAGTGGGGGGTATAAAGAAAATATTAATTCAAAAGTTAGATTATATACAAATAATTTATCTACAGATGATATTAGTCACATTTTTGATTTACATAGAATAGATTATGTTTTCCATTTTGCTGCTTATGCTGCTGAAGGATTATCACCTTTTATACGTACTTTTAACTATGATAATAATTTAAAATCAACAGCCCGCCTAGTTAATGAATGTATAAAGCATGACGTTGAAAGACTAGTATTTACATCTTCATTAGCTGTATATGGTCATGGTTATGGTGGTATATTTGATGAAGAACAACAACAAGCACCAATTGATCCTTATGGGATAGCAAAATATGCTTGCGAAATGGATATTCAAATTGCCGGTGAACAACATGATTTAGACTGGTGTATTATTAGGCCTCATAATGTTTATGGTATTAAACAAAATATTTGGGATAAGTATAGAAACGTATTAGGTATTTGGATGTATCAATACTTAACAGAACAACCACTAACAATATTTGGTGATGGTAAACAAACAAGAGCATTTAGTTATATAGATGATTCATTAGAACCATTATGGAATGCAGCTATTAAACCTGAAGCAAGTAAAGAAATTATTAATTTAGGTGGCATTAAAAGTTACTCTATAACTGAAGCAGCTGAAACATTAGTTGATGTATTACAGGAGGAAGAAGGAATAGATGATTTTGAAATCCCAATTCAGTACTTAGAAGCAAGACATGAAGTTAAACATTCAATACCAACATTCCAAAAATCAATTGATATATTAGGATTTGAACATAAAACTAATTTAAAAGAAGGATTAAGACAAATGTGGGATTGGGCTAAAAAACAGCCAATGAAAGAAAGATTTGTGTGGGATAATTATGAATTAGATAAAGGTATTTATAGTTTTTGGAAAACAAAATAATGGAAAATATAGTATTATATTGTAAAAGTTATGATAGAGATTTAGATAGAGTTATAGAACTATCTAATAGTATTAAAAAGTATAATAAAGATAATATACCTTTTTATATTTCGGTACCATCTAAAGACGTATCCTTATTCAAAAGCAAATTACCTCATTATACCCAAATAATAGAAGATGAAAGTGTATTTGAACATAAAATACCTAGCGGGTGGCATTATCAACAATATATAAAAGCATTCTTTTATAAGTTAAAAATTAGTAAATATTATGTAAGTTTAGATAGTGATTGTTATTTCTTTAAAGACTTTTATATTAGTGACTTTTTATATAAAGAAGATATACCTTATATGGTAATGACACAACATGGAGATATGTTAGAATGGACTGATAGATATCATAAAGAATGTTTTCCATTCAACCCAAGAGAATCTCATGAAAGTGACTATAACTTTATTAAATCCATATTTGGGAGAGAAGGAAAAATATATCATTATGGTCCTAATCCTTTTATTTGGAATACAGAAGTTTGGGAGTGGTTAGATAAAGAAATAGGCATTATAAAAGCATTCGCAGATAGACCTAATGAATTAAACTGGTATGGTGAAGCTACTTTAGCTAAAGGAGATAAATTTATGCCTTGTGATCCTTTATTTAAATGTTTTCACTATGAGGCACAATATAGTTTTTATAAACAATTAGGATGGACAGAAGAACATCTAAAACCTCAATATATGGGAGTAGTTATGCAGTCTAATTGTAATTTACCTATTAAATATTAAATATGATAACATTTTGTATAAGCACTTATAATAATTTACCTTACTTAAAAATAGCTATAGATTCAGTTAGAAAAAATAGTTATTTTAAAGATGCTCCTTTCGTTATTCATGCTGAAAATTGCAATGACGGAACTGATATATGGTTAAAAGAAAATATGCATAAATATGATTTAGATGTTTATATAGATCATAATGATAATCCTAAAGGAATAGGTGGAGGAATGAATTTTTGTGCTGATAAAGTAAAAACAGAGTATATAATGTTTTTACATTCTGATTTTTATGTAACTACTAATTGGGATAAAACATTATTAGAGGTATTTGATAAATATCCTGATGACAAAATGTGGGTTTGTTCTCATAGAATAGAACCTCAAATGTTCCCTAATAGTCAAAATAGACCAGGCACAGTTATACTTCCAAAAGAAGCATTTGGTGCCTATCATAATGATTTTAAAGGAGAAATATTTAATGAATGGGCTAAAGAATTTACTAGTGCAAATGATTTTGAAGTTCCTAAAGGTGAAGGGGTAAGTGGTTTAATAAGAAAAAAAGATTGGGATCAAATTGGGGGTAATGATCCTTTATTTGCACCCGCTAGTTGGGAAGATATGGATTTATTTTTAAGAATGTTGAAAGAAGATTATAAATTTATTTTAACTTCTAAATCATTAGTATGGCATTTTGGGGCTAGAGGTAGTCATAGATTAGAAGAGAATAACAATCAATCATCAGAAAGACAAATAAAAGCAGAAAGAGAAAATGCCCAAAAATGGGTTAAAAAATGGGGTTCAATGCCTAAATTTGATAAATATGGAATGATATGCGGTTTGAAGAAATAATACAAAAATGTGACGCTATAGTTTTACCAGCTTTTATTGCTGGAGAGGAAGATATTGATAGAATAGATAAATTACAGTCAATAAATAAAAAATTTAATAATTTATTTTCAAAAACTATTATTTGTGTTAATTATCTATCTTTAGATATAAGAGATAAATATATGAGTAAAGCTGAAGAATTATTTAATAAACATTTTAATGATGTAGATTATATTCATAATAAAACTAACTTTACTAATGTTAGATCATTATGTGAACAGGAAGAACAATTAATACAATTATGTAAATCTCGTGATTATAAATTTATATGTAAAACAATGGATCATGTAGTTATTCTTGAAGAAGCTTATAATTTATTATTAGATGATACATCTGATTTTTATTATACTAATGGCATTGGGGCCCAAAGATGTTTAGATTGGGATAATGATATAGAACGTATAATGAAAGATACATTTTTCCCACAAACTAATTTTTATTTTTTAGATGTAAGCAAAATAGATTATATATATGATCTTAAAGATGTTGAGAAAAAGCATTTAGAGTATGAAGCAGAAGAACAAAGAATACAAGCAATAGATCCTGAATATAGATTCCATCCTCAATTAAACGGATATTTTGTATGTTGTGAAGATGAAACTGGTAAAATGGCAGTTAGAAACAATTTAAATAAGTTTGATATGATACCTAAAGATAAGTTTGAATTATTAATTAGAAAGGTTATAGCTAATTTAATAGCGGATCCATCTTTTAAAAATTTATCAACTTGTGGAATATTGCATTACCAATATTTAGATGAACCTGTAGGAAAATTAATATAATGATAAGCATAGTAATACCTAGTTATAATAACTTAAGGCATTTAAAAAATGCCTATGAAAGTGTAAGAAAACACTATCAAGATAAAGTTGAGTTAATTTTAATTGATGATGGAAGTGATGATGGTACTTTTGAATGGTTAAAAACACTTAATGATAAGAATTTAGTTTATTGGAGAGAGAAAAAAAGAGTAGGTCATACTATATTATATGATAGAGGTATAGGTGTGGCTAAAAATGAAATTGTAGGTATATTACATGCTGACATGTATATTGCCCCTAATTATGTTGAAAATCTAATCAAACATTTAAAACCAGGAATGGTTGTTTGTGCTACTAGAGTAGAACCACCTTTACATCCAGAAGGTAATGAAAAAATAATTAGGGATTTTGGTATGGACTTTGATTCATTAGATATAGAAGGTTTTTATAATTTTGCAATTCAAGAATCAGATGATGTTAAAGGATTAACTAGTAGAGGTATGTTTGCCCCTTGGATTTTATATAAAAAAGATTTTCAAGCAATGGGTGGACACGATCCTAAATTTGCACCTTTTCCATATGAGGACTCAGACATATTTCAAAGATGGTTAATAGCTGGTTATGAATTAATTCAAAGTAGAGATGCCTTAGTTTATCATTTAACTTGTAGGGGCCACAGGTGGAATAAAGAAATAGGTAAAAACGATGATGAATTTAAACAATTTGAAGAAAATGCTAGAAAACATTATCTTCAAAAGTGGGGTAGTTGGATCCAAAACGATAATTTTGGTCACCCTATATTAATACCAGTATATAATAAGAAATTAATTATGAATAATCCAAACCCCCAATTAGAATCTATTAAAGATTGGTTTAATGGTGGTGATGATGTAATTGTTACTATGGATGGTAATAAATTTACAGCTATTGACTTTGATTATATAACAAAACTTAATCAAATAATTGAAGATAATGGGTCTGTAGGTGAATTTGAATTAGGTAACTTACACATTAAAATTAATAAAGTAGAAGATATCTCAAAGTCTTTTAACATTCCCGCGTAAAAATTTGGTTACCATAGAGAGAGTTCGTATATTTACCAACAAATTAAAAAAACAATATATGACTAAAATTATAGATGGAATGGTTTATGATAGCGAAACTGATAAGTGGGTAACTATCGAAGAATATAATAAAGAATACGATAAAATTGAATGCTCAGCCGACCAAGATTGGGAATGGCACTATGCAAGTGAATAAAGATTCCTACGGGAAAATTTGGATACTCGGGAGAGAATTCGTATATTTACAAAGTATTAATAATTAAAACAATAAAGGTTATGTCAAACGTAGAATTACAATTAGATTTATTTGAAGGTCAAATTTTAACAACTGAACAAGAAAACACAGTTCGTGAATTTATTGATTCAAAAGAAAAAGCTGCTACTAGTAGAGCAGATTACAACAAAAGAT
>MDTD01085331.1_pt1 | contig 11879 bp, 10 predicted proteins | sample 811221 | NCBI WGS metagenome assembly MDTD01 (sample SAMN05326646, study PRJNA326480) | marine metagenome | isolation source: seawater | place: Pacific Ocean: South West | collected 2011 | reverse complement strand
CATCGGATGTGATCCCTTCATGTATGCAGACGCTTGAAGACCTGCAGTTGGATTATCTGGATTTGTACCTGATCCATTGGCCGTTCCCCAATTTTCACCCGGTAGGTTGTGATGTTTCATCTCGAAGTCCCGATGCCAAACCCTATATTCATGAGAACTACATGAAGACCTGGCGGGAAGTCGAAAGGCTGGTGGATCAAGGTCTGGTTCGACATATCGGTACATCGAACATGACCATTCCCAAACTCCAGTTGCTTTTGCGTGACGCCCGCATTAAACCGGCTGTCAACGAAATGGAACTCCATCCGCACTTTCAGCAACCCGAGCTTTTTGAGTTTGTCACCCGCAACGGTATTGTCCCGATTGGTTACTCACCGATTGGCTCACCTGCCAGGCCCGAGCGTGACCGCACGCCGACGGATTCGGTTGATACGCAGGACCCGGTGATTGTCGAAATGGCACAGCGATATGGCGTGCACCCGGCGGTGATCTGTATCAAGTGGGCCATCACGCGTGGGCAGGTTCCCATCCCGTTTTCGACCACACCCCGCAACTACCAAAGCAATCTGCTGGCTGCGCTCAGTGAACCGTTAACCGATGCGGAGATGGCCGCCATCGCGCAGATTGATCGGAATTGCCGTTTGATCAAGGGACAGGTCTTTCTCTGGAAGAATGATCAAAGTTGGGAAGATCTCTGGGATATGGATGACAGGATCACGCCTGAATAATCCCTTCGCATTTGCTTCACGTATTCGTCAAACGACCCAATTCAACACATTGATTCAGGAAACTTCTGATGTCCACATTCCCCAAGACCATGCTGGGTGCCGTGCTCCCCGGTAACAGTTCAACGCAACTGAAAACCTTTGATGTCCCAACGCCCGGACATGGGCAGGTGCTTTTGCGTATGAAGGCTTCGACGATTTGTGGCTCGGATATTCGCTGCATCTACCATGAACATCTGGGTAAAGGTCCCGAAGGTTATCAGGGCTTTATCGCAGGCCACGAACCCTGCGGTCAGGTGGTGGCGACGGGGCCAGGGTGTCGTCGGTTTGGTGAGGGTGATCGCGTGATCGTCTATCACATCTCCGGCTGTGGTGTGTGTAATGACTGTCGACGGGGTTACATGATTTCATGCACCAGTGAGACCTACCGCAAAGCCTACGGTTGGCAGCGTGATGGGGGTATGGCTGAGTACTTGCTGGCGGATGAAAAAGACCTGGTGGCTTTACCTGATGAACTGAGTTATGTCGATGGCGCACAGGTGGCCTGTGGCTTTGGGACTGTGTATGAAGGTTTGGAAAAGGTTGGTATCAGTGGCAATGATGCAGTCCTCATCACCGGGCTGGGACCGGTTGGACTGGCGACTGCCATGTTATGCAAAGCCCTGGGCGCTCAGATGGTCATCGGGATTGATGTGATTGACGAACGCCTGGAAATCGCTGCTGATTTACAACTCTGTGATCATGTTCTCAAGGCCTCGCAGGACAATGTCGATCAGGTGCGAACCTTGACCGGTGGCGCGGGTGTCGAACGGGCCATCGATTGTTCAGCACATCACGAAGCAAGAGCCACAGCAATTCGCGCAACACGCAAATGGGGCAGCATCGTCATGATCGGCGAAGGGGGTACGGTGACGTTCAATCCCTCGCCGGACATCATTCATGATCAGAAAACCATTCATGGTTCGTGGGTCACCTCCATCTGGAAAATGGAAGAACTCGTCGAACGTCTCGTGCGTTGGAACATTCATCCCGAGCAACTGGTGACCCACCGCTTTGCCCTGCAAGATGTCGGGGAAGCTTACAAGCTCATGGCATCGGGGAAGTGCGGTAAGGTGGCGGTCTGCTTCGATGAAGCACTCACCGACATGCCCAATGGATAACGTTTGGGCAATGCATAACACACTCTAGATGGTTCGTTACGATTCCCAACATCATTCAGCCCGCATTGCCGAACACAAGAGCAATGATGGTGATCAGGCTTGCCAGGGTTGCCATGATCCAGGCATGTTTGCGGTGGATGGTGCATTGACTGGTCTTCGCCAGGCCGACTTTGCAACTGACGCGATGCCAGAGATACAGACCCGCAGGGGTGCATAACAGTCCGAACGTGATCATGACAGAGACTGGCGTGCCATGTTGTTGCATGACAGCAGTGTCGCCGATCTGATCGACCCAACCGATGCCGATGTACAGGCCGTTGGCCAACAGGCAAAAGCCTGCGAAGAACACAGCAAGATACATGGTGGCTTTGTCGATCCAGCGATGAATCAGCAGAATCAAAAGCGGGATGACAACGCCAACGACAGGTCCGGCCCAAACCACCAGCTTTGGTGACGGGTTGGGGTGAACATCGGTGTGTGAAAAGACCGTTGGATGCCAGGCAACTTCATGCACCTGTCCGCCGGTGAGGATTGCTCCCAAGACGTGTCCGACTTCATGGACGAGCATCATTGCAAGCCAACTGAAAAGACACAGGCTGCTGATCATGATGAACTGCATCAGAAAATGTTTGATCCCCGGATTGACGTTGGATGTGTTCATGTGTGTGGGTAGTGTGTGATATCAGGGAATGTGAGTCAAGAAGATTGTATGGCCGTATTTGAATGTTGCACTTGGCCATGTCGTTGAAGTGTTTTGCATCAAGATGCATTTAAATGCTTAGCAGTTTCAGCGTCACGCAGTGACGCAGCTATTTTCAGGCAAGCGTCACAATTCACTTCAAAAGACAGGTTAACGTCACTGGTTTGCGAACTGCAGGACGGCGATGGTGCCTTTACCGGGGGCAGAGTGGATGGTGAGTCTGCCATGGAGTTGCTCGGTCATCAGCCTGGCCAGGAAGAGTCCCAGCCCCATGCCTTGTTGCGGACTCTTGGTGGTGCGGAAGGGTTCGCCAAGGTGTTGGAGTTGCTCGTCACTGATGCCGCTGCCCTGATCCTGAATGACGCATTGGCAGGTTTTGTCGGCTTGCTGGATGGTCAACGTGACCGGCGTCTGTTGGTCTGCTGAGGCATCGAGCGCATTGTGAAGCAGGATACTCATCGCCTGGATGAGGGTGTGTTGACGGGTGGTGATTTTTGTCTGTCCCATGCGATCGTGAATCTGTAGTTGCTCCCAGTGACTTGCCATGAGTTCGGCTTTGAGTGCATCGAGCAGTTGGGATGCGGTGAAGACGGTTGGGTCTTCATCGGCATGGCGTACGGTGTCGGCATTCATGCTGTCGAGTATCCGGCGACAACGCTGGGCCTGCTGGGCAATGAGGTCGAGGTCTTCACGCAGATGCGGTAAGTCGGAAGGGGATTTACCTTGCTGAATCTGATGTTGCATTTCCGAGGCCGCGAGCATGATCGTCCCCAACGGCGAACCCAACTCATGGGCGGCCCCGGCAGCCAAAGCGGTCAATGCTGCCAGGCGATCCGCACGGTTGACGCGGTCTGCCATCGAGCCGATCTGGCGTTCACGGTTGCGTAACGTGCTTCGCAACTGGCCGACGAAGTAGGTGAGGACCACGGCTGTCAATGCCAATGACGACCATGATCCAACACGCAGGACCCACGCGGGCAGATCGCTTGGTGCAAAGATTTGATCATCAACGAAAAACATCAATGCATAACAGAAAAGGGTGGTGACCAGGACACCCCAACTCCAACCCGGGCGTGCGACGACCACGGCCATGGCAACGTGAATCAGATAGAACACACATAACGGATTGGCAGCGCCACCGGTGCACCCGAGCATGCCCGTGAGCAGGATCACATCCAAAAGCAGAACCAAAGGCACCAACACGCGCGGTGGGGAACTGGCCCCAAGCAGGTACACCGTCAAAAGCAGGTTCGATCCCAACGCCACGCCGACCCAGATTCCCAGCGTGGTCATGGGCAATGGCAACTGCAGAATCAGGTACCCCAAAGCGATAGCCAACGCCTGCCCGAGGACCGCCAACCAACGCAGGTGGCATAACCAGCGGAGCACGATCAACACCTTGGGCTGGGTGTGCAGGCCTTCAAAGGTGCGTGCGGAGAGATCGTCGATGGGTTGTGTCAGGGTAATGCGTTGCAAGGTCGGATGGGGTGTTGTGTTTTCTTGTTGGCAGTGTGGTGTTTAGTCATTGTCACTTTGGGTTGACGCGGTGATGGCTTGGCTACTGGCTTGTTCATCATGATAGACGGGTAAAGTGAAACTGAACACCGCGCCGCCATCGGGGTGATTGGCCGCGTGACAACCGCCGCCATGGGCTTCGATGATGGTCCGGCAAATGGCAAGGCCGATCCCCATGCCCTGCGGATTGGTGGAAACAAACATGTCAAAGAGATGAGCTGGATCTTTGTCTTCCAGGCCGTGTCCCTGATCGATGATGTTGACGGTGATCGTGTCATTGTCAGTCTGGTGCAGATGCACTGTGATGAGCGTGTGATCGGCTGTGACCGGCGTCATGGCTTCGATGGCATTGCGGATGAGATTGATAAAGACCTGCTGAATCTGGATCGAATCGACATTGACCCGCTGGTCGGTCAGCTCATTGGTGACGGATAATTCCATGCCATGGTTTTGAAGCAGGGGAAGGATGAATTGCTGGACCTCTTCAAAAATCTCATCCATGGTATGCGTCTGTGTTTGTGTCGGGCGTTTTTGCACCAAATCACGCAGACGCCTGAGAATCTGGCCTGCACGGTCGGATTGACGGGCTGCTGCTTCCATGGCCTGGAGAATCGCAGGCGGCAGGTCCTGGACACGTTCGAGTCGCTTGATACAGCCACGCGTGTAATTGGCGATGGCGGCCAACGGTTGGTTGAGTTCATGGGCAATGCTCGAAGCCATTTCCCCCATGATGTTGAGCCTTGCCACGTGTGCCAATTCGGCTTCGTGTTGACGCAGTTGATTTTGAGCTTTCTGGTGGCTGGCGATTTCCTCGGACAGACGTTTGTGGGTTTCATCCAGTTGATTGGTGCTCTGGGCAACGCGCGAAAGCAGGTAACGTTCAGAGTAAATGGCATCGGTGATGTCATGCAGCGCGGACTGGATTTCCTGAATGTTGGCCTGGTTGTCATAAATCGCGCGGTTGGTCCAGCGGAACCATGCCTCACGGTTGGAAGGCAATTGCATTTTCACGTCCATGGTGTGGACGGTGTTGTGTGGCGTGAATTGCTTGAGTAACTGCTTGAGATTGGCCGGTTGAGCAGGTTGGATGAACTCAAAAACCTGCTTGCCTTTGAGTTGAATCGCCGTGAGTTCAAACAAATCCATGAACACACGGTTGGCGAAGGTGATCGTCCCGTCAGGCAGGTAGCGGATGACCATATCGCTCAGGTCATTGACGATGGTTGCAAAACGCATCTCCGATCGCTGTAAGGCCAACGCGTCATATTGATGGACTGCGCGGTGGACGGTTTTAAGCAGTTGCTCGGTGTCCTGAGATTTTTCGACGATGGCAAAGACCTGCAGGCTCAGTGCTTTTTGGGCCGTCTCAAAAGAACATTCATCGCAATGGAGAATGATCTGGACATGTGGCGAGGACTTGATGACCTGTTTAAGCAGATCCAGGGTTTGTTGCGGTTTATCGCATTGTCCCATGATCAGCAAAATCGGCGGGTCGAATCGCAGCGTATTCAAAGCTTCCTGCGGGTCACAAACCGTGGTCACAGTAAAGCCCTGTTGCTCGAGCAACAGGCTGGTGGATTGACCACATGCCACATCCTCATCCAGAACCAGCACGTGTTGGGGTGTTGTCTTGGGCATTGTGTCGGACACGCCTTGGATTCCCTGATTATCTGGTCAAACCCACCCGGCAATACTTCTGGGCCTTGATGAGGTGAATTGCTGAACAATGTTATCAGATATTGAATTGATGGATATATTGCTGTAGCCATATGTCCTGTGGTGATGACAGATAGCCAGGAGATGGATGACGGGTTGTCAGGCTTGTGACATCCTGATGTGACAGTTGACCGTTGGCGTCGAATCCGACATGATATGGCGCATAATGTTGGTCGTGCCTGGTGGCGGTTCAGCGATGAGCCAGGGGTTCAAATCCCCTTTCGACGCATTTTCGATCAATGTCCCAAACGTCGATGGATCAGCCGTTTGCGAGGATATCAAGTGGAGTAACAGGCTGATCCGAACATTTGGATATTGATATGATCCCACGCGATCCGCCACGACGTCCCCAACTGGGTTTTCTGTATCTGCCGCCGTACCGTGTCCAGGGCATTTCCATTGCCGGCGAGGAGTCGGTGGTGCAGATTCCCGAGCTTGATACCTGTTTTGATATCGGCCGCTGCCCGCGCGCTGCGTTATCCAGTTCCTATGTCGCCTTGACCCATGGGCACATGGACCACGCTGCAGGTTTGGCTTACTACTACTCGCAACGCTACTTCCAGGGCATGGGCGTCGGCACGGTGGTCTGTCATCCCAAGATGGAGCAGCCGATCCACAATCTCATGCGCGCCTGGGTCGACATCGAAGCCCAGAAGACACCCTACAACGTCAAGGCTCTGGAACCCGATGAGATGCTGGAGATCAAGAACACGATCTATCTCCGCGCGTTTGAGACGCATCACACCGTGCCCTCACTGGGGTACTGCGTGGTCGAAAAACGTTCCAAGCTCAAAGCCCAGTTGCAGGGCTTACCCCAGGAGCAGTTGGTTGCGCTCAAGAAAAAAGGCGAGGACATCACCCAGACTTTGGAAATCCCGCTGATGTGCTACACCGGCGATACCACATGGGGCTCGTGCTTTGATCGTGAAGACGTACTCAATGCGCAGATTCTCATCACCGAATGCACGTTCCTGGAAGACGATCACCGCAATCGTGCCAACGTGGGTAAGCATCTGCATCTGGATCACATCGTCCAATTGCTCGAGCGCTCCAAAGCCCGGTACATTGTACTCACGCACCTGTCCCGACGGACGCACTTGGCTCAGGCACACCGACAGATCAACGATGCCATCAAACCTGAAGACCGCGAGCGTTTATTCCTGCTCATGGATCATCGTTCCAATCGGGACCGCTACAACCAGCAGCAGGAAGCCTTCGATACGCAAGGCGATTGATGTTTGTTGTACTGGATCGAGCAGGACGCATTGCGTCTAGACAACACAGTTGATCAAAGTAATAGCTGCAACACGTTGTGTTGCTGAAAACACAACGTGTTTTATTGCTTGTTTCGTGAGTGAGAATCAACTGCTCATGTTCGCCAGCTTGTAAAACATGTCACCGAAGATCGCATCACGGTTCATGGAGATCAGATCACGGATCAGGTGACGAGATGGATCAACACTCCATGTCATATCGCGCGTGAGAATCGGGCTTGGGGTGATGGTGCTGCGACACCAGGTTGAATTGACGAGGATGGCAATGGTTGCCACATCCCAAATTTCCTTGCAATATGCGATATGCGCCACATTCCAACGCTCGCGTTTTTGCGTGGTTTCCATCGCTTCATGCTCTGCATAACGCTGTAGCAGGAAGTCGCACATCGGATTCTTGTTGCCGATGTAATGCGTTAACTCAGCCACCGTCGTCCGAAGCATCTGCGCGGTGGGGATACAGGGGATGCGGATCAAAGGCACGCCACTGTCAAACAGTGTCTGCGATGCCAGCAGGTCTTGGCCCAGGTTAAACTCACGTGCGGTGGGGTGACTGACGGCATGACCACCTAACCAGACCACCACGATCCGGTCCATGATCTCCGGGCATTTTGCAATGGCGGAGGACACGTTCGTCGGGGCACCGATGGCAACGACATACAACGGCGGATCATCAACCGATCGTGACATCGCACGCTCGATTAAATCATGGCATGCATCACTCTCCACCGGGCCACGTGCCTGTCGCATCCACTGCTCCGACCCGCGATGCACCGGCACGTCCGGCTTGGATGGCATCCGTTGATACAACTCGAAAATTTCGTCATAGCTCATTGCCATCCCGATTGCAGGCGTCTTGGACTTGGCGTTGACGAAGGGGGCAGCATACACCGCATGCACCTTCACACGATCCGGTGACAGCAGGGCATAGACCAGCGCGAACTGGTCATCAATCTCGTTAAACGTGTCCGTATCAAGCACCATATCCAGGATGCTGCCCTTGGGATCAGGCAAGGTGATGCGCTGGACAAGCTGATGATTGGACAGGCGATTGCTTTGGGACATGGTGTTGGCCTTTGTGTTTTTTATGAGCGTTCGTTTGGACTTTATATCACTTGTATTGAGCAGTACAAATCATTCATCTCCACTTTCCGTCACTCCCGCGCAGGCGGGAGTCCAGTGGAACTTGCAAGTGCGCACAGAATGAAACTGGATTCGGGCCTGCGCGGGAATGACGAGATGAGAGATGGCATGGAGATTCATTATTTTGATGCACTTTAGCAGAGAATATCCCGCTCATTTTCGTCGATTCACGGTATCCGTGTTTGATCCATTATGATACACAAAGGTATGATGTATTGGTCCTGCCCATGCCTACGGAGTTATGATGAATTTAGCTGTGATGAGTCCCATGAACCATGCCACCGCCAAGTCTTTGCCTGTGACCCTCGTCGTTGATGACGATCAGGCCTTCCGCACGCGATTGGTTCGTGCTTTGGAAGATCGACATTTCCCGGTGATCCATGCCCAGAACGCCCAGCAGGCCGTTGAGCAGACACGCCAGCATCGTCCGCAGCGCGCGATCATCGACATGCGCATGAACGGCACGTCGGGTTTGCAACTCATCCCGCAGCTTCTTGCCATCGATGACGAAATCGACATTGTCGTCCTCACCGGGTTTGGCAGTATTGCCTCCGCCAAGGATGCGATCCGAGCCGGGGCGATGGACTACCTGACCAAGCCTGCAACAACGGATCAGATTCTCGGTGCATTCGAAGCAGGCAGTGACGGTTCGAGCTATGCGCCCACGACCGCGCCTTCCTTGGCACAAGTCGAATGGGAACACATCCAGCGCATCCTCGCCGACTGTGATGGCAACGTCTCCCAGGCCGCCCGCGTGCTTGGCATCCACCGCCGAAGTCTCCAACGCAAACTCGCCAAGCATTCACCGTCCGAAGCGTGATGCCTGAGATGTATTTGAGATCAATGTGATCATTCGCGTGATGACACATGAGATACCAAACGGGGGCATTTGCATGATTGATCCGAAGCGCAAACAAGAATTGGACAAGCACAAACGCCGCAACTTACTCAATGGTTTTATCAATTGGCGATGGGTTGCAGATGCCAAACCCGATGATGTTGATCCTGTGGAACTGCATGCCAGCCACCCACGTACCGGCCGGATTGGGTTTGACTATCAGAAACATTGGATATTCAAACCACTGTTTCATCGCAGATCAGCGGAAGGTCGGATGTACGTTTTGTGGGCACGCATCGCTGCGACACTCAACTTGCTCTTTCTCATGGTGATGATACTGGACTTTTTCATTTTCACTGAGAAGGACGGTTCGACATTAGATAACCTGATGCATATTGCAGGCCCAATGAGTTTGGTTTTGTATGTGGTTTCGACCTTGGTCATGATGGTTTGTTACTCACTTGCCAGAACTTTGTACGAGTTCCCCGATGGGGATAACAGTCAGCGTCCCGAATATCCCGTGATGCAGACCTGGATTATTTTCAGTGGGATGATCTGCATGTTTGTGCTGTGTTTTCGGTTGATGGTTTGGTACAACGGTTAGAGTAACTTAAACAATTTGTCTCCACCTTCCGTCACTCCCGCGCAGGCGGGAGTCCAGTGGAATCTGCAAGCGTCAACAGAATGCCACTGGATTCCCGTCTTTCCGGGGGCGCGAGAATGACGAATTCAAAGATGTCATGGTTGTTGTTTGATTTGTTCCAGTGATTCACTTGCATTGAAAGCCTGCTGATGTCCGACCCCAAACCCAATCCGCCCCGTGAACACTGGTTCAACCGGATGTATGACCATCGGTCTTATGACGTACAGGGTGGGCGGGATGTGGACCCGCATGGGCCGACGGTGCATAGTCGGCATCGGAACTCCAAAGGCAAGGTGTATCGCATTCGCACGCACGTTTTGGCAGCGGTCAACTTCCTGATGCTCGCAGGCTACATCGGTCACTTTTTTGTCTCTGCCGGGGAGCAGGGCAAACTCTCGCTGGCGTTACTTAACCTGCTTGGCAATGTCGCATTGAGCCTGTTCATGATCACCACAGTGTTGATGATGCTCTGCTTTGGCATCGCGCGTGCCAATCACGAGTTTCTCAACTCAGAAGAAGATGACATCGATTCGGGTGGCGGACTCACGCAGACATGGGTTTATTTCGGTGGGGCGATCTTCCTGTTCTTCCTGCTGTTTACGGTGATTCGGCATTTTGCGTAAACCACAGGATACAGGGCAAATTGTTAACTCTTTGTGCATAAATTGGGGATTGTTGGCGCTAAACCGGATATCCGGGCCTAAATCCGGTCTAAACCGCCGTTTCCGGGCATTTTCGGGGCTTGCTGGGTTGCTCTGATGATTGCAAACCGTTATTTTTATTGAGTTATAAACGATCTAGAGGAGCAGCCATGAAAGTCATTTGCGACAGAGCCGAGTTGGTAGACCTGCTGAATCTGGCAGGCGGCGTGATTCTTTCCCGTACCCCCAAGCCCGTGCTCCAGTGCGTCAAACTCACCGTCATTGAGGATACGCTCACTGTCATGGCAACCGACATGGAACTGGCCATCCGTGCCTGTACCAACAAGATCGAAATCGTCGAACCCGGCGAAGCCCTGATCCCCAATGACAAGTTCAACCAGATCGTCCGCGAAGCTGTTGACCCGACGATCACCCTTGAAGTCGACAAGCAGGAAGCCCTGATCACCGGTGCCGACTCGCACTTTAAAATCTTCGGCTATCCCGTCAGCGACTTCCCCCCGATCCCCGAAGCCAAGGGCGATCCGGACTACACGATCAACTCCGGCGAACTGCATCGCCTGATCCGTCAGACGACTTTTGCGACCGCGCGTGAAAACAGCCGCTATGCGATCAATGGTGTACTCGTCGAACGTGATAACAACAAGCTGACGTTGGTTGCCACCGACGGTCGTCGTCTGGCGATGGCCAAGGGTTCATGCAAGGGTAACGGCGATGCCGGCCCCAAGAGTGTGATCATCCCGACCAAGGCACTGACCACCGCGCTGCGTCTGTTTGATGATGATTCGCAAACCGTCAGCGTGAAAGTCACCGACAACCAGTTGCTCTTTGCAACGGATACCGCGGTGCTTTCGACGAACCTGGTGGAAGGCAACTTCCCGCCTTACCGCGATGTCATCCCCAAGGACTCGGATCGCAAAGCAACGATGCGCACCGACGTGTTGGCATCGGGTGTGCGTCGTGCAAGTTTGCTTACCAACGAAGAGTCCAAGGGCGTTCGCATGAGCTTCTCGTCTGAAGGTTTGACGCTTTCAAGCCGTGCCCCGGAAATGGGTGAAGCGGAAGTGAACGTGCCTTTGGAAAATTATGACGGCGAAGCGATGGAAATCGGCTTTAACCCCGGCTTTGTTTCCGAAGCCTTGAAGGTGGTTGAGGACGACGAAGTGACGCTGGAACTCAAAGCCCCGAACAAACCGGGTGTGTTGCGGACGGGTAATGAATTCCTGTACGTGATCATGCCGCTGAACCTGCAGTAAACAGGGACAGCGTTACCGGGTTAACATGACATGCAAAACACAAAAGGCCGCATCTTGATTGATGCGGCCTTTTTCTCTGTTCGGTCAAGTATCAGGTTTGAGAAGTCCTAAAAAAACACATTACGTCACTCCCTCGCAGGGACATGATGCACGTCGTTTTTAAAGTTGAGCACAGGGTGTCAACCCGGTGCCCGTTGTGCATACGTTAATCCTATAGCAGTTCAAATCATTAAACTCCATGCCTTGGTATTTT
>MDTD01096353.1_pt1 | contig 11882 bp, 12 predicted proteins | sample 811221 | NCBI WGS metagenome assembly MDTD01 (sample SAMN05326646, study PRJNA326480) | marine metagenome | isolation source: seawater | place: Pacific Ocean: South West | collected 2011 | reverse complement strand
CATCGGTCGATGAGCAAGTTAGCCAATGCTCCAGAGCAATAATCAAATTGTTAGAAGAAAGTCTTATGTCAGTCATCACTGAAAGCATTAAAAAGGACCATGGATGACTTTCTTTGCAGCTATTGAGACTGTGAACGTCGTGATTGGGGAACTGCCACCATTGCAAGCATCTCGTCCCTATCGTAAGAAGTATTGAGCTTGTTGGAGTGACGTGGGTTGTCAGAAAGCCCATGGAGGCAGGCCATTTCTTGGATATAGGGATCTTCGCTCTTCATCAAGCTCAAGTCTGCTCCTTGGGAAGAAAATCGAAGCAGTTCTGACTTCGAGGCATCAACAGCTACATTGGTCTCAGGTTGGAGCCATACTGGGATTTTTGAGTAATTATTGTTGGGCTGATCAGGAATATCGCTGAGTGGTACACTTTCCAGAAGAGCTTTAGCATCACTCATGTCAACGCCGCAAGATGCACACGCGATTGCTAAATCAGTATCATACTCCAAGTGAGATTCGAGCGCACAACTCAGGCGTGCATGATAAGTCATCGTTTGTTATCTCCTCGGAATAAGGAATGATGAGAGTTGCAAACATTACCTGCAACGTGGTAGGCGAGGGGAAAATACATTATCCGGTAATGACGTTGCCGAAAAGATGCATGAGCACGTTTCCCGGTGTTGGTAGAACATCTTTATTTCAGTCAATGCGATGCCTCTTTCGCGTTTTAATCCGAAATGTCAGCGTCTTGGTGAAGAGCCATATATTTTGCGTGAGATGTTTAAAGCTCCGACAAGATCATCTCTCTTGCTTCAAGGACATCATCAAGAGTTTTTATGTAGCCATCCGGATTGGTAAGTTCCGTGAGCAAGCGGACGGCCTTGCTATGCAATTCTGAGGCTTCAGCGTGATCACTTGGTGATAGGATACGATCCTGCAAGTCGTCACTCCTGACGTGCATATGCAGACCCGAAGTTGACGCAACCCAAGTTACAGCGTGGCCTCTTGCAGTTTGAATATTAGCCGATTCATGCGCGGCTAGTTCGATTGCTTCCCATACCGTTCTTAATGGTAAACAGCGGAACTGATGGAACGCTTCCATCGAGTCGATGATGATGATACGATTCGCGTATATATCAACGCAGTTTGCCTTGCAGCAGGCGGGCAGGACGCAACGATGATCTATCTCGTGTTCTTGTGTGCATACGTGAAGAGGTACCGGGAGTCCATCGTTCAGTACGTATTCCTGGCGACAATGATTGTGATGCTTGTCTGTGCACACGCGGAATGGTGACGACGCCCCTTCGTACGAGAATCTCCCCGGAGAAACCTGTGTGCACGTATTGCTGATAGATAGCGCCCAACGGTGACGTTGGTCTGGAGACAGGAGTCGAAACCATGCACTTTGCTGAAATTCGACATGTTGATGTATAATTGAAGTGGACATTGTTGATTTTCTCCTGTTGCAGAAAAAGGTGGTTATGTACGCCGGATCTTTCTTGCAGAAGCAATTGAGATTTAAGGGGAGGGGCTCTGTTGTAAACATACGAACTCATCAGGGTGCAACTGAGTGTTTGCTCGGATCACGAAGAAAGACGATGGATGAGGTGGCCAGCGTGCATGGGGCTATGCCAGTTGATGCCTGCATTCATTACATATGCAGGCTATGGCAATTGAGTTTTAGTGGGGTTTGGAGGCTGCATGAATGATAGGACAACGATAAACTAAGTTGCTCAGAGAAAATAAGATTTACTCATCGGGTGACAGCCTTCATTGCCTTCGAGGCCGCAACTCGATCATGAATTGCGAGCCATCAATTTGAGCCTAAGACTCACGTAGTCGGACATACAGACAATGATGATCTATGTCAGAATGGAGACAACGGGTCAGGCCGGAAGTCATCGGGGAGCATGGGGAGGGTTAGTTTCTTTGACTCCCGATATTCTTCCAACGACTGGAAATACCCATTAGGATTGGCGAGTTCCCTGAGTAGCCGTTCGGCCATTTGATGTAACTTTGCGGCTTCGTCTCGGTCTCGTCGTGAAAGTATGCGATCCTGCCAATCATCAACTCTAACGTGCATTTCCTTTCCGGCGGTGGTAGCTATCCACGCCTCCGCGATGCATCGAGCATCGACTATATCCTTACACTCCGTGACGGTGGCATATATGGCGTCCCAAGCCGTTTGGACTGGATAGAGACGTCCGCCGATGGTAGTCAAGACTGCATCGACGAACACAATTGGGACTTGCCCGTGCTTGACGCAAATGGCGTTGTAGCTGAGCACTTTGGATAGATAATGATCGAGGGGGTTTGGCTGCAAACACAGACGTACTGGGACTGGTAGTCCGTTAATCAATACGTACTCGTCTCTGCATTCGTTCATGGGGGAGCGAGCGCAAAGAAAAAATTCCGTGTCAATGTTTTCCAGGACAAATGAACGCGGGGGCTTGGATGGGCATGCCGATGCGAAGGTCAGGCATAGCCGTCGTCTTTGGGCTGTGGAAAGCAGGCGAAACCATTGGCAGTGCCCGAATTCGATATTGATCTTGTGTATTGGCTTGGGCATGACACCTCATTCTGTTGGGTTAAAGAGCAAGAGAAATGGCCGTGACAGAGCAGGATTCAAGACCAAGTTGGTCGAGGTTTGCCTCATCATAATTACAATCTACGAATAGATTGACTGCAATTGAGTGTTGCCGAAATTGATTCTGCATGGAACTCAGAGACTCGACCAACTCACATTGGCATGTGGCCAGCCGGGCATACTGGCTTCCAGAGCACATGGCTTTCTATTAGTGGTTTTGTGCGGTAAAGTCAGACCAAAACCCAAACTGCAATAGGCGTGCATAACTAACTGATAGGCAGTGGCTTATGGCTGAAAACACCTGTTCGGCAAGTGTTCGGATAGCCGAACATTGAACGAACAGGTCTTGAGGGCTGTTATAGGCAGCATGGGTGACTATATCTGTGTTCAGGATAGGGTGTAGTATGCTGACCAGCGATCCCATATCTTACTAATCCACTGTTCCCCATTTTGCAGAAGATTGGGAATCCGGGTCACGACGGATATGGGAGAGCGTACCGCACTTCAACGATACCCAACCACCATTTAACCGACGCCACATTATAGTATCCAGCGTCTCCAGCTCCGGCCCAGCGCCCTCTTGATGCGGCTCGTGCAATTGTCCACCCACAGTCCAACCGCAGCCAGCAAATCGGCATTAGCTGCTGCACGCAGATCATCACTGATCCCGGCCCGATACTCCAGCCATCAACCTTGTGTTTGATCACTAATCCACACACCGGCTCAATGTCGATTGGCGCTGCTGTGTGAGCAATAATCGGCCACGAAGCTTGGTATCGATCTCCAGGAGCCGCTGACGGATCGTGTACTGGTATACTAGAGTATTCTACGGGATAGGATTGAATGATTCCAGATGTTTTGCCGGGATCATTCAGAATCCGTTGCAGATAACACAATTGACGTTGGCCAATGCATGGTAAATTCCCTTTTTGCCATTGATTTAAGACTTGGAGAGGCACCTCCAATTGCTGTGCTAACCGCCGTTTGCTGGTCGAGTCTAAAGATCGTAAATAGCACGATAATTGATCTCGAAAGTCGTGAGAGATAAGATGATAAGTTTGGTCACTTGGATCCGCTATATCGCGGATTGGTACCCCTTCTGTAACGGCCCGCACGTCACCGTATTTCACCCCCAGCGCAGCACATACAAGTGTAAGCGGCATATCAGATTGAATATGATTTTCAAGACAAGCTCTCAGTCGTTCATGGTAGAGCATTCTGGTTGTCATCAGTCATTACCTCGCCAGATGTTAGCCTTATATGGATTCGCAAATCCCTCAAGTTTTCCCCACAGCAGATATCCCTGTTTGGGTAGCCTACGGGGGACACGTGGCGGTTGCCAGTTTTCCAGGTTTCGGTGAACCCTCCAATGCTCTTGACGACTGGCAACGAGTAGCGCAACTGCGCAAAATTGCGATGGGGTCAGGAATTCGTCGGCCAGTTGCCTCTGCTCCTCATCATTGAGCCAAAAGAGGCATGTTGGATTTGGCATGTAGGTCACTTGGGCACGACCGTATTCATTCATGCGGAGCCCCCAGCAGTAATTGTTGTAAAGCCAAATCATTGCTACATTATCCTGTCCGCAAATCAATTCGCAGCCGATTGCGGATAGGTCAATTAGGGGGAGTTGAGAGAGATAATCACGCGCCTCGCTGGAGAAACCATTTCCCAACTCTCGGAACTCCGGCTGGCCGGGGATTCCATGAGGTGATCTTGGGCGTGTCTGCTGCCATTTTTCCCAAATTAAGTTGTTCATAGTTCTTCCTCCGTTAGGTTTCATAAACCTACGGATGAGGAGAAAGAAACCTGATCGAGGCGACGGCTTGATGCGGCACTGTCCACAGATCGTCCCCATGCATGAGCCTACGTCGGTCGTGACTTGGGAGCAAGGTAGTCGGCTACAATTTCATCTGTTATTGGAGAGTGCCCAGGCGAGAATGCGCCGACTATGCCAGTCCATGATTGCCACCAGGTAAGGGTGAATATCGCACCGTCGCCGAGCTGCGGCGAGCCGTATCGGCCTATATGTTTTACTACAACGAGACTCGTCCCCATTCGAGCCTCGATCACGCCACCCCCTCTGAGGTCTATGCATCGGTTCTTGACAAACCACCAATCCCCTCACATACTCCTGTCAGGAAAAGCCTCCAAGAGGCACTTGCAAACCTTGCCGAGAGGTTCTTCCCCCTTCACCCCAGCAACCCGCTTTTTCCCACCTCAATTCCACTTAAAATAACCTGACCCCTGTCCAAAGAACCCCGACCACTTCAGGCTGCGCTGCAAGGCGCAGTTGGGCAAGACTGGGATGTTAATCCACTGTCGCCAAAACAGGGGCACTGGAAGTTTGCCTGATTTGAACACACGTTGAAGAAGGGCATAGTCAAAGGGACCACCACATCTCCGCTGATTGGCAACGAGTCCACAATTGCCCGTAGGATCCAAACATGCGCCTAATTTCTATTCTGCTCGTGGGAATTTTCACCCAGAGCTGCGTCAGTATATCCAGTACCCAAAGTACCCCAGAGACGATCTTCGTGCGTGCCATTGATGGCGACACGTACGTATTCCAAGCAGACGGAACAGCGAAAACCATACGGCTGTATGGTGTTGATTGTCCAGAGTCGAATCAACCTGGTGGCAAAGAAGCCACGGCATATGCGACAACACTTCTTCAGCAGGGAGTTCGTGGGGTGACGCAGGTTAGCACAGATCACTACGGCAGAACAGTTGCAACGGTTGAACTGGTCAACGGCGGTAGTCTGTCTGAGGAAATGATTGCATCAGGGAATGGCTGGTGGTACCGAGCGTACGCCACGAAAGAGGACAGGCTGGAGAGCCTGGAAGTGGAAGCAAGATCAGCCAGGCGCGGTCTTTGGTCAGACAACATGCCAATTGCGCCGTGGGAGTGGCGAAAGGGCAAACGGGTAGAGCCACCAGTGAACCTGGATGCAGTAGATGACAAAGAAAGTAAGTCTTTCTTGGACGAGTAGGGGGCCGTCGGCAATCCGATATGTGTGTCTTTATCGAAAGAAAAGAGGAAGACACAGAGTGAAGCGACTCAAGGGGCACGCCTATGCACCTATGATCTCAGGATTTCCTGGAGGATGGGGTAGTACTGTGTGCCACTGAATCCTGAGCTGGGGTGTTTTGTGCCAAATAGGAGTACTTCCCCATTTGGCCTGGAAAGAGTAGCGCGGGCAGAAAACGGATTGGTTGAGGCAGGTTCGATGGCATTGGCATCCCTGGATACTGCTGGCCAGAGTTTCGTCTTGCCGAAGACGATTACCAGGTCTGGCCTCAGCTCGTCCAGCGTTTGCAGAAAGGGCTCATATGAATCATTCCAAAGGTGGCCTGGCACTCCTTGCCTTGGGCCATCAAGAATACGCTGAAGGTAATTGTAGTAGGCAACGGATTTCCAATACTGCTTTCGATCTTCCAGCTTTCCTGGCACCAACCCGAACATCACAGGTGGCTTAGTGTAGAAAGACGAGGTATTCCTGTAGGTCGGATATCCTATTGCATCCCGCGCCAATTCAACTACCAGGTCCTCTTTGTCGCACTTCAACTCTTGATTGGGAGGATGATAGCAGGATATCCCCAACAGGAGCACCCTTTTCCCAAATGGTGCGTCCATATAGTTCTCGCCAATCCACGGTTTGAAGAGTCGTTCCATCGGTGCTAAGCTCCAATAATGCCTGGCTGTTTACAATGCGACTACGGTATTAGCATTTACTGTATACGATGTCATTTTTATTGCCAACCTACAGACAACCAGTTACCAAGGAGAGTTGCCATGGAAAAGAAGGCATTTATCTACGCTCGAACCAGCCCCGGAGCAGGCACTGAGGTCGGTGAGCAACTTGAAGCTTGCCGAGAGTACTGCAAACGGAAAGGCTACAAAATTATTGGTGAATACCAGGATAACGGCTATTCGGGGCGGACGTATCCCGTGGGCTGCGATTATGCCGCCTATGACCAGACATTCCAAGACTATGCAATGTCAATGATCAAGAACAAATCTCAGCTTGCACGACCTGGATTGGCTGATTTGCTGGCCACGCTCAAAACCGCAGATGTTATAGTGGCTTCAGATTGGCATAGGATTTCCCGCGCACCGGCGGAGAGCATGCTGAATAGGTGGCTCTATCATCAGTTCAATGACGCCGACGTTGAGATTGACACAGTAAGCGATGGCATGTTTTCGCTCAGAGATTACCTGATTGATCAGACTAGCAGTTTGCTTAAAAATAGTCAAGGCAATCTCAATATCAAAAAGTCTCAAGCAGCCACCAGGGAAATACGCGATCGGGGGCTGCTGTCATACTCGCCGAATTTCTATGGGTTTCGTAGTGCCGGAAGAAGCAGGGTCACTCCAGTCGCCGACGAGTTGGCAACTGTTAGGGAAATATTCGATGCCTATCTATCAGGTGAAACGTTGGCCGGAATAGCGCGGGACTTAAACAGCCGTGGAGTCGCAACGTTCACTGGCAAGTCCCAATGGACGGGCGCTAAGATCCGGAAAATTCTAACGCGGCCCCAATATGCTGGACTCCACCCCGATAGCAGCCAGCAATTGATTGCGGCCAAGCCGTTCGAGCCACATTCGGTCGTTTCTGCCGAGGAATTCCATCAAGCCCAACGGAAGTTGTAAACTACGCACTCAACTCCTTGTCGCCAGAAGACGTTCGATGATAGGGATGCTTGAAACGAAAAGTTATTCTCTATTTCCAGCACTTGAGCCCATCTATCCCCCGGTCTGCCCACCTCCACTGGATGGCCTCCGCAATGTGAGCTGGCTCCACCATTCTCTCGTCCTCCAGATCCGCGATCGTTCGCCCTAAGCGAACCAGCGCACTGGCAGCCCGGCCAGACATATTGAGCCTGGTGACCGACTGCCGCAGGGTGCGCTTGGCTGCGTCCGCCAGTCCTCCTCGATAGCGCAGATCGTGCTCCATCATCTGGCCATTGCAGTCATAGGATCTATCCGCGTACCGGGCAGCCTGCCACTCGACTGCCGTTGGAATGCTCGACAACAATGGATGTATTGCCTGGCAGATCGATTCGGCATCAGGGACTGATCCCGTTAGGCATAGATCAATCCCCCGACAATCCATCACCTCCCGCCCTCATGCGGATCGATGGCGAGACATTGGTCCTGTCCGGCAGTCGCAACCGCCCGTAAACAGATGCCCACATGGACATGGGGATACGTGTCCCAGGATTGGTTGTTAATGTCCGGAAAGTGGGGAAGGTTTCGGGGGCAACGCATCGCCAGACTTCACCCCCATTGCGGCGTATATCGTTCACCACTCCAGCATCTCTTCGGTGAGCTGCATACGCTTTAGCGAGCCTGACAAGAAACCAGCGGCTTTATCTTAACAACTCGTTGCCTAGAAACCTCCCCACTTTTCGGACGTTACCGATTGGTTTGGGGGGGATGGATAATCTGGCAGCAGTGGTAGCCAGTACTTCGCGGAGCGGTGATATGTCCAGGGTGGGATTGCTGATGACGAGTACTGAATGCGCCCCAGTCAAAGAAATTACGACGGCACGTGTCAGAAGATCTGCCTCATCTCGCATCTGGGCTCGCCTTGAGTTTAGATACATAGCCTTGTTTCAGCAACTCGAAATAGGGCAGCCTTAGCAGCGCCCCCATCATTTCATACATAATCTCAAAAATCATCTTCAGAGCCAGATGCATTGGATAGTCAGCATAAGGCGGCCCCACCGACACCTGTTGAAGTTGCTCCATTACTGCTTGTCCCTTCTTCCGGCTGCCTTGCAAAATGCGGGCCATCGAATCATACAAAATTCTGAAGTGGTATGGCTGTGGGTCTGACTGAAGCGCAAGCTCGGTACGAATCATAAGTTGTAGGTACCCATGTACAAATAGGAAATGAAAGTTCTTCTTCACTGTGTCGGTCAGGATATGCCGCCACATGTCATTGGCAATGCGACGTTGAATGTGGATGCCGAATGTGGTCTGATAGAATTCGCCTCCGACCTCCCTTATATCACGCTCGTAGTCTTCCAAGATGTCCGTAATATCCCAAGAGCCGCTTTCCTTATGTTGCTTAATGGCGCTATCGCGAACGAACCAGCACAACTTAGTCATGACTTTGGAGCGCTGGGCTTGGGCATAGACGCCTCGCGCTTTCCGATGGTCGTCTTCTTGTTTGCCCAATCCTGACTCTAACAAAGCATCCTGGATAACTGAAAGAAAGTAGTCGAGGCGCTGTTTCCGCGACAAAGCATTATGCTCCTCACGTGTTGATGATCCCATTCGTCCAACCCTAAGCTCGCAATCTGAGTCGTAGCTCTCAGAACTCCGATAGTGAGATAGGTAGTGAATGCCTTCGGATTCTCTCACCCCCTTAAATACGGGCTCACGACATGCCGGGCACACGACTTGGAATAACTCGCAGTCGCGGTAAGCCACCTCCTCAGCCTGAAGATGTTCGCCCAGCAACATGGAATATCCGAAATTCATAGCTGTTCCTCCACCATAGGTATAGGATCTTTCTCAAATTATGTACGCACCTATTCGCCTGTACCTGCGCTCGAACGCATCCCGTCCTCCTTCCATGACGCGGCATATTTCATCGCGAACAGCTCTCTCTTGTAGGCCCCCCGCCATAACTACACAGCACTGTCCACGCAGAGAGTCCATTACAACCACTTGTTCTGCGTCCCCGTTCACAACGATGTTGGGATTATGGGTAACCAGAATCACTTGGCGTTTCCCTTTTATTTTTCTGAGTTGGTCTACAATCAGCGAATAGATCAATCCATTATCCAAATCATCTTCAGGCTGATCAAGAATTAGAGGTTCATCCCCATGATTCAAAAGAAATGCCAGAATAGCAGACGTCTTTTGACCGGGAGATCCATGCTGAATGTACTGCCAATCGTCATGTTCATTGATGCGATACCTGACTTCGACTCGATCCTCCGGCCACCAGAGGTCCATCCTATCAAGTACTTCTGGGGACAAGTCTTTACAGAAGTTCACAAACCATTGGGTCACCTGGCCCTGACCGTGCCACTCCTGACTCATGACGGTCTGACGCAATCCGCTCTTCCAGGCTGAAATGCGCGAAAGCAAAGCCGAGTGGTCATGATCCTCCTCGTAACCGCCTATAATGCTCTCAATAATTCCATTCTCGCCTGTAAAATCGTTTTCGAACCGATCCCCCTTATTCAGGATACCGCGTAGCTCTGGCTCCATTGCTTCCTTAGCAACATTGCCAAAAGGATAGAGAATAACCTGCACATGCTCATTGTGGCTAAGGATGTTCTCCAAGAAAGCTTGTCGCCTACTTGTCAGTTCCTCGCGCCACTCCAGAAGGGACTGGAGCTTCTCGGTGGCCGATTGTGACAGTTCCTGATACGACTCCTCCATGGCCTCGATATTCGCTATATCATCGCGTAGCTGATCGTGTTCAGTAAGTAGCGTGGAATAATCTTCTGGGTTTTCGACTCCCTGATCCTGCAACGCGGCAATATGCTCATTGTACTGATTGACGACGGTATCAGCAGCCTGCTTCCATGCACTATCATCATAAGCTGAACGGATCTGTTCAGCTTCGTCTCGATAAGTGACCAGTGCATGCTGAAGTGCGATTTCAAACCGGTTCGTTGCTGCCGTAGCTCCTTCAACAAGCTGGTTCAAGTCAACTTCATCACCCTCGGTGAGAGCTTCCGGTAGCTCCATATCAATGTCGTCAATGCAAGACTCTACGCTGTCGCCAATGGAAGTGAGGTCAGTGTGAACCTTTTCTATTGCTTGTAGGTCACGCCTCACAGTTTGATACTGCCGAAGCAGTTGGGTGTGCCCACTCTCTGCAAGAAGTTCAATCTTTCGTTCAACCTCCTGGAGCTTGACTATGAATGATTCTTTCGCACTCATGGTGGCGTGGACACCACGCATCTCTGAGTGGCATGTCAGATACTCATTGTATAAACGATCCCATTGATGCTGCCAACTATCCTTAGCGACTTGCTGTGACTGGTCAATCACTCGCAGTAGAGCTTGAGGATGTCGAGACATCTCAAAGATCTGCTTCTGTGAGTAAATCCCCACGCGGAACCGGCTTCGTACTTGCCTGCCAAGTGATTCCCAATTACCGTCATCGGCCAGTTTCAGGACCTCTCGCTCCTGATTGGACCATTGTACACGATAGGTATCGTCGGATCTGACTACTGAGGCCGTAGTATTGGTTTCTGCTCGTAGTGCCCCATTATCCCGTCTGTTAGCAGGCACCCTCTTAAATTTGGAGAATGTTTCAAAGATCTCACCTGGCATATCCTCATCGGAATCTCTCTCCATTGCGATACGCAGGAATTCCAGGACGGAAGATTTGCCAGTGCCCCTGGCTCCAACAACCGCAGTAAACCAAGGGCTAAATGAGACCGTTAGCGGATTCACGCGACCGCAATACTGAGCATCGTTAATTTCCACAGACTGGATCACCATCGGAGGGATCTCATTCATGGCGGGGGACATATCAAAGGATCGGACAGACTGTTCGCCATCAGACAGGGCGAGCCTCAACCCATCGATGTCTGGTCTGCTCATCTTCACCCATGTACTACGTTGACCGATATCAGTTAGACAGTGGGCGTCTGATCCCATAACTCTTGCCCATCCGGCACTATCAGCCCTGGCATCAGAGAATCCCCAGTCTACCACTTCCATTGCGTAGAGATGATCATTGCCAATGAAGTCATCCATAAACTGACCAGCTACTGGCTCAGTGAAGAGACCCCTGAGACGATCAACATGCGCAGGGATGACAATTCCACGCTGTGTTTGCCTAACATAGTCGATGATATCATCCGGCGAGCCTCGAACATGTCCGTCGTGGGCTCCTTCATCACCGACAATACGTGCAGCCCCCAAGAGCTGACTGGGACGTTGTAATTCGACAGGATCAAAGATGGCCAACCAGTGAATATTCTGGCTCATGATCTCGACACCTGGAAATACGACAAGAGGTCTGTAGCCTGCTGGCTGTTCTTCTGTAAGCCTATGCAATTCAGCCTGAACATCTACAGCCCATTGCCCTGACTGATGATCTGTAACGACAATGGCATCCAAGCCAACAGCCATACAACGAAGAAGCCATTCGCGAGGGGTCGCGGCTGGATCTTGATAGTCAGTCGAGCGAGGAGAGTGACAATGAAAATCCACTCGCCACCATTTTGATCCAACTATTGACATAATGCTCTCCTCCTTGAGGCAGCGTTGCTATCAGCATTACTGGGTCATCCCACAAGTGCGTACTTTTTCTGGTGTAGGGTG
>MDTD01057892.1_pt1 | contig 11882 bp, 8 predicted proteins | sample 811221 | NCBI WGS metagenome assembly MDTD01 (sample SAMN05326646, study PRJNA326480) | marine metagenome | isolation source: seawater | place: Pacific Ocean: South West | collected 2011 | reverse complement strand
TCACTTGACACGTGGGCAACTGCAGGTATCCTGGCTAGGCTTTCTATGGCCAGCTGCCCGATCCTACAAGCGTTTAGTGCCGTACCGCAGCCTATTAATCTGACATGTGGAGCAGTACGTAACTTTAGAGGTTCGAGTTTTAGGCCACCTAATTTTGCTCCTCCAGTGACCTTATCCAACCTACCGGTTATACACCTACGCAGTGCTTCAGGTTGCTCATGTATTTCCTTTAGCATATAGTGCGGATAACCGCTAATATCGGCTTCCTCCCATTCATCCTCCACCACAGTCATGCTGGTTTCAGATGCACCACCGTCCATGCGAGAGATTTCGATTCCATCCCTATCTACAACCGCTAAATCTCCATCTTCGAGGAAGAATATATTATGTGTGTGATGTGATAATGCATGGGGATCTGATGAGACAAAAGACTCCCCATCTCCTTTCCCTATCAGCAGAGGAGAACCATTTCTTGCACAAATTATCTTATCATGCTCCCTGAAAAGAACGCATAAGCCCCAAGTCCCAGCCAATCTCTTGAGAGTTTTCCTGACTGCTTCTAACGGAGTCTGGCCTGATTCTAGTCCAATAGTAATCATGTGGGCTAACACTTCTGAGTCGGTTTCTGATTTCAACAAATACCCTTTCTTTTCCAGACGGCTCCTTATTTCTCTCGCATTGTCTATTATACCATTATGAACGACTGCAATGTCTTGATTTGCGTTTAAGTGAGGATGAGCATTTGCGTCTGTTACAGCACCATGTGTCGCCCATCGAGTATGAGCGATTCCAGAATTACCGATTATATGATTCGGTAAAATTTTGGATAATTCGGAAACCTTTCCCACCTTTTTATAGACCTGTAAATCCCCATTTTTCACAGCAATTCCTGATGAGTCATAACCACGGTATTCTAATCTGCGCAAGCCTTCCAAGAGTAATGGGGCTGCGGCTCTTTTACCTATGAAGCCGAATATGCCACACATCTTTTTACCTCACATCTCAATTGTTTCTGAGCAAATTGGGCAAGTCATTCTTCGCAGAGTCATGTCTTTTACTGTTAGGCTAGAACCACATGAATCACAAACAACCTCCCTTTGAGGAGTTGGAATTGGAGGTAAGCCTAGTTCCCCAGGTGATGGAGGAAGAGGGAGTTGTCCTGGTAGTGGTGGAGGAGGTAAGTTTTGTATCTCAGGTAATGTTTTTTCCTCAGCAGTAACTTGGTTAGGCTTTGATGTCTCAGGGTTTGATTCTTGGTTTGTTGAATTCACGTTTAAGAGGGGTAGTGGTGGCAAATTCTTTGTGAGGTTCTCGAATATCTCCTTTGCCTCTCTATCGCTCTTGCGCTTCATTCTTCGCTCCAGGCGTTTTGAGGCAGTTCCAGCCTCAACTTTCGCTTCCAACTCAGATGACAAATCCATCGATTCTTCTTCCTCCTCAAGTATGACAACTGGTGATGTTGAAACAACTATATCGTCGTCTCCATCAGTGTTTACTGCCACCAAAGGTCCAGTGTCTTCTTCTGTTAGAACCAACAACTCAAGATCGCTGCTAGATTCTGAAACCTCAATTTCCTCTTCATTCTTGTGCGATCTCCTAAGATATACTATAACCATTAAGAATAAACCAACAAGAACTGCACCTAACGCCGATACTGCATATATTTTCTCTTCTCTGCTATCACCTGGAAGGGGGCTCAGAAGAGTATCAATGAATGAGTCGTCATCACTATCACCTGTATCGGGGCCAAGATATGCAATTTTTATTGCACTGGCTTTACCAGAGGGAGATGACATAATGACTATTTGATCACTTCCAATATTACCCGCACCGACAATATTACCCTCAGAAATTAAGTTTGACAAACCTATTTCCTTATCACCTGCGTTGTATATTCCGTAGCGGGTTACAGGCCCGTAAACACCAATTTCATCATGGAATATTTTGAATTCTCCATCTCCCATCTGCATGATTACAATTTTGGTAGCTCCTGGCGATGATATATTCGAATAATCATCAATATCCTTTGACCAGATGGAGTCCTGAATCACCGTAATTATTTCCGCAGATCTACCACTTCCCTGTATCCAAGCCGAAATCAATGTATCTTCGCCATCGTGCTGGATAACTGATAGTTCAGGAGCGCTTGCATCATCACCTGCTGGCGCCTGGAAACTGAAAGGAGTTTGAGATATTACCCCGTGAGCATAAAATAAGCCTACTCTGTCGATTCCGGTTGAGTCATCTCTCATCTCTTGATATAGGATATGAATCTCGTCCTTGCCCAATGCAACTGCTAAAGAATCGCCATCCTGAGGCCTAATATCAATATCGGAGATTACATTCATCTTTGTTGTCCAACCAATTGATGATTTCAGATTGTTATTGTGAATCATGAAAATATTTGTTATGTCATTCCATGAACCACCAGTCATGATGTCTCTATGGTATCCCGAGAGAACAAACTCATCGCCTCTAACGGACATATCGAATCCCCAGTAGCTTCCTTCTGATTGTTTGATTGGAGTCATAAACGAGGATACAGAACTCATATCTCCCAAAAGACCAATATTAGCCATACCAATATCAGTCATAGTATAGCCTTGAGCATCAGTAAATCGTTTAGACCAAGCCAATTGAACTCTACTATCATCTCTTACGATAAACGCAAACTCGCCAGCCCAGTTTGCCTCGATTAATGTGTCGCCAGGCATACTAAGGCTTGGAGTAATTGTTCTGGCATGTAATTCACCATCTTTTGTTGTAAATAACAATCCACCACCATCAGAACGGCCACCCTTTCCAGGCATCCCAACAAACCCAAGAACTGCTTCGCCGTCGGCTGTTGGTAGGTTGGTTTTCGAACCCGCACTATATTCATCAACTATAACATTGAACCGAAGTTGTGAATACTGAGCTTCCACTCCAGTTCCTTGTAATACGACCATGTGCTCTACTACCCCAACAGCATCATGTGACGTACTAAACTGAGTCCTTGCATTTCCAGATGAACTTGTTGAACCTGGAATTAAAGAGATTCTATTGGTGCCAACTGTTGTCCAGTTATCATTCACCATTGTCTTTAATTCCACGTTGATATTTGTGGCGTCAGATTGACCTAGGTTATCTACTCTAACGTTTACTATGTATAATTCGCTTCCATCCAGACTTGGAGAGGGAATCGAATCTGAGGTAGTGATTGCTCCGCTTAGGAAACGTAAAGTAGGCTCGACAGGTCTTTCCTCTATCTCAAACTCAAATGTGTATTCGTTATCACTTTGGTCATCATTCATTTGCCCATTTGGATCGATTTTTATTGTTACATCATGCATACCTGCTTCTGTTGCCCACCACCACAAGACAACGGCTATGGTTTCTCCCTGATCGAGTCTCGTTATTTTTCCTTCACTTGGGTATGTGCTTGATTCAGAGCCGGGTGCTTCCAACTTCAAGTGTAAGTCGGTTGCGTCCAAATCTCCAGTGTTTACAACGCTGAAATGAATTTCCAAGATTGTTCCGGCCACGGCCTTGCTTGCAGGTAAATCTTGGTCAAGTATCTGAACACTACCATGGAAACGCAATTCAGGTGCCGCAGGTTGATTGTCAACAGTAAAAGTCCTACGAACAATATCAGATTCCGAACCGCTTGTATTCACTAACTTTACTGATATTTTGTGAGAGCCATCATTTACCTGAGTTGAGTCCCAAGTAAATGACCAGTCTTGCTCATCATTGCTATCCTCGTCGAAGAAATGAGCATCGTTCCACTCTTCATTGTTCACTCGATACATTAACTTGCTAGGCTCGATACCTTGTGCAGTTCCTGTGAAGCTTACCGTATCTGAAAGTTTTGATCCTGATGATGGGGAGCCAAATGAAACCAACATTTTCCCGATGTATCCCCATCTAGCATCACTTGAAACTGAATCTCCATCACCCAAAGCATTGACCTCGATTACCAGAACCGTAGAGTCAATATCATACCAGTCTTCTTTGATTAGAACATCTAAATACCATGAATCTGAATCTCCCCCAGCAGTAGTCCAATCCAAAAGTATCTCTTCATCAGCGTCATCATAGTATTGTGTGAGTCTTACTTCAATGCTATTCCAAGGACCTGTATTTTCAATCGTGGACCCGCTAATTCTAGCGATATCACCGGCTATGAACCAAGTACCATTTTCAGGGTTCTCGATCTCAACTCCTTCGGATGTATCATTGGTAGGCGGAACAATAATTGCACCGCCACCGCTATTGATGGGTGTGCAAGTACGGTCCAGAACTGTATCAACAGCACATGATGCATCAAGCAGTCCAAAGCCCCATTCGTCATTCCATCTATCCGAAGTATCCGAGGCGCTTGGACTTCCCTTCTCTTCACTTGAATTTCTCAGAATATCCTTTATCTCAACAGGTGTCAAACTTGAATCTGCCTGCAACATTAACGCAACCACGCCAGATACAATTGGCGTTGCCATCGACGTGCCATCTTTGGATTCATATGAATTGTCTGCTTCTGGTCTTGGACTGCCCGGGAAGGATGTACCGGTAGCAGCCTGAGCAGAGTATATCCCACTTCCGTAAGCTGTTATATCTGGCTTTAGTTCATCCCATTCATCTCCATCATTGTCAGAATTGCGAGGCCCTGTGTTGGAATAAGATGCCATGAAGTCATCGGTTCTATTGATTGTGTCTGCATTATCAGCCGACCCTATTGTTATCGCTCCATCAGCACTTCCGGGAGAAGCGATTCGCTGTCTTCCATCATTTCCAGCAGCTACTATGCAAGAAATACCGTGGTCATATGTAGCATTGTTCACTAATCGTGCTTCAGCGCCAGTCCCATTATCTCCACTATCTTGATTGATTGGGTTACCGATAGAGCCAAATGACATTTGTCCGATGTGAATTCCTTTCGCACCGTTTCCCCAATCAGTGTCTTTGTTATTTATCATCCACTGGATTCCATTCAAGGAATTTTGCGAGTTAGTTCCGCCGCTATCTGTGAGGACCTTGATATCTACTAAGAAAGCACCTGGCGCTGCTCCGATGTGAACTCTGGAAGAGTCACCCGTTCCCAGAGCGATTCCAGCGACATGTGTCCCATGACCTTGGCCGTCATCAGGGTCTTGAGAACCATCAGGATTAGATGCCTGTGATGTTGCATCATAGCCTCCAACCCATTTTTGATCATCATATGAATTTGCATCTAGATCGGGTTCGTCGTCTTCATCATCGAAGTCATTAAGCGACCTATGTTCATTATCAACCCCACTGTCAAGAACTGCAATTACAATTCCCTCGCCATCATAGCCCCGATCATAAACTGTTCCTGAGTATACATCTGAGGGCTGTATTCGTGTTGCAGGGTTAGCACTTTGCAAGGTAGGATACATCACATTTTGCATTTCAACAACAACTACTGAATGAATAGCATGAATCTCCCACAATGCACTGACTGGGACATGATCAACTACTATCGAATCTATTGAGTCCATTACCTGGAACCATGATCCATCACCATTCCATCCATGGCTTCTGAGTATCGCCACTAATTCATCGATCTCAGCCTGACCCGGGTGCCATGCATAGTCGACAATGATTGCAACCGTTTTGCGGCCATCGGCTCCCATAATCGAGGTAGTTGAAACGGATTCTTGTCCAGCGATAACTTTCTCTAACCGGTCATCCATCCCATCGAAATTTTCATCCGGGCCATATGTTAACCACCATCCGTAATCCTCGGTTGAATATTTATCGCCTCTGAAGGGCATTCTGTCTACTAATATTTCAGCGGTTTCATCGTCGCTAAGAGGATTTGCCGAAGCCATGGCAGAGAAAATCGACAAGAGGAAAATACTTACCAAAAGTAATGCTTTTGAGCCCCTCAAGTATTTCCACCCGCCCTACGGGCGGTTTGCATAACACATGAACCTTGGGTGAGAACGAGCCCATATGAGGCTCAAGGCCATCTAAGATGAGAGGATTCGGATACGCATCGCACTCTCATCTTCTTGACCTCCAAAACTCCACCACACACTGGACAGAACGCTCTATCTGCAATCTCTTCCAACCATGCTTGTCTTGTTTCAATAAATTCTCCTTCTGTTCTCAATCTCTCGACCAAATCATCTACACCTTCAAAGGGGTTACCTTCGGGAATTTCTTCAAGTTTGTAATCTCCCTCCCATTCTATGCCTTTCTTGAGTATTGGAAGAGTTGCATATGCTAGAATAAAACCACCGAAATGAGCTATGTGTCCAATATTGCTGATTTCATTAAGTCCATATACCTGCCAAGCTTTGTATATCTCGAATCCAAAATAGAATAATGCGATAAACTGAACAGGCCACTTCCGAATCAAAATTAGAGGGAAAAATACCTCATCATTTGGCCAGCCACTTAAGTAGGCGCCCAATATTCCAAATGCAGCACCAGATGCCCCCAAAGCAGGAGTGATCGATTCTAGATTCAATAACGTCCATGCGACAGAGCCTCCTAGAAGCCCGACCATGTATGAAATAAGCCATCTCACCCTTCCTAAACGGTCCTCAAGGGGTATACCTACCAAGGAAATAATCAAAATATTTCCAAGTACATGAAGGGGGTTTGAGTGAACAAAACCACTAGTAATCAGTGTATGAAAATGACCATCCGTAACCAGGGCTGGAACAAGATATAATCTCAAACGAAGTTCGATGACATCACCAAAGTCTAGGAATACACCCCATAAAAATTGAACAATATATCCGAACAATAGTGACAGGACCATGCCCAAAGCAACAGATGTTTGTTGAGACCACGCCCATGCTAATGGACCTATTATCGCCACAATCCATAGTGCAAAGAAAAACTCCTGCATGTAATGGCCGAAGAGACGGGGGTTTGAAGCCCATGCGGTCTCTCGCTTGGAACAATGGGAATAATTGAGATATCCGAGATTACTGTCTTGAGGGGCAGAAATAAAGTATTGGAAAACTTCTCATTATCGGTTAATGGAGGCGAAGTTGTCTGCCTTGCAGGGGAAAATGGATGTGGAAAATCAACTGTTATTGAAGCAGCATCTGGATTAATTTCTCTTGAAAATGGGTCCACAAAGATAAGCGGACAATTAATTCGAGATTCAGATGGTAGGAGAGGTAGAACTACTTTCGGCCTTTGTCTACAAGACGATTGTGTTATGGGTGACGAATTAGTTGGAGAGCGAATAATGGATTCTGCCATGAAAAATTTCGATGTATCCCCCTTACTAAGAGATTGGAATTTACAGCACAGAGAACATGATAGAGTGGCAATGCTATCTGGGGGACAGAGAAGGAAAGTAGCTGCAATCAGTGGAATTATTCCTGCCTTGACATCGAATAAACCTCTCGCGATTCTATTAGATGAGCCGGATAGCGGGCTGGACAATAAATCAACAGAACTTCTATCTAAGAATCTCAGAAATCTGGCAGCTGGTGGCCATGCGATTTTAGTTGCTAGCCATGATTCTGAAATTATTAAAAATGCGAACAGAGTGATACGCTTCCCGTTTGATGTTGAAGAACAAAACCCGCCTGAAGGTAAATTTATCAGTATTGAAACGGGCTCGACTAGGAAACCACTGATTGGTCATAGACTAAACCTACGAACTTTGTGCGGTTTATCTAACAATGGCATCGCAGGGTTATTGACTCTTGGTGCTATGATTGCATTATTCGATGTAAGTGGACTAAGTGGTAAAACGCAAATCGGTTTCATAATGGCTCCTGCTCTAGCAGCGGGATTATGTGGAAATCCAATTAATAAATTGTTGATGGAAAACAGATCTCATGCTTGGTGGATTACAAAATCATCAATACTTCCTAACTCTATATTCCACTCACTGATTTTATATCTCGCAATCACTTTGATGGCAGCAATAGTTTCAGGCAATGTTGTTGTTGCAGTAATAATATGCGGAGGAATATTAGGAGTGTTTACTGAAATGACAATGTCCATAATCACCCAATCAACCCTCAACCTTTCACGCCCTAATGCAGTCATGATTCGATTATTAACACCAATACTCATACTTCCGTGGGCTGTTGTAGTTGACAATCTAACAACGTGAACATTGAATAAATAAATAGCGTGGGACATGCATGAACATCAAAGGAGAGGTTGTTGTTTTAGTTGGCCTAGCGGGGGCTAGCCTAACTCTCTGCCTCGCGTTTCTTTGGGTTCCTTCTGTTTCCACAGTAGCTTTCTCCTCACCTGAATCACAACGCATATTCTACTGGCATGTTCCCTCTGCATGGGCCGCAATGATGGCAAATGCAATGCTTTTCGTGGGCTCAACTGTTTGGTTCTTCAAGAGGAAAGACTGGGCTTGGAGACTGCATGTGGCTAGTAGTGAGGCAGCACTTGCCACCGGCCTAATGGTGATTTGGTCAGGCTGTATTTGGGGAACTGCGGAATGGGGAGTCCCTTGGGATTGGACTGATGTTCGCCTGAATACTTTTGCAATGCTGACTCTACTAGCATTATTTATTGTTCTAGGTAGAAGGTCTCAACCCGATGGAGTTGAAACACGAGATACGTTTTGCACCTTTGGGATGTATGGTTTCATTCTTGTTCCTTTTACTTACATTTCAACCAGACTATGGCAAATTAGGCACCCTGGCCCTGTGATGGCTACCTCAAAAGGATCTATTGATTGGGATATGAGGATTGTTTTGTATTGTGGAGCATTATCGTTTTTAGCAATAATCTCAGGCTACATTATATCTGGTATGCGATTAGCGCAACTTGAAATGCGTCTCGAGAAGATTCAAACAAAGTATGACGAGGTGACAAAATGAGTGAATTGACCCACTTAACATTGGCTTATCTTGGCATGATTGGAGCAATAGCAATATGGACTTGGACCGTATTTTCAAGATCAAAGAAATTAGAACAAAAAATCGTTATTCTAGAAGGAATGGTGCACTCAGATACAAATGTAAAAATTAGTGTAAATGACAAATCCATCTCCATCCCTGAACAAGTGGATTCTGTTGATAATGAATCTGAGTGATATTGGTGATTAGATGGACCTTGGAGGTGAGTTTTGTCTGGTTTGTGGAGGGCAGCCCCCTCTTTTTTCAGGGAGAATGTGTGAAAAGTGCTCTCGAGCAAGAGTCAATCTTGCAGAGGTCCCAAAAAATGCTCCTTGGACAAAATGCGCTCGATGCGGCTTAGTAGACTTTCAGGGTAAATGGACCAACGTAGATTCCGAAGATTTGTGGTATGAACTCGTCCAACGAAACGTCGAGTTTCATCCAGAAATTGAGGACTTACAAATCGGTTTGGTTGCTCAAGAAGTAGACGGCAGACATACTCTTATCCATATTGAGATGGAGGGCATCATAGACAACTTGCTCTACGCTGAAAGACATACAATGAGAGCAAGAATGTCAAACGGAGTCTGTCTGACATGCACACGACGCGCTGGAAATTATTTTGAGGCAACAGTGCAACTTAGGTCAAGTGCGAGGCGACTATCGGAAAAGGAATTTAGTGAATTAAGATCAACCCTTGATAAGGTCATAATTGAAATGCCCGACGACCCAATGTTCTTCATTACAAAAGAGGGACCAGTAACTGGCGGTTACGATGTAGTTTTAGGGTCTAAAGCGCTTGCAAGAGCTTGGGGTAGACATCTGATTACACAACACGGTGGTCAGATTACTACAACAACTTCAGTAGTAGGTCGCAAAGACGGTGTTGATCTCACAAGACTGACATTGTTGTATAGAAAACCTGGCTATGAAATCGGCGATGTCATTCGCTGGCGTAATGAGTTGTGGAGGCCTTCTTCATGGACTGGAGAAGGAGCGATTTTAGAAAAGGTGGAGCGAAGAGAAAGAACGGGCGCTTCTTGGAGAGATCTCGAAAACGCAAATGTTGTTGCGAGACTTAGCGAATTTTCCCGCATTGCCCAAGTAAGCGAGGATTCAACCGTTGCAGAATTTCTTGACCCAAACAATTGGAAGATGTCAGCAGTAAGATTACCATATGAGCATATTCATGGTAGAGACTTATTGATGGCAAGGATAGATGGTGAGTGGATATGTTTGCCAAGGCTAGCAGTAGATGGTGATTAAATGGAAGAAGGCATTGTAAGGCTTGCGAAAGCACTTGACACAGAAGATATGATAGGATTTACAAAAAATTTTATTCAAGATTTCAAATCTGGCTTAAAGGCAGTCAATGTAAATCTATTACCATGGATTAATGAAATCAAGAACAGTTGGACTGGTGTTATTTGCCTTGGCATGGGTGGCTCTGCGGCAGGAGGGGATTTTCTTTCCACACTTTCAAACCACGAAGGAACGATACCTGTTGTTAGCCATAGAGGATATAATCTACCTCAATGGTGGACTACCGATTGGTTAGTTATCTCTACATCATACTCAGGAAATACGGAAGAGACCCTCGATTCTACACGACAAGCGTTAGCAAAGGGTGCCACAATCATTGTAGTTTCCAGCGGAGGAGAACTTGCTGGTATGTGTGAATTATCAGATAGAATGTATCTGATATCTTGTCCTTCGGGGCAGCCTCCTCGTTCAGCTTTTGGCCACATTTTTTCCCGCCAATTGGCGCTTTTAGCAGAGATTGGTGTATTGAAGTATGATATCGCTAACAGTGCAATGAATCGGCTGGAGCAATCGATAAAAGACTGTGACATTTTATCAAATCCAGAAGGAGATGTCGCCAGTTTAGCACTAAATCTGATGGAAAGACGAATTGCTATACTTGGTCCAAGTGAACTGGGGCCTGCAATGATTAGAATGAAGAATCAATTGAATGAAAATTCGGCCAGATTTGCTAGAATTGGCGAGTTTCCAGAAATGAACCACAATGAATTGGTTGCTTGGGGAGGAGTTGGTGAAGACGGAGATAAAGATGCTAGCGAACAGGCCATAATTCTGATGTCATGGCAGGGCTTACATGAGAGAGTTGAGAAAAGAATGGATTGGTTCATTTCTAACAGTCCAAGTGAATATGCTTGGAAACTTGCTGGAGAGGGTGATACACTGCTAGAATGTCTGCTACATATCTGTATAATGATGGACTGGCTATCGATTGCATTGGCCCTCCTGCACGGAAAGAATCCATCATCTATCAAGCCGATAATTTCTCTGAAGGAATTCCTAAATCAAGTAAGTCAATAAAGAGGACCTAGGACAATCCTAGGGTCTGGATATTTTCTTAATGCCCAATCTCTGTCTTCCCTTGCCACAACACCGGGCATATCGTTCTCTTCTGGCTCATCCCAACACAACTGAAAATGTAGGTGAGGTGCCCATCCTCCGTTGACACTTTTATCTCCAACCGTGGCTATTACTTGGCCCTCAGAAACCTCCAAACCCACACTTACCATATCCAAAGATTCCATCGAAAGATGGCCGTATAGAGCCCAGATAGGCTTGCCTTCTAATTCGTGTTTTATGATTATGGTCGGACCATAAGATCCCGGTTCAGGATTTACGCCAATCGAGTGAACAATTCCATCTGAAAATGAATGAATCGGTTCACCTACTGGTGCACCAATATCAATTCCTATGTGTAAATCTCTTTTGCCTTCAAACAATTCCTGAGTATACATCCCAGGTCTGACCTCATCATAACGACCGACTTGATAATTCAACGGGCATTTGAAATCAGGGTCAGGTCCTCTTGTGAAATCAAACACCCAATATTCATCGGGTAGTTTAATTACGTCTGCCATGTAATCTCCAGACATTTCACATTCATGACTCTTCGTAAATAGGTTTGAAGACTGCTTGCCCTAGGAAGCAACATGCCCATCGGGTTATTGTTAGCCCTATTTCCTGGCCTAGCAATTGCTAAGACCCTCGATAAATCAGGAGACT
>MDTD01173295.1_pt1 | contig 11883 bp, 12 predicted proteins | sample 811221 | NCBI WGS metagenome assembly MDTD01 (sample SAMN05326646, study PRJNA326480) | marine metagenome | isolation source: seawater | place: Pacific Ocean: South West | collected 2011 | reverse complement strand
TATTGGCGATAAAGTCCTGTACAGTAAGTATGCTGGAACTGACATTAAATTGGGAGGAGATGAGTACGTCTTACTTTCAGAAAAAGATATTTTAGCTGTTGTAAGCTAAATTATTTGTTTCAAAAATTATTAAAACTTATTATTAAAATTATCTGCCTATTATGGCTAAAAGAATTATTTACAACGAGCAAGCTAGAAGAGCTCTCGAGCGAGGTATTGACATTCTCGCTGAATCAGTAGCAGTAACACTTGGTCCTAAGGGAAGAAATGTTGTCTTAGAAAAGAAATTTGGTGCTCCACAAATTATCAATGATGGTGTAACAATTGCTAAAGAAATTGAACTTGAAGACCACATTGAAAATACCGGCGTTGCTTTAATTAGACAAGCGGCATCTAAAACCAATGATGCAGCAGGTGATGGCACAACTACTGCAACTGTTCTTGCCCATGCAATGGTTAAGGCTGGACTCAAAAATGTAGCGGCTGGCGCAAATGCTATAACCCTAAAAAAAGGTATCGACAAAGCAACTGAATTTTTGGTCGGAAAAATTCAAGACAATTCAAAACCGATCAGCGATAGTAATGCTATAGCTCAGTGCGGAACTATTGCTGCTGGTAATGATGAAGAAGTTGGTCAAATGATTGCAAATGCAATGGACAAAGTCGGAAAAGAAGGTGTCATCTCCCTTGAAGAAGGCAAGTCTATGACAACTGAGCTTGAAGTTACAGAGGGTATGCGTTTTGATAAAGGCTACATTTCTCCGTATTTTGCTACTGACACCGAAAGAATGGAAGCAGTTTTAGATGAACCATACATTCTTCTGACAGATAAAAAAATTGCTCTAGTGCAAGATCTAGTTCCTGTACTAGAACAAATTGCTAAGACGGGCAAACCATTAGTTATTATTGCCGAAGATATTGAAAAAGAAGCATTAGCAACTTTAGTTGTTAATAGGTTGAGAGGTGTTTTAAATGTTGCAGCCGTAAAAGCTCCTGGTTTTGGAGATCGAAGAAAAGCAATGCTTGAAGACATGGCTGTATTAACTAATGGACAACTTATCACAGAGGATGCTGGCCTTAAACTTGAGAGTGCCACATTAGAAATGTTGGGGACTGGTAGAAGAATTACCATCAATAAAGAGACAACTACTATCGTTGCTGAAGGTAATGAAAAGGCTGTAACTGCAAGATGTGATCAAATTAAAAAGCAAATGGATGAGACTGATTCCTCTTACGACAAAGAAAAGCTACAAGAACGTTTAGCAAAATTAGCCGGAGGAGTTGCAGTTATTAAGGTTGGCGCAGCTACAGAAACTGAGATGAAGGATAAAAAACTTCGCTTAGAAGATGCTATTAATGCTACTAAGGCTGCTGTCGAAGAAGGTATAGTTCCTGGAGGAGGAACCACCTTAGCCCATTTGGCACCAATTCTTAAAGAGTGGGCAGAGAAAACCCTATCTGGAGAGGAATTAATTGGTTCTAATATTGTTGAAGCTGCGTTAACTGCTCCTCTTATGAGAATTGCTGAGAATGCTGGCGCTAATGGAGCGGTTATAGCTGAGAATGTTAAATCTAAACCATTTAATGATGGATTCAACGCTGCTACTGGTGAATATGTTGATATGTCATCAGCTGGAATCGTGGATCCTGCAAAAGTTACCCGATCAGGTTTACAAAACGCTGCTTCAATCGCTGGTATGGTTCTTACAACAGAATGTATAGTTGCAGATATGCCAGAGAAAAAAGAGGCTGCCTCTCCTGCGGGCGCGCCAGGAATGGGAGGTGACTTTGATTACTAATTGAAGTTATTTACAGACTTTAAAAAAAGGGAGTAGAAAATACTCCCTTTTTTTGTGAAATTGTCTCTTAGGATAATTATTAAATCCAACCAGCACTTAAAACAATTGCAAGTAATAAAAATATAACTAATACAGTCCATGTTGCTTTATTAAGAGAGGCCTCTGCACTACTTGCGCTAGTGAACATTGAACTCCCACTTGCTGCAATACCTCCCATTCCATCTCCTTTGGGACTATGCAATAAAACAAGCAATATTAATAATAATCCAGAAAATGCCCAAATCCATGTTAGTAAAGAACTCATTATTTTTTATTATTTAATAATATTTAAACATGTTGAATGACTTTATTTTTATCTTTTAATTCAATTTCTTTAATTAGTGACTTTCCTGTCATCTCTTTTGGAATGGGAAGATTTAGTATTTGTAATAAAGTTGGGGCGATATCTGACAATCCCGCATTATCTCTGAGATAGATTTCATTTCCCAGATTAGGGATTTTCCTTTTCTCACCTTCTATAAAAATTAGAGGTACAAGATTTGTAGTATGTGCTGTCCAGGGCTCTCCATTAGCATCTTTCATCATTTCTGCATTACCATGATCAGCAGTGATTAAGATACTTCCACCCATTTCCCCAGTAGCATTAACAATTTTACCTACACATTCATCTACAGTTTCAATAGCCTTTACTGCAGCTGCCATATTACCTGTATGTCCAACCATGTCTGGATTAGCAAAATTTATTACGATAAAAGCATATTTGCCACTTCTAATTGCATTTGAGCAACTAATTGTTAATTCTTTTGCTGACATTTCAGGTGCTAAGTCATAAGTAGCCACACGTGGTGAAGGGATTAAATGTCTTTCTTCACCTTTTAAAGGTATTTCAACACCACCATTAAAAAAATATGTAACATGAGGATATTTTTCAGTTTCAGCAGTTCTGTATTGCATGAGTCCATTTTCAGAAACTATTTGACCAATAAAATTATTTAGTGATTCAGGAGGAAAAGCAACTTTTACAGATAAATTTGCTTCGTATTGTGTAAAAGTTAAAATATCTATTTTAGGTGAATTATTTCGTTTGAATTGAGAAAAATCATCTTCTGAAAGTGCTTTAATTATTTGTCTAGCTCTGTCAGGGCGGAAATTAAAACATATGAGACTATCCCCATCTTTTAAAAAATCATTAGTTAATCTTACTGGCTCAAGAAATTCATCAGTTATGTTATTCTGATAACTTTTTTTTAAGAATTCTTCAGGATTAATTTTCTCAATATCAATTTTTGGATCGGTTAGGTTTAAAAAAGCCTTTTCAGTTCTATCCCATAATTGATTTCTATCCATTATCCAATATCTACCGCAAATAGAAGCAATTTTTCCTAAATTAAACTTTGAAAGATATGATTCAATCTTAGACAAATATTTTGAAGCACTTTGAGCTGGAGTATCTCGTCCATCAGTAATAACATGTACCGCTAGTTTTTTTATTCCTACTTCAGCAGCCCATTTTATTAAACCTAATAAGTGATCTATATGACTATGCACACCGCCATCAGAACAAAGACCAGTTAAGTGTAAAGTCCCATTATTTTTGATAACTTTCTTAGCGATTTTATCTAACTCAGGCACTTGGTTCAATTGGTTGTTTTTAATAATATTTGTTATTCTTACTAATTCTTGTTGAATTATTCTTCCAGATCCAATTGTTAAGTGTCCTACTTCAGAATTCCCCATTTGACCGTCTGGTAAACCTACATCAGCCCCACTTGCACTAATAAATGTGTGTGGATAAGCATGCCATAAGGCATCCATTATTGGGGTTTTCGCGCTTTTCACTGCATTATCTTGTATTTCCTCTCGATGTCCCCAGCCATCAAGAATAGCGAGAACTACTGGACTTTCAGGAGGTTTTTCTCTATTTAAATTAGCTTGTTTAATATTGTGCATACTTGATTAATCTACTGGTTGAAAAGAACCAATCTTTAACTTAGCTGTAAAAGGTAATTTCATACAATTTTTTTTGTATTAGTTAGCTTTTGCTAATTTAATAATATTAATAAGATCTTATTTACTATTACTAATTGATGTCAAATCAAGAGAAAAATATTGAAATACTTACAAAAAAAATTTAAAACTAATTTCTAACAACTTTAACTGCAATTTTTAGAGATAAGTTCAATATAATTAAAGAATTCTGTTCAAAAAATTTAAAGATTATTTGTTGTACCTAAAATGTTGCCTTTTAAATAAAATTTATAAATTAAAGTCTCGGTGAGAAGAACTAGAATTTTTTGTGGTAAATATATACATGACTTTTTTGAGAAAAAAGTGATAAGTAATTTGTTTCGTTTCTATTCTTATAGTTCAATCTATAATAATTTTCTGATACACCTTGTTTATGTAAAAAATTAAAAGATAGATCCTAAATTATATAACCCAATTTCTAGCCCTAAAAGATCCTTACATTCGATTACAAGATTTGCCTTAGAATTAATGCTAAAAGATAATTTTAAGCAGTCTTTTCCAAGAGCTCCAGGATTGTTCATTTTTAACATTAAAGGTTCTTTATCCCATGCTTTAATATTTTCTTCTGTTTGCATTTCCGCTAACTTTGGAATTCCATCTTCAAAAATAACATCAAAATCATTCTTTTCAATTGTTTCGCCAATAATAATCTCAAACTTTATTTGATCCATTTTGCTCGGTTGCAAAATAAGTTCAAAGGGTTTTTCTGTGGGCCAAGTTTGCCCTTTATAAAAAATCGGGTGCCAAAAATGTTTATTTTCTCTTTTATTAAAAAGTCTAATTAAAAGCCCTTTAGTTAATATATCTTTAATTTTTACTCCAGGAGTAAGGGATAACGCTCCTAGTGCTATTGACTCTATAGGTGGTGGATAACTTATAGGTATATTAGGAAGCTTAAAAGCAATCCAATTCCGGACTAATGGAATTTGAGTCCCGCCACCTACCAAAATTACTGACCATAGATCATTTATTTTGCAATCCCTCCCCCTTGCATCATTAAGAAGGTTCTTTAAAAGGGAATTTAAAAGCTTTATAAGATTATTAGAAATTAGTATTTCTTCAAAAATCCTCTTGCTTATTTTAAATTCCTCAATTGCATTATTCTCTTTGAAAAATGGAAGTATATATTGTTGTTCAGTTTTTATTTTGTCATCGCTTAAATTACATTTTAACTTCTCTGCTAAAGCTAAATTTCTACTATCTTTGTTAGAAGGTAAAAAATAATTCAAAATCCATCTATCTATATCTTTACCGCCTAATTTACACGCTGATTTACTGATTATTTCTGCACACCTAAGTTTCTGCTTTGATATTTCACTAACATCTCTCCCATTAAATCTTAATAATTCTGCAATTGGTGCTGATTGACCTTCTCCACCTTCTATCTTTACGATATTCAGATCGATAGTGCTGCCTCCGATATCAATAATCATTATTTTTGATCCAAAGGGCACGTTGATTCCTAAAGCAGCAGCAGTTGGCTCATCTACTAAAGCGATTTCATTAATTGGTAGATTCTTGCAAATATTTACTAGCCACTTGCGATAACCTTTATAAGTATCGATTGGAGATGTTAAAACTAATCTCTTTACTATGTATTTTTGTGGGATGTAATTCCAAAGTTCTTTAAAAAATTTTTCACCTGCCTCTTCTGGAGATAAATATCTTTTATTGAATTCTTCAAATGGATTACCAATTAATCTTTTAAAGTTAGTATAAAAATATTTTTCATTGTCAAATCTATTTATCATTTTTAGAGCTGTATTGCCTATTAAAGTTTTATCTGTTTCATTCTCATACCAAATAGCAGTTGGAATAATTCCTGCACGGTTTGATATTGATGGTATATCAAGAAGTATTGGATGAGAGCTTTTCTCACCCTGAAAAGCCAAAACGGTATTAGTATTGCCTAAATCTATTGCAAGGGTTCCAATTATGTTTTCTTCCATAAAGAATATTTGACTTTAATAAATGATTAATAACTGCAATTTTTTAAAGTAAAGAAATTTCTTATTAATATTATTGTATAATTGAATTAAAAACTTATGAATATAACAAATAATTCAGGAATTGATCCAAATGATCTAGCCAAAAGAGGAGAAAGTCTTATTAGAAAATCTAAAAACAGGTATTTGACCACTGTAAAGATAGCTTTTAGAGCTAAGCAGAGAAGATTCGATGACTTTGACGGGTTACTAGATGAATCAACTATTAAACCTGTCCAGAGATCAATAATTGAACTTAGTGATGAGCAAGATCAACCTGATCTACTTCCTGGGTAGTGAACTTTAATAAGGAAGATGAATGCAGACTTATTAGAAATCCAAATAGAGGTAAATATTGTTTTTTAATTGGAGTTGATAAATGGTCTATTGAACTACAAGAACATGAGTTTTTTTCCTTATACCAATTTTTAATTCAAATTATCAACGAATTTTATAAAACTCACGATAAATTAATGGAAGAGGAGTTAATTAATTTAGAACTTGAAAAACTTCCATGGTATGGAGAATTAGAAGGCACAAAAAATAATTGGAGTTTAAGAATTATTTTTGAGAGTATGGAAGATACCCGTTCTTTTGAGATGTATTGGCCCTCGAGAATTGCTAAACATATTTTTTTCAAAATTACAAAAATGTGGGAATCAATGCATTAAACAATTAATTAAATTGGAAATTTTATTTTTTTATTCCCCTTTTTACTTTTTTTATTTAACATCTTTTCCACAGGATAATCTGGGAAAACTTATGAATTATTAAAACCTGTGGAAAAACAAACGTATTAAATTAAATTTCTCATCTTAATCAAACTTTATTTAAATTCTGGAAATTTTCCTTAAAAGGCTTCTCTGACTAGATTCTTAAATTAATACATCATGAGACTATTGAAATATCTTTGAATTGACTTATTTAAATTTTTGCACAAAACTAATAATTAATATTTAATTTACAACTTAAAGATCATGGAAGAAATCAATTTTGAAATTGCAGATTGTTACTCGAATGCACATAAAGAAATCATAAGTTTTAAATGTGAATTGAATGAGAATTTACAAATAGCCATGGAAGATTTTATTGATAAACATCCTAATTGGGATCAATATAGAATTATTCAGGCAGCAATTGCAGGATTTCTAATGCAGAATGGATTTCATAATAGGAATTTAACAAGACTTTACCTCTCCAACCTTCCTCATATTGGTAGGTTATTTTCAAATAATTTTGAAGATTAATAGAATTTATTCTTTCATCATCTCAAGCAATATTTGAGCTGATTTATCTAATACTGGAATTATTGATAATCTATTACCTTTTTTAACAACTAATAATTCTTCATCTTTAAATAATGATTTTAATTCTGCTAAAGAGATAAATTTCTTTGATTTATATAAATACTTTACTTTTACACAATCCCATCTAGGGTTAAGTGGATCAGATTTTGAATCATAATATTTTGATTCCTTATCAAATTGAGTTGGATCAATTATGTTCTTATTAATTACTTCCATAAGTCCAACAATTGCAGGAGGTTTGCAATTGGAATGATAAAAAAAAACTTTATCTCCTATTTCCATTTTTCTCATAAAGTTTCTTGCTTGATAATTTCTAATACCATCCCAAAGAGTAACTTTTTCTTTTTCTAAACTGTCAATACTGTAAGCATCAGGTTCGCTTTTCATTAGCCAATAGTTAATTTTCATAGTATTTCTCTCTAAAATGATTTGCTGTATGATTATCTTCTAATGATAATGCCATAAATTACAATTATTATTGATCACAACTTTCAATTTATGAAATAATTTATACATGAAAATTAAATTGCTTTATAAATTCTTTAAGCTTTCCCGAGAATATAAATTTTCAATGAATAATGAAATTATAACCGCTAAATAACCAGACGAATTTAAAAATGGAGGCAGTATCAACGGTAGTAAAATGATAAATTTCTGAGAAGTTTTAACTTTCTCATAACTATATAAAAATAGAGGAATATACCAAACTAATCCCATTATCCATGAGATTGGATTTACTATATTTATCCAATTCATAATTGTCAGGAATGCTAGAATCATAGATCTCTTTGAATATTTGAATAAACAAATTAAAGCTCCTAAAACTCCTATTACCCCACTAAAAAATAAGTTATCTGATAGAAGTGGATTACCAAATCCAAAACAAAAAAATGTGAATGAAATAAATCTCTTGCATCAGATGTTCTTACCATCATTGAATCCTTTATTATCCCTATATTATTAGGAAGTTCCTTCAAATCACCTATTGGTATTTGATTCCATGGGATAGTTAATCTCTCCAGAAAGGAAAGTCTCCATTCAAGTGGACATAGAGTAAGATTTAAAATCAAAAATAATAAAAGAGAAATAAATATATATATAAAAAAATTAATTCTTTTTTTGCTCTTAAGGAAAGTGATTGATAAAAGTAAAGGAAATATTTTTATTAAGCCCAGAAATGCAATTGTGAATGCACTTAAAAAAATATTATCCTTTTTATAAAAATAAAAAGATAATAATGCCAAGCAGACTAAAATTATATCTACTTGACCTCTTGAAATTGTTGCTAAAACAGGGAAACTTATCCCAACTATTAATAACGCTTCAGGGTTAATAAAAAATATTTTGTTTTTTAGTACAAAAAAAGTTAAAAATGCAGGACTTAAAAGTGAAATAAAATTAAAAGTATTTTTGGATAATTCATATGGTAAGCTCGCCAAAGGAGTAAATAAATAAGATACTAAAGGTGGATATTTCCATCCTGAGAATTTTGAAAGCTCAGAATTTACAGGTCCGTAAAAGTCAATATCTAGAGCAATGTGATTTAGATATGGATTAAGGTTATTTAAAACAGATTTACCAGCCAGATAGAAAGCCCTATAATCAATAGCGTAAGTTTCATTACTAATGTAAAAAATAAAGAAAAGTGGACTAAGAGAAATTATATATTTATGCCATTCAATTTTTCTCTGATTATTCATATTAAGTTCATGCCTATTTTGTTCATTAAATAATTTATAGTAATTTAAATGATCTTTCTAAATAATGATATCAATAGTTATACCAACTTTTAATGAGGTTAACAATATCCTCCCCTTACTGAATAATTTAACTGACTTATTAAAAGATTTTCAGTACGAGATTATTATTGTTGATGATGATTCACCCGATGGAACCTCTGAAGAAATAAATAAATATAAAGAACACAATAAAGAAATACAATTAATAACGAGAATTGGTAGATCAGGTTTGGCAAGCGCAATTAAAGAGGGATTATTATTTGCCCAAGGAAAATATTTATTGGTTATTGATGGAGATGGGCAACATGACCCTATTTGTATTTTAAAAATGATAAATCAAATCATAAACAGTCAATATGATTTGATAATAGGGAGTCGATTTCTTAATGACTCAAAATTAGTGGGATTATCTGATAAGAGAAGTTTAGGTTCAAAAATTGCTAATAAATTCGCTCGTTTTTCTTTACCTAGTAATTATTCCCAAATAACTGATTATTTGAGTGGTTGTTTTTGCCTTAAGAGAGAAACCACAAGATCATTAATAAAAAAAATTGAAATTAATGGATTTAAATTTTTATATGAATTGCTTTCTTTAAGTAAGGGAAAGCTATTTATCAGTGAAGTTCCCTTGTTCTTTAGAGAAAGAGCCTCTGGGGCATCAAAATTAGATTTGGCAATAATATGGGATTTCTTTATTTCAATCTTTCATAATTTTACTTTCCGATTGATACCAAGAACAGCCATAAGTTTTGGTTTAGTTGGTTTGTCTGGGGTATTTGTTCAGCTTTTCATGACTTCATTTTTGACTAAGATATTTTCAATAAGTTTTTTTAATGCTTTACCATTGGCTGTAATATTTGCAGCAACGTCAAATTTTTTAATTAATAATCAACTCACATTCAGAGCTAATAGATTAAAAAAATTATCTTTATTAATCGGACTTTTAAAATTTCTAATGATTGCATCCTTACCTGTAATTGCAAATGTAGGAATAACTACAGCTTTTTATACATATATTTCTTCGGATATACTTATAGCTCAATTAGCAGGAATAGCTATTGTGTATGCATGGAATTATTTAGCTAGTAGTTCGTTTGTTTGGAATAAATAAACTTAAATTATTTAACTAAACTATTAATTTTGAATTATGTTTTTAGGAAAATTCAGTAAGTTATCTAAAAAGTTATTTACATCTATCCCCCTTATAGATCGTTGGTTACTGGGTCAATTATTGCCGCCAATGTTTTTTGCTATTGGAGCTTTTACTGCGGTAAGTCTGAGTGTTGGAATAATGTTTGATTTAGTTAGAAAGATTGTTGAATTTGGATTACCTTTACAGATTGCTTTAAAAATTCTTATTTTAAAACTCCCTGGTTTTCTTGTATTATCTTTTCCAATGTCCATGCTCCTAGCAACTTTACTTGCATATGGAAAATTGTCTTCAAATTCTGAATTATTAGCTTTAAAAAGCTTGGGAGTCGCAAATAAAAGGATTGTTGTTCCTGCAATTATTCTTTCAATCTTTATGACTTTTTTAACCTTTACCTTTAATAATAGTCTTGTTCCGATTTCAAATCGAGTTGCAGAAAATACCTTAAGAGAATCATTAGGCAAAGCTTTTGGTAGTGAAGAAGGCAAACATATAATGTTTTCTAGATATGGTTCACAAATATATCCTTCTAATGAAGTCACTAAATCTCAAGAGAATTTGACCCATATTTTTTATGCTAAATATTTCAGAAATAATTTTATGGAAGAGGTTACATTAATGGACTTTTCTAGAATAGGTATTGAACAGATTCTTAAGTCAGAGAAAGCAGAGTACAATAAAAAGAAAAATTTATGGAAATTTTATAATGGTCGTTTAATAATTACTAAAGATAATGGCGAGACTAGTTCAGTGAATTTTGATACATATCAATATCCTTTAGGGGAGGGACCTTTACAATTAGCAAAAATATCATCTGATGCAAATGATATGACGGTAAGGCAAGCAATTAAGGCAGAATCACTTTATCAGGATGCAGGAAATAAAAAAGAAGCAAGAAGGATGCGAGTGAGAATCCAAGAAAAATTTACTCTCCCTTCGGCTTGTATAGTATTTGGTTTAATTGGAAGTAGCTTCGGTATAAGATCAATTTCTAGATCATCGAAAAGTCAAGGGTTTGGATTGAGTGTTTTAATGATATTTGGTTATTATGTGCTATCTTTCTTTTCTAGTTCTTTAGGTGTTAAAGGTGTTTTAAACCCTTTGCTAGCGGCGTGGTTACCAGTTTTTATATCAATATTTTTAGCAATGATTTTGCTTAGGAAGGCAAGTAAAATATAAGTATTTATTCATTTCTTGAGCAAATTTATTTTAATATAAAAATATGTTAATCAAAGTCAATTCCAACCTCATCTCCTTTGTCTCTATCTAAGTCTGGAAGCTTTGATTCTATCCAATGATCCCTATTGTCAATTCCTGTCGCATTTGCATATTTCATAATGTGTTGATCAACTTGTTTATAAATATCATGTAGATTCAAATCCATACGAATATCATGTGCTATTTCGGCTACCTGCTTCTCCGTAAGGCAATGATTAGGATGCATGATATCGCAACATGGGATTCTTTTTTCTATCAACTCATTTAAATTGATTTCAATTTTATAGTCTTGATAAACAGCCATTTTAAAAGTAATTAATTTATTAAACATTCTAATAATTGTTGCTTATTTGTATTGCTATGGTCAGAAGAACAAAATTCTTGAATAAATTTTTTAATCACTATATAATAATTATCAAGTGATTTTTAAAAGTAGGAAATGTATTTTCTGCTATGAGCGAAGTTATATTTTTTTCTTGACTATTTTTTTTGGTTTTTTTATCGTTGATTTATTAATAAAAAATTTATGCAGACAATCGCAATTTTTAGTTTTTTTTCTTTAGTAGTATTTTTCTTTTTCACTGGAAGAAATGATTTTGGTTTAAAACCAACTCCAAGAAAAAATAATACAGATAATTTTAATGAAGTTAATTAGTT
>MDTD01164022.1_pt1 | contig 11883 bp, 10 predicted proteins | sample 811221 | NCBI WGS metagenome assembly MDTD01 (sample SAMN05326646, study PRJNA326480) | marine metagenome | isolation source: seawater | place: Pacific Ocean: South West | collected 2011 | reverse complement strand
GGCCCGCGCAGCCGACCATCAGCGGGTCTTCGGGCTTGCCGTAAGCCGGAATATTGCATTCCGTCATGCCATAGGCTTGCATCAGGCGCAGTCCAAAGCGTTGTTCGAAGGCCTCTCCCCACTCTTCCCCGATGGGCACGGCTAGCATCAACCTCAGATGGTGATCTCGGTCATGCGGGGTTTCGGGCTGGCGGAAGATGAACTCGGGAATGACGCCGAGGCCGTAAGTAAGTGTGGCCTCGCTTTGACGGATTTCGTCGAGCCATGTGGTCGCGGAGAACCGGCGGATGACATGCGCGCTGGATCCGTACATGAGGCAAGATGTTAGCTGAAGCAATAATCCCATAGCGTGGAAAAACGGCATGCAGATGAACATCTTGTCGTCAGGTGTCATCTCAAGCGCCCGACCCGAGCCATAACCGAACAGCAGGCAGTGGGCATGCGGCATCAGTGTGCCTTTTGAGGGGCCGGTGGTGCCTGAAGTGAACATGATCATGCAGATATCATGCGGCGTCGGGGGAATGAGATCGCCATCGCGCGCCTGGGTCGCTAGCAGCTGTGTGAATGGAACGCCCGTGGTGCCTGGAAGCGGTGCGCCGTGACCCTCGATGGATACCGTCGTTTCGATCGACAGGCTGTCTATCGCAATGGTGTCAAATGCCGGCCGGAGTTCATCACTCACGAATACGACCTTCGGGTCGATATTCGAGATCTGATGTTCGAGAAATGCCCCTTTTAACTCCGTGTTGATCGGGACGAATATGGCGCCGCGTTTATGCGTCGCCAGCATTGCGAGCAGGAATTCCTTGCAATTGAATATCATTGCAGCAACGCGGTCGCCGGGTTCGACGCCCAGGTTAGCAAGCGCGGAGGCCATGTCGCTGGTCGCTGTTTCGAATTCTGAAAAGGTCAGGGTCTGACCATTGGAAAACGTGGTGAAGAGACGATCTCCGTATTCGTCCGCCCGACGGCGAACGAGTTCCAGATACGTCCAAGACTCCCGCTGAAAATCGATCACCGTCTCCTCCCTCAGATAATACCCGCCTCCAGTCCAGCGGCCATGGCCATGCCAAGCTCCTTGCATGAGCCTACGAAAGAATCTTGCCACTCACCCTTCAGGATCAAGGGTTCTTGCACGCCCTTCCAGCGCAGGCCTGTAACAATGCTCTCAACGCCGCGCCGAGTTCCTGTTCCGTCGTGGCCCGCCCGGATATAGAGCGCATAGGGCGTGCCCTGCTTTTCTTCGAAGCAAGGATAGTAGATGCGGTCGAAGAAGTCCTTGAGGGCGCCGCTCATATACCCGAGGTTTTCCGTCGTGCCGAGGATGATACCGTTCGCGGCCATAACATCTTCAGAGGTGGTATCGAATGGGTTTTTTGCGATCGCATTGACCCCCGAGATGTCGGGCGAGTTGGCTCCTGCGACGACCGCCTCCATGAGCCGGGTGGTATTTGGCGACGGTACGTGCGCTACAATGAGGAGTCTTTTCTCGGGCATGGTTGGATATTATGGTCGGCGATGGCCGGGACGAAAACAAGGGGTGGTTATTCTCATCGGGTCGATCTTTAGAAGCATTACCACTCTGGGCTTTATCATGATTTCGATGACGTGCGCTAAGGCGGAGCCACTGCGTTTTGTGATCGTTGGCGATATGCCATACAACGAAAGCCAGACCCTGCTGTTCGAGGACAAGATTGTGCCGGCGATAAGTGGCGGCGGCTTTGCCTTCGCGATCCATGTGGGTGATTTTAAAGGCGGCGGCAGCGATTGCACGAATGCTGGTCTTGCACGCGCCTACGCGGTCATCTCCCAGCTAATTCCTGATCGTGTATTCTACACGCCGGGCGATAACGATTGGACGGATTGCGACCGGAATAAGCTCAGTAACCCAATTTCGAAACTTGCCCGCCTCGACCGTCTGCGGAAGGTATTCTTCGGGCAACCGCTTCGGCTCCCAGGGGAATGGGCGTACCATCGCCAAGAAGGGTTTCCAGAGAACGCAATGTGGCGGCTGGGCGGCCTTCAGTTTGCAACCTTGCATGTTGTCGGTACCGCAAATGGGCGGGTTGAGATAAAGCGCGACAACAAGGCCGTGGCGCTCGCTGCGGTGGAGGCGCGTGACCAGGCGAATTCGGTATGGCTAAGGCAGGCCTTCGGCGCAGCCGAATCTGCACAGGCTCTAGTGGTGGCATTGCAGGAGGATATTACTGTTGCGCGTTGGTCTGCCCCGTGTTCGGACGAAAGGCGATCAAAGTGTGATGCGTTTGCGGCCCTCAGAGAGCAACTGCGGAAAGGTGCGGCGGAACTGGGTAAGCCGGTGCTCGTGGCTCATGGCGATACCGGGCGTTTTTGCGTCGATCGTGAATTTGGTGGCCGGCGTGCGCCTAATCTCTGGCGCCTTAACAATGGGGGCGATTATGTCATGGATGCGGCCATCGTTATGGCGGGAGATAATGCGACACCGTTTTCCTTCTTCCGGCTACGGACCGGTGAGCCGCTGGAGACTATTTGTTAATGCCGCTTGTGTGTCGGCGTTTCGGCGTTAGGTCATTCGCGAGAAACAAGGATTGGATAGGCAGAAGATGGCGGGGACGTTTCAATTCGGAATTGCACTTCGCACGCAGTACCCTGCGGACTCAGATATCAGCGAGAAATTTCAGGACTTGCTCGAACTTGTTCGGCTGGCTGATTCGCTTGGATACGATTCACTCACCAAGACCTCTCACTACAGCACTGCGCCCTATCAGGCGTTTCAGCAGTTTCCGCTACTCGCGCGGCTTTCCGCGGAAGCGCCCAATATCCGTCTCAACGCCGGCATCATTCTGCTGTCATTGCACAAGCCACTCGACCTTGCGGAGCAACTCGCAAGCATTGACATTATGTGTGGTGGTAAATTGATCGTCGGTGCGGCTCTCGGTTATCGCGAGGTCGAATTTAAGGCATTCGGCACCACGCCGCGCGAACGTGCACCTCGCTTCGAGGAGAACCTTATCGCCCTCAAGCGGTTATGGACTGAAAATTCAGTCGACATGGTCGGCACCCACTTCGAATTGGATGGAGCAACCTGTCTTCCGAAGCCGCTTCAAAAGCCGCATCCACCGATCTGGATCGGCGCCAACGCGGATCCGGCGATCGAACGCGCGGCGCGTATGGGTGATTGTTGGTATATCCCGCCGCACAACGAAGTGACGACGATTATTCGTCAGCTGGAGATCTATAAGCGGGCACTCGACGCGGCCAACAAGCCGTTTCCCGAAGAGTTGCCGATGCGGCGCGAGGTCTTCGTCGCGCCGAGCCGGGAAGAAGCACTACGGCTTTGCGGTCCTTATCTTGCAGACAAATACGAAAACTATACTGAGTGGGGTCAGAGCGATCAGTTACCGGACGATGATTCGAAACTTGATCAAGCGTTCGCGGATCTGATCGGCGACCGCTTCCTGCTCGGATCACCCGACGAAGTGGTCGAGCAAATTATCGATCTGAATCGCCGCATTGGCACAAATCATTTGATTATGAGCATGGATTGGCCCGGCATGCCGAAGTCAGCCACACTCGACTGTCTGCAGCTTTTCGCTGAGGAAGTCGCTCCTCAAGTACGCAGTGGCCTATAGGCTAGGCGGCCTGCTTGTCGCACAGCTCTCCGCGGCGGTTGTTGATCTGTACTTTCTTCTGACAGCGTTCGCATTTTTTATAAACGCGGACGTTCTTGGACAGATTGGCCCCCCCCATAGAAAAACCAGACGTGGAGCCCAACTGCGCATAGCAGATTGAACATTATACAATTCCCCGAAACATCAACATTAGGGAAAAATTTCGACACGACTTATCGTGGAGAAAATTAAGGTTTGCTGGGCCAAGGGGCCTCTTTTTTCAATTTCATACTATGAATTGTGTCCGGCAATTGACGAGTAACACTGCGGGATCAACCGAATGCCATTTTGGCCATTGTGTCGAGGCGCTGGCGAGCGTCATCGATATTCTTCATTGGCACGAGATGAATGACCTGTTCGACACCGAGGTCTTCGTATTGCGGGAATAGTTCGGCCTTAGGCGCTCTATTCGGAAGGGTGTAGACCTTAATGTCGCTCCGTGTGCGGTCTTCGTCGGCGAGAGCCTGGTCAAGTTCAGCTAGCTTTGTTGGCAGATCTTTTGGCATGAGACTGGCGCCCATCCAGCCTTGGCCGAGCCTGGCAACTCGTCGCAATGCTGCTTTACTCTCCCCGCCAAAGAATATGGGTGGATGCGGGGCCTGAACTGGTTTTGGGTTTTGTGTGCATTCGGGAAGCGTATAGAACTCTCCTTCGTAGGATGGATTATCCATCGTCCAAAGAGCCTGCATGACACGTATATAGTCGCTGGTGCGTGCCCCGCGCCGTTCGAAGGGGACCTGCAGGGCGTCGAATTCTTCCTTCAGCCAGCCGGCACCTACACCAAAGTCAACACGGCCATCCGAGAGAAAATCGACATCGGCGATTTGTTTGGCGGTGTAAACCGGGTTCCGCTGGGGGACGAGACAGATGCTGGAGCCTAGCCGCACCCGAGTCGTATTTGCGGCGATATAGGATAGGGTCGTCCACGGCTCCATCATACCGTGATCAAAGCCCAGTAGTTTACCGTGATCCGCGTATGGATACTTGGAGCGATATTCTTCGAAAAAGATCACATGCTCCGGCGCCCAAATTGATGCAAATCCGCGCTCCTCGATCGCTTTCGCTGTTTCGGCAATAAGCTGCGGCGGCGTTATCGCCGAGCAGGGCATAACGATTCCGACTTCCATATTGTCTCCGCCTCCGGTTTTGCATTCAGCCATGGATGATAGGGCGTAGACGCCGTATGGGGACCACCACGTGTGCGTGGTTTGCGTCCCCGTAACAGCGAACGTGATGCTGTGAGAAACCCAGTGGAGGAGTGTTCGCTTGGACGTCGGTCGGCTAGTGAAACCGAAGTGACGTTCGACGATAAGATTTTAGATCCGCGTACCGACCTGCGTGAGCTGTCCCGTACCGGATTTGAATGGGGTGCCGATGGTGCCGGTCCGATGTACTTAGTGTGTCATTTTTGCGGATCATCACGAGCCACATACACTAGGCCTGCCGGGTCAGGTCGAAATATTTTATCGTATCACGTAAGAATCTGGTCAATTACTTCGAATCGTTAGTTCTGCCTCGACTTGTTTCCTCGCGAATTCAACAGTTTCGGGGTTGTTGCAATGCAAATGCTGGAATTACTGTTCGCAACCACGCAAATGGCCGAACTGGGCGTGAGATACGAAGGGGGAAAGGGGAATGGTGAATGTTGGTTTCGTGGGAGTGGGACTGATGGGCCATGGTATGGCGAAGAACCTGATGCAGTACGGGCATTCATTGTCGATTATCGGGCATAGAAACCGTGCTCCTGTGGACGACCTAGTCGCCAAAGGAGCGTCGGAAGTACGGACTTACGACGCTATGGCTGCGGCGTGCGAGGTTATCTTTCTGTGCCTCAGCAATTCTGACGTTGTCGCGCAAGTTGTCAGGGAGCTGAAATCACATCTGCGCGCGGGACAGACAATTGTTGATGCTACTACGGCGCGCCCCGAGGTCACCAAGGCACTTCACAGTGAGCTTCGGGAAATCGATGTCGATCTCGTCGATGCACCGATCACGGCCAATCCCGAGAAGGCGGAGTTGGGAGAGTTGACCAGTCTCGTGGGGGCGGAAGAGGAACCTTTCCAATGGGTTCGCCCGCTGATTGAGACATATAGTGCACAGGTCTTATACTTTGGTGCGCCGGGCATGGGGCACACTGCGAAACTCATGAATAATTTTGTGACGCAATCGACCGGCCAATTGCTCGCTCTTGCGTATAGCGTGGCGCGTCAGGCCGGTGTCGACTGGGGCAAACTTCACGCTGCCATGTCGGGTGGAGCCGCAAGGTCCGGCACTTTCGAGAAGATGGTCGCACCTGCTTTGGAAGGTGATTACCGGGGGCATGAATTCAGCCTCGAAAATTCCTGGAAGGATATCAGATATTTCGCGGAATTTGCGGAGTCGCTCGGTCGCCGGACGGAATTGGTCGATGGTGTCGAGACTGCGCTCCGGCGTATCAACGACGCGGGCTTTGGGGACCGCTACGTCAGCGAACTTCTCGATCCGGTAGTGGACGAGGCCCTAAGGGCGTAATTCTTATCTGCCGACGACAGGATCGATGAGATAAAATGTTCGGTCGTGGACGCCGCTCTGCGCGGGACACGTAAGGTGCAAATTTATATAGGTTGAACTGATACGTTGCCTCTATACGGATGATCTTCTACTCGCGCAGAACGAGCTTCTCCTTATCGATCATATGGCGGTCGCCGTTTGAGCGATTTCCGGCGCGCTTATAGCGAACCGGAAGCGGATGGAGGTTTTCGGCTGTATACAGCTCAGCACCGTAATGGGTGTCGGCAGGGGCATTGCGTGATGTGTTGCCCGGTACACCGGTGTTTTGGATTGCCGCCCCAAGTTACGCTGTCACCTTTATCGCTGTCACCTCTTTGGCGTGTTTTCTCACAAGGTCTCGATTTCATGTTATCTTTTGGCTCGATGCGTTCGCTTTGACGCTATTTTCGGTATTCGGTGCCGAGACGCGCTTGTCCTTAGTGCAACGCCGGTGATCGCAATGGTGATGGGTGTCATGTCGGTTACATTCGGGGCTATCATTCGCGATGTGCTCGGCGGTGATGTGCCGCTTTTGCCGCCGGTCTCGCAATCCAGGGCTTTCTTTGCCTTTTTGGTGATCAATCCCAGCCTCCACAGAAAGGCTAGGGCGTAATGAAGACGAACTAAGAGAAATTGGCGTTTTGCGGGATGAGGCCGAACGCTGAACAGGCTAGCGTTCTAGTTCCCTCGCAAAATCAAGCATCATTCGGCTGAGTGCCCCCTCTTCGACAGAGTCGGAGGCCTTCTTGGGTGACATCCATTCTCGCGTCCGGCGCAGTTCCTCGGGCCAGGCATTCAGCACGCATATGACGCGCATGGTGAAGACTTCGACTTGATAGTGTGGGACGCCGCGCTCGTCTTTTTTGCTGTAGGTGTAAATGCCAAAGCTAGTTTTCGGAACCCTGCCGTTAATTCCTGCTTCCTCGAACGCCTCTTTGATCGCGGACTGACGAGGTGTCATGTTGGAGTTAATATGGCCTTTAGGCAACACCCATCTACCGGAGCCAATCGACGTAATTAGAAGAAATTCGGGGCCCGTTTTCCGCAAGCGATAGGGCAGGATTGCCGATTGCGAAATGAGATCGCTTTTCTTGGCCATAACTCTTTCGCGTCAGCTGGCAAGTTTCCGGCGTTCTGTGAAGATGCGTGCGTGCGGTAAGACTTCATCAACCAATCGTCTGGTTTGGGCCATCATTTCATCGTCGCCATCCCCGATGGGACGTAAAATGAATTTTGAGATGCCATGCGGGATATAGCTTTCGATCATAGCCAGAATATCCTCCGCATCGCCGATCGCCATGCCGGTCTTCGGATCGCGGCCGCTACGTTTTTTGAATGCGTCCGCCGTCTTCCGCACGATCGGGTCATCCCAGCTACCGAAGCGAACTCCAAAACCGATACCCATATGGTCAGGGTCCATGTGTTTACCCTGTTCCTTTGCGTATTGCAGAATATCCGCGACGACCTTTCCGGCTTCTTCCGGTGTCTGGAAAGACGCCTGCCAGCCATTGCCGTAATCAACCGTGCGTTCGATGGCAGCCCGCGCGCTTCCGCCAATCCAGCATGGCAGAGGGTTTTGTACAGGGCGTGGCGAGATGACTGCGTCGGTATATTGGAAATGTTTTCCGTGGTATGTGACTTCACCGTCCTTCCAAAGACGGGTCATGATCTCAAGGGCTTCGTTCATCCGTTGTCCACGCGCCTTGGTCGCTCTTCCGCTGGCGATCCAATCTCGCGAGCGATTGCTTCCGAGGCCAAAGGCAGGCAGCAAGCGTCCGTTCGACAGATAGTCGATGGTGGCGCATTCCTTGGCAGTGATCAGCGGGTCACGAATTCCAAGTGACGCCACGTTCATGCCGAACTTGATCTTTTTGGTCGCCCCGGCGAGGGCGGCCATTGCGCTCATGCATTCAAGGAAGGGCTCGCGGGAAACCAGACGGTCTGTCTGCCATAGGGAGTCTACGCCCTCGTCGTCGCACATATGCACCCAATCCCAATAGCACTCGGCTGTGGAAAAGGTGTAATTGGAAAGCCCGAGCCCGATTCCTACCGTCATGTCACTGTCTCCAAATGCTGGGAGCCGGTCGAATACGCGACCTGTCCAACCAATTTATTCGGCGGCACTCGGTACGTCGAGGCCGGGCCGAACCAAGGTATCCCGCCCTTTGTTACGATCGTTCTTGCGCAGCGGTGTTTCCACGATGGGCGCGACCGGCGGCGCATCGAAGGAATGCGCGCGGCGTCCTTCGGGCGCATCGTCATAGAGCGTTGTGCGTTGCCGCGGCCTCCGGCCGGTACCGGTGATCACCGCTTCTAGGGCCTCCGGTGGCATCTCCTGTCCGTGGGCGGCGCCGGCAGACCGGGTGATCGTTTCGTTCATCAGGGTTCCGCCGACGTCATTGCAACCGGCGTCGAGACATGCGGCGATGCCGTCTGCTCCAAGTTTGACCCAGGACGTTTGCACGTTTTCGAAATGCGGATGCAGGGATATCCGTGACACCGCATGCATCAGCAGCGCTTCACGCCAGGTCGGTCCTTTTCGGGCGGCGCCCTTGAGGTAGATTGGCGCCTCCATATGCACAAAAGGCAAAGGGACCAATTCCGTGAAGCCGCCGGTGCGTTTCTGCAGGTCACGCAGACGAAGTAGATGGCGTGCCCAATTCACCGGTTGTTCTATATGTCCGAACATAATCGTCGCCGTGCTGCGAAGACCAAGACTGTGCGCCGTCTCCATCACTTCGAGCCATTGCGCTGTATTGATCTTGTCTGGGCAAAGGTTCGCGCGGACTTCATCGTCGAGAATTTCCGCAGCGGTCCCCGGCAGGGTGCCTAAACCTTCATCCCGCAGCATACCGAGGAATGTCTCGAGCGACAGGTCGAGCGTGCGTGCACCCTGCGATACTTCAAGCGGTGTGAAGGCGTGGACATGGAGTTCTGGTAGCACGGATTTCAGTGTCCGGAGAATTTCGAGATATGTCTCCCCAGTGTAATCCGGGTGGATGCCGCCCTGCAGGCAAACTTCCGTTGCACCCCGAACCCAGGCTTCTTCCGCTCGGCGGACAATCTCGTCCATCGCGAGATCGTATGGCTTGCCGCGCAGCGCCTCATGGGTCTTGCCCTTTGAAAAGGCGCAGAACTTGCATCCGAAATAGCAGACATTCGTGTAATTGATATTGCGATTGACAACATAGCTGACGGTATCGCCGTTAACCTCTGCGCGAATGTCGTCCGCCACAGCGGCAATGCTCTCGACCTCGCCTGCCCGGGCGGAGAATAGCCTCACGATATCGGCCTCTGATAGGTCGTCGCCCGCCAAACCATGCGCAAGAATGGCATTCAGTTCACGACTATCGCCCAATTCTGGCAAGATCGTCGGCGCTGGTAGGGACTGGTCGTCCGCCATGCCGGGCGACCAGTCGTCGGTCCGTGCGAGCCCATCTGAATCGATGCGTCGCAGTACCTCGGCGCGAAAAATGGGGTCGAGCCAGACCTCATTCCCAAAAGCATAATCGGGATAGACGGCAAGCCGTTCCGCGAGAATTTTGTCCTGCCGTGCCGTTGCTTGCGCCAAAGTCGCGAGATGCGGCCATGGCGCTTCAGGGTTCACATGATCCGGTGTGACGGGCGAGACGCCGCCCCAATCGTTGATCCCGGCTGGGATTAGGTCGCTGGCGTTGTCGCCACTTAGGTTTGGTGGGGCCTGGATTGATATTTCGGGGCCGAAAATCAGGCGTGCAGTGGCAATCGTCCACTGCAGGTCCTCGAGCGTCGGCTCCGGGGCATCCGCCATCAAGGTATCGGGCTTGGCCCGGAAGTTCTGAATTATGATTTCCTGAATATGGCCATGCTCCGATTGAAGCGCGCGCAGAGCCAAAAGCGAATCGATCCGTTCTTCGCGTGTTTCACCGATGCCGATTAATATCCCGCTTGTGAAAGGAACCTTCTGCCGTCCCGCTTCCGCCATGGAGGCGAGGCGAACGACCGGATCCTTGTCGGGCGAACCGTAGTGGCACTGTCCCTTCTCCAATAGGCGCGGGGAGGCGCTTTCCAGCATCATGCCCATGCTGACAGAGACCTCGCGCAAGCTGGCAATCTCGGCTGCAGAGAGTACGCCCGGATTCAGGTGTGGCAGCAGGCCGGTCTCCTCATAAACTAGTTGCGCCATCTCACGGAGATAGGAAATCGTTGAATCGCACCCAAGTACTCGCAACGCGTCTCGAGCCGACTGATAGCGCAATTCCGGCTTGTCACCGAGTGTGAATAGCGCTTCCTTGCAGCCGGCCGCGGCACCTTTCCGTGCAATTGCCAACACCTGGTCTGGAGAAAGGTAGGCTTCTTCCAGGTTTCGTGGTGGTTGCGCGAATGTGCAATAATGGCAGACATCTCGACATAGTTTCGTTAACGGAATAAAAACTTTCCGAGAATATGTGATGATACGGCCATAACCTTGGTCGCGCAGCGCGGCAGCATCAGACATCAGTTGGTCAAGGTCTGTCCGCGTCGCAAGCGCGCGGGCCGCGTCGTCTTCCAGTAAAGGGGTATTTCGGATCGTCACGTTAAGTTTTGCCGTCCGTAAATCCATGCGGGTATTCCGCCAACAGTCGCCTACGGATTCCGCTCACGTCAAGGTATGTGTGGGTTTCGCTGTGGCCGTCAACGGCGCAGAAGTCAACAAGATCGCCCGGTGTGTCGATATCGAACGCTATTCCATCGCCGTTGGTCTTCTCTACAGTTGCTTCTTTGGCCTCGGCGAGCGCGGCGTGCCGGACAAAGCTGCCGGGGCCGAAAGCCGTCGCCATCAGCCCGGGTGGCGCCAGCATGAGACCATTGGTGCCGTCACTGTCACGGGCCGGCGCGATCCGGACGGTGCCGGGAGACGCGGGTGCGGCCAGTAGGTCGATCTCTTCCGGCCGGGCACCGGGAACATCACCTGGCAGCACAAGCAGTGCATCTGTTGCCGTCAGCGGCGGCCTTGAAAGTGCATGTGCGACGGCCTCGTTGTAACCCTCGTTAACCGCTTCCTCGACGAAATCGACGCCAAAATCCAGATAACCCCGATCATGCGCGACGATGACAATCTCGTCGACATTTGTTGCGGCGCGTAAGGCCGTGATGACATCACGCAACATTGCATAGACCAACCCCATACGCTCCGGCTCATCGAGCAGGGTTGAAAGGCGTTGCTTCGCCTCGCCAAGATCTTTCATTGGGACGAGTGCCAAAGTCATGCGGCAAGCTCCTCGGCAAATCTGCAGCACTCCCGCGCAAGTTTAATACGGTCTTCGAGATCGTTCATTATCGTATCGGTCACCCAAACCGCCATGCCGATTGCCTCGATCGCGGGCGCCTGATCTTCGTCGCGACGGTCGATTACAAATCCGTCGATCAGCCCTTCGTAAATTCGTGCAACTTCACGCGCTTCCGTCGGCATGCCGAGCTCGGCCATCATCTTAGCCGCCGGCCCCTTGATGGCAGCACTACCCACGATCGGGGAGACCGCAACCACAGGTGCTGGAGCAGCAGAGATTGCGTCGCCTACGCCGGAAAGTGAAAGAATAGGGTCGATGCTTACGAAGGGATTCGACGGAGTAATCAGGATGGCGTCCAGGTCGTTATTGAGGCTCGCTGCAAATCTGAGGGACGGCGCGGCCGCTTCGATGCCTTCGAATCTAAACCCAGAGACCGTTGGCTCGCAGCGATCTCG